>ERZ773213.1875-NODE-1875-length-10546-cov-5.730245_pt1 | contig 10546 bp, 11 predicted proteins | sample MGYA00580996_ERZ773213 | MGnify/ENA primary metagenome ERZ773213 (study PRJEB29015, sample SAMEA2738152) | human oral metagenome | biome: human oral; feature: human-associated habitat; material: saliva | place: China | collected 2197 ...
GAACATCTGGTGATGTAGACGTATTAACACATGAAGCAGGACATGCTTTCCAAGCATATCTATCTGATCAGATTGAATTAATAGATGTTAAATGTCCAACAATGGAATCTGCAGAGATTGATTCCATGTCTATGGAATTCTTTGCGTATCCTTGGATGGAATTATTCTTTAAAGAAGAAACAGAAAAGTATAAGTTCTCTCATATGGCTGGTACAATTACATTCTTGCCATATGGTGCATTAGTAGACCACTATCAACATGAAGTATATGAACATCCAGATATGACACCAGCAGAGCGTAAGGCATGTTGGAGAAGATTAGAAAAGATGTATATGCCTTATAAGGATTATGAAGGTTGCGATATCTTGGAAGAAGGTACATGGTGGTACCAACAGGGTCATATTTTTGAAAGCCCATTCTACTATATCGACTACACATTAGCACAAGTATGTGCACAACAGTTCTATATCCGTATGGATAAGAAGGATCCTACATACTGGGAAGATTACAAGAAACTATGTAGACTTGGTGGTACATTATCTTTTACAAAACTTGTAAAGGAAGTAGGTATTCGTGTTCCGTTTGAAGAGGGGACAGTGAAGGAAATTATTACTTACCTAGAAAATCATCTCAATAGTATTGATGATACTGCGTTATAAGCAAATGAAAAGGACTTGCATGCATGCAAGTCCTTTAGTTATTTATAAAACAGCATTTAAGAACTCTTTAGTACGTTCACTCTTTGGATTTGTAAAGATTTCTTCAGGAGTTCCTTGTTCTTCAATCTTACCGTTATCCATAAAGATAACGCGATTTGCAACATTTCTTGCAAAATTCATTTCGTGTGTAACAAGAATCATTGTTAATCCTTCTTCTGCTAGCTGTTTGATAACTGCTAGTATTTCGTTTACCATTTCTGGATCTAATGCGGAAGTAGGTTCATCAAACAACATGATTTCTGGTTGCATACATAGTGCACGAGCAATTGCGACACGTTGTTTTTGTCCTCCGGATAATCTTCTGACATCTGCATTTGCAAATTCTTGCATACCAACTTTTTCAAGATAATATAGTGCAGTTTCTGTGGCTTTCTGTTTAGAGACTTTCAGTACTTTTAACTGTGGCATGATACAGTTATCGATAACAGAATAGTTTGCGAATAGATTAAATTGTTGGAAACACATACCGACACGTTTACGGAACTGGTTAACGTCCTTTATAGAAAGTACATCTTCACCAAATACATGAATCATTCCGCTATCAGGAGTTTCTAATAAGTTAATACAACGAAGCAATGTAGATTTACCTGAACCAGATTTACCAATTAGACAAACAACTTCGCCTTGATTGACAGAAAAGTCAACGCCTTTTAGTACTTCTAATGGACCGAAACTTTTATGAATATCTTTAATTTCTACAAGTGGATTATACATTCTGACGTTTCCTTTCTATCATTCTTTTCCACTGAACTGCATTTGTTCAGGTGTTGTGACACTTTGTGGAAGGCTCGAACTAGTTTGATTTAATTTCTTTTCAATTGCATTTAAGATTATTGAAGTAACTGTTGTTAAGATTAAATAAATCAGTGCTTCGATAAAATATGTTTCTGAGAATTTGTAAGTTGTGCCCGCAATAGATTTTGCTTGGAACATCAGTTCTGTAATTGAGATAATCATCAGTACAGATGAGTCCTTTATGTTTACAATAAATTCATTACCGATAGCAGGGAAGGCATTACGGATTGCCTGTGGTAAGATTACATTTAACATTGCTTGTCCATTGGATAGACCAAGAGAACGTGCGGCTTCCATCTGTCCTGGGTCGACCGACTGAATGCCAGAACGTATAATTTCTGACATGTATGCACCTGTATTAATGGAAATAACAAAGATAGCTGCTTGTAGATTAGTCCAGTGAATGACATTTAATAGCGCATAGTAAATAAATACTGCTTGAACCATCATTGGAGTACCACGGAAGATACCGATATAAATACTTGATAGTACTTGGAAAATCTTCTTTAGAATTTTTACAAAGATAGGGGATGTACGATCTACTTTTACAGCACGTAAACCACCGATGAATAAACCGATCACAAGACCAATAATCGTACCAGATAAGGCAACGATGAGTGTAGTTTGAATACCTAGTAATAGACTAGGCCAATAGCGTATCACTAATGTGACAATAGTATTAATGAATTCCATTATTTGCTTACCGCCGGTTGTCTCTTAACTGCTTCCAACATGATTTGTTGACGTTCATCTTCAGAAATAGAATTCAATGCTTTTTGAATCTTATCCAGTAATTCTGTATTGCCTTTCTTAACAGCGATAGAAACAGATGTATCAGCTTTAAAGCCATGGCCATCCTTGAATGTTACGTATGTTAAATCTGGATTAGAAGCTACGATTCCTTCAGCTACAGGAAGTTCTGCAGTAATCGCGTCGCAACCATTGTTTAATAAGTCGTTAACAAGTGAAGGGTAGTTATCCATTGCAGTGCCGTGGTTAACACCTTCAATCTGATCGATGATTGTATCGTAAAGAGTGTTTAGCTGTCCCTTAACTGTCTTGCCTTTAAGATCTTGGATATCTGTAATGGATGTGAGCGGACTATCTTTACGTACAATGACAACTTCTTGACTAGTGTAGTATGGATCTGTAAAATCAACAGACATCTTACGGTCGTCTGTAGCAGTCATGCCGGCGATTACCGCATCAATTTCATTGTTTTGTAGACCTGGAATTAAGTTATCCCAGTCATACTTTACAACCTCTAATTCCATGCCTAATGAATCCGCAACCTTCTTTGCGATTGCGACATCATAGCCATCACAATAGTCTACTGTTGAAATCTGTTGTGTGTATTCATTTGCTGTAGTTGTAGACCAGTTGAATGGTGCATAGTTACATTCCATGCCGACCGTTAATTTATGGTCATCGCTTTTGTTTTTTGTGGATGCTGAACCGCAACCTACTAGTAATATGATGGATAACGCTGCTACTGATACTTTTTTAATCATGTTCATAAATATTCTCCTTATAAATAAAACCCGCATGCTATCACATACGGGTTTTGTGTCCATAAGTCATAGCGCCACTTCATTTACATGAAGGAGTGATATAGATATTCTCTATATCCCCACGAAATAAACTTGCCAGTTTATACGTTCGGCGACGGTTACCTTTCGTACATATCATTGCTTGCCAGCTCCATGTATTACTCTTTTGCGTCGCTACCTCTATTCGGTTTTTATGTTTATTATGTTCTTACATTCGAAATTGAATGTCAAGTTATTTGTTTGATTTTTCCCATTCTTCACCTTTGACCCATAGTTTAATTTGTTCTTGATTAGATAGGGAAGTTAGGAAGTTCTTTTTTGCAAATGGATATGTTTGATAGATATTTGCAAGTAATTCTTTTGTGTCTTGACGCTTTGTAAACCCATCGTTAGGACAAGTACTCTTTACAATAGGTAACTGTTCGTGTTTGACAGTATTTTTTATTTCATCCTCATAGACATATACAAACGGACGGATGAAACCCATACCGGAATTCTTTAGATACATTGCAGGTGTAAAGGTTGAGATGCGGCCTCCATAGATCATGTTCATAAAGAGGGTTTCGATTGCATCATCAGCGTGGTGGGCAAATGCTGTTTTATTGCAGTTGTATTCTTGTGCTGCTTTGACAATTGCTCCTTTTTTTAAAGTAGAGCAGAGTGAACACTGGATATTTCCGTTTTTCTTGTTAGGGTGTAACTGTAAAATATCATAGAGTTTTGTTGGGTAGTCGACATATTCGATGTCGTGTTCTTTCATAAACTTACGTACTTCTGTAAAGTCCATATCAGAAAACCCCATCTCAAGATGAATCCCAATCACAGAGAATTCTTTACCGCTAATACGCTTTGCGGCTTTTTGGTAAATAGATAATGCATATAATAGTAAGATACTATCTTTACCGCCTGAGACACCGACACAAATACGGTCTCCATTTTGGATTAAGTTATAATCTGTATCTGCTTTATAGATAGCACCAATAATCTTTTTTAATGACATAATTTAAGCTCCTCAAACTTTGCTATTATATCATGATGTTGCTATAATATTAACGCAATATGGATGCAGTAATACTACTAAATAAACCGGCTGGAATGACATCGTTTGATGCCGTTGCCAAATGCCGTAAGATATTTCATGAACGTAAGATTGGCCACACAGGGACACTAGACCCTGAAGCTTCTGGGCTGATGATTATTTTGCTTGGTAAATATACCAAGCTTTTGCCGTATTGTGTTAAGAATCATAAAGCGTACCAAGCTACATTAAAACTTGGTGAAATGACAGATACTGAAGATGTCTGGGGAACAGTTATCAACACAAAGACGCCATCAATCCATACCGAGGCCGAAATCATAAAGGTAGTTGAATCCTTGACGGGAGATATTTTACAAGTACCGCCAATGTATTCAGCACTTAAAAAGGATGGTAAGAAACTATATGAGTATGCTCGTCAAGGAATTGAGGTTGATCGGGAAGCTAGACCTGTATATATCTCTTCGTTAAAAGTAGAGAAGATAGATGAATTAAACTATCGTATGGATGCAGTGGTATCTTCGGGTACATATATTCGTACATTGATTGCAGACTTTGGAAAACAATTAAATGAACTTGCAATCATGTCATCTCTAGTTCGTACTAAAATTGAGCATCTATCACTTGAGGATGCTTGTAGCTTTGAAGATTTAGAATCTGGAAAGGCATTTCTATCGCCAATTCAGGTAATTGATCCAACATACAAGATTGTTGAAACAGATCGAGTAACGGATATAAAAAATGGTAAGCGTATCAAATTAGATATCACAGATTCACAAGTAATCTTCACATCAAATGGTGAGTTGCTTGCGGCTTATGCATTACAAGAAGATGGATTGTATCATTGTTTAAGAGGTTTATTTTAATGCGTGTAATCAATATCGGAGTTCATACAGTACAAAAATATCAAAATCCAATGTGTGCTTGCATTGGATATTTTGATGGTATGCACTTAGGTCATCAGGCTTTGGTTAAAGCTACTGTAGCACTTGCAGAAAAACATAACTGCGAATCTGCGCTGATTACCTTTGAACCTGACCCATGGGTAACTATCAAAGGGTTGAAAGATGTAAAGCATATTACCACCATGCGGCAAAGAATTAATCGTGCGGTTGAGCTTGGAATTCAAAATATTATTATTTTAGATTTTGATAAAGAAATGAGTGAACTTTCGCCAACTGATTTTATTCACAAAACACTTGCAAAGTTAAATTTGAAGGGTATTGTTTGTGGCTTTGATTTTCACTATGGATTACATGGTGCAGGTGATTGTAATACACTGAAAGAAGAGACAGAGTACGATGTCGTTGTTATAGATGCGGTTGAAGATGAAGTGGGTAAGATCTCTAGTACACGTATCTGTGATGCGATTGTACAAGGTGATATGCCAGCGATTAAAAAGATGCTAGGACAGTTCTATAGTCTAGAAGGTATTGTGCGTCATGGCCATCAACAAGGCAGATTAATGGGTTTTCCGACGGCGAATATCGACTACTCGGATGAATACTTGTTACCAAAAGAGGGTGTGTATGCAAGCATGGTGGAAATTGATCATCATGTGTATGGCGCAATGACGAACCTTGGGCATAATCCAACATTCAATACTTCTGAGAAGTTATCTTTAGAAACATATATTATTGGATATAATGGAACTCTGTATGGAAGAATTCTAAAGGTACAGTTGTTAGAATACTTACGTCCTGAGATTCGTTTTAAGAGTCGTGAAAATTTAATTTTGCAACTTGAACAAGATGTTAGAGACATTAAGAAAATATTATTAAAATATGAATGAATTATTTTTAGAACGCATGAAAGAAATGCTAAAGGATGAATATCCGGCATATCTAAAAAAATTAAATGATCCAGCACGAAAAGGGATACGTATTAATACTCTTAAGATTACGCCGGATGATTTTTTTGCGAATACAAATTTTGATTTAGAAAAGAGTCCATTTGCAAAAAATGGATATTACGCAAATATAAAAAGTGGTGTTGGATTTACGCCAGAGCATATGGTTGGATTCTTTTATATTCAAGAACCTAGTGCAAGTTCAGCAGTTACAATTTTAGATCCTAAGCCAGGTATGAAGGTTTTAGATATGTGTGCAGCTCCAGGCTCAAAATCAACACAGATTTCTGAAATGTTAGAACAAGAAGGTTTACTTGTAGTAAATGAGATTCATCCTACTAGAGCACGTGTACTTTTAGAGAATATCGAACGCTGTGGTAGTGCTAATACAATTGTATTGAATAACGATCCCAAAGATATCTCTAAAGCATTTCCAGAGTTTTTTGATATGGTACTTTGTGATGCGCCATGTTCTGGTGAAGGAATGTTTCGCAAAGAAGATCAAGCAGTAGAGCAATGGAGTTTAGAGAACGTACAAGCATGTGCTGTACGTCAAGCAATAATTTTAAACGAGGCATATAAATGCTTAAAGCCAGGTGGAACCATGGTGTATAGTACCTGCACATTTGCGATGGAAGAAAATGAGAAATGTATGCTAAAGTTTGTGCAAGAACATCCTGATATGCACTTAGTTCCAATTGAAGTCACTTTTGGTAGAAAAGCATTTGATCTTGGAAGTCATACGGATTACGCAAGAAGAATATTTCCAATGGATGGTGGTGAAGGGCATTTTATTGCGAAACTTCATAAAGATGGTGAACCTACAGAATCAACAAAAAAGGTAATGCAATCACAACCATTGCCGAAGGAGGCGAAAGAGTTCTTCGATACATTCTTTGTAAAGCAATATCCATATTATTTTGTAAAGAACGACAAAGTATATGGCGGTATTCAGCCGTTCTATGAAGTTGGCAAATGTCATTTGCTACGTCATCAGGTTTTCCTTGGTGAAATAGAAAAGAATCGCTTTACACCAAGTCATGCACTATTTATGTCAGCCTACACAAAATTTAAAAATACAATCAATTTAGAGGATGAAGATGTTTTACGATATATGCGAGGGGAACAATTAAATCTTTCTTGTAAGAAGGGATGGTACGCGGTGTGCTATCATGGTGTTGTACTAGGTGGTGCTAAAAGTGATGGTGCTGCCTTAAAGAATAAATACCCAAAAAATTTACGTTTACGATGAAAGGATGAATCCATGAAATTAGACTTATTTTCTTTTATTGATGAAACGATGGCATATTACAAAAGTAAGAGTGCAATATACCAATACGCAGAAGGAAAGCTAAACCAATTCTTTTCGGATGAATTTTTAAATGGAGAAGATCCGGTGATTTCTTTACGTTCTAGAATCAAAGCGGAAGATAGTTTAAAAGAGAAGTTAATTCGAAATCAATTCTATATTCAGTACGAAGCTGGTAAGGACGCAATTTCTCACTTAACTGATTTAATTGGAATTACGATGCAATGTCGTTTTATTCGCAATGAAGATCAACTATATAAAACGTTATTTAATAAATTTACACGTAAGAAGGGAACACCTTACTTTGTGGCAAATAACGACCCAGATATTTTTATTGATTTAAGTGTTTTTCAGCCACAGATACAGCGTAATGGTTTTACGATTTATCGAATTGATGGTTATTACACTTTTAACGACGAAATCATTCGTTTTGAACTACAAATTAAATCACTTGTGCATGCGTTTTGGAGTGAAATCGAACACGAAGTTGTTTATAAGAATCCTGATTTTATACTTTATGATCAATTCAATAAAGATATGTTAGGTGCTATTCGTGATAATTTAGATGTTGTTGATAGACAACTTGAAATCATGTATGACGAAATTAGCCATCAAAGCAAGCAAACCCAGATTGGTATGGACGAAGTTGGTTTTAAACAGTTTGTGGCACGTAGCATCAATGAATTGGTGAATCGAAAGATGAGAGAATCAGTTGGGTTTACATCTGACTTTAAGAAGTGCTCCGCAATGATTGCACAGTATGTGTATGTTCGTGACTTCATCAATGGAGAACACAATAAAGAAAGAATGATGGATTATCTAGAAACGCTCAATATGCTTGCGACTAGTAAACTTGATTTATCAGAAGAGATTCATCTTGAAAGAGAACATCAAACCGATGACGAATTTTGTAGAATCTTTGCGAAATATTGGCAAGAACAGTTAAATTCAAACTTCCAATGGCATATTTTCTTTGCGATGTTATTTAGCATACAGCCAGGTAGTAATATTGATGATTTCACAGATTTCTGTATTATCATTAAACGTTTGCTTATTGAACCGAATTGGTATCACAATACATTTAAGCAGTTTGATGATGACAAAGCACTTGCAATTCAGAATGAATTAGAACTTGTTCTAGCTAACGCGCTTGTAGCGATAGATGATATTGAAATTGTTCATGAAGATAAAGTGTATTTGTGTATGCAAACATTCCGCCATTACGTGACACAATTAGAGAATGAATATGATGATTACAAAGAATTCATAGAGTACTATGATAAAAATAAGTTAGAACTCGCTAGGTTGATTACGGATCATTTCCATTGAGTCCGATATTTTGTTATAATAAACTAGTAAATATAAGAGGTGAATAACATGGCACAAGATTATGTTGTTTTAAATGAGAAGAACGAAAATGGCTTAATAGCTATTAACAAGACAGTATTTAAGTCGATTGCAGAAATCAGCATTGATGATATTGAAAATGCAATTCGTGTACCACAGGCACGCTTTACAAAGCCCTTAAGTGTAAAGGTGGATGATAACCAATTACACATCACTGCAGATATTAAAGTGAAGTATGGCGCCAATGTGGCTGCTACATGTGAATTAGTACAGAATAAGATATATGAGAATATCGTTTTCACCAAGGATGTACATATGAAATGCAATCATTGGATCAACGAAGATATCCATAGGTATCCTGTTCATTCGCTTGATCTCTGCAAGTGACTGTTCTAAGCCTTTTCCCTTTGAATATCCTTGCATATCATGTATGATACAAGCATTTCCATCATCAGATGAAATCTGTACAAGCTCTCCATTCATAGACACATCTAAATGCGTTCTTATTGCATCATGCTCTTTGCACAGCTTATTTATCGCTGAGATTATTTTTTCCTTTTTAATGTTGCCTTTTATTTCAAATGCAAATCCAGTATTTTGCGATGATTTGCTTTCTGACTTAAGTTCATATTTTAGTATTTTTATTTGTTGTTTTAGTAGTGGAAAAGTATGTTTCATATCTTATCTCCCGATTTAATTTTACATTTAGTTTCTTAATAATATTTTTTAAATTACAATCGAAGTAAACATATATGAAATTTTGATTATATATTTTACTTCGAAAATTATTTATAAAATTACTTACGTATTGTCTCTAGAAATTCTATAATTTCATTTCTAATTAATTCCTTGTTACACGCATCATTAACAAAGTAATGTTCACCTGGATATTCACTGTACTTCACTTTTCCAGTGAATTGATCTGACCAACCACGTATTTTTTCTGGGTTAATCATCTTGTCATCATGTCCATTCAATATAATAGCCGGAAAATCAAACCTTTGGTTTGTTCTGCAAGTATATTTGCTGAACATCGACAAATCAGCCCTATATATCGGTAAAAAATATTTTTGAAAGATTGGGTCTCGTACCATATCTTCTGGCATTAAATTAAAATGTATAAGATCGCCAAGAATGCCCTCATCAGGGACTTCAGAAAAATCTTCATCTCTAAATTGTAATCTTTGCAATGCATGCTCCGGTGCTTCACAACCGCTTATTATAAAACCGGCCGGTCTATGACCATTAGAAATATCAGCTACTGCAATCTCCATACCTATCAGAGCGCCCGAGCAATGCCCCCATATAACATAGGGCTTATCTGTTAAATGTTTATTGTCAGTAAGAAAAGAGGCGATTAGTTCTTCCACGGAGTCAGGCATATTTTCGCTAGCCCTTTTTTCTCTTTGTGGATATAACACAGGTATGAAATTAACCCATTCAGGGAAACTGTTTTTCCATGGGGCAAAGAAGCTAGGACTCCCTCCTGCGAATACAAAACAGAGCAAATTAATTTCACCCTTATCCGTTATTCTTTGATGTGATATCCATTTATTTTGACTACGTTTTATCATCTATATCTCACCTCTTTCATAAAAATCATTAGCATTGGTCAGCTGATTCAAACGATCGGCATCTCCATTGATATGCTTAGGCGTACAAAGGTCTAAAAGGTCATTGGCAATAATATTATCAAAAGGCTTATTAAGGTCAAATATAAAGAAATGGTCCCCATCATAACTTTTAAAGCTAAATTTTTCACTTGTTACATGCTCCCATCTCTTCATCACGCTTACATCTGCGCCGGAGTCATCTTTTCCACAATATGCAAAAATCGGAATGTCAAGTATAGTCCCATCGTATATATAATCTTCGGCAAGCTTATAATCGCTATATATCATTGGTATGAAGAAATCTCTAAATTCTTTAACTTCAAGTAGT
>ERZ773213.1878-NODE-1878-length-10545-cov-3.900095_pt1 | contig 10545 bp, 10 predicted proteins | sample MGYA00580996_ERZ773213 | MGnify/ENA primary metagenome ERZ773213 (study PRJEB29015, sample SAMEA2738152) | human oral metagenome | biome: human oral; feature: human-associated habitat; material: saliva | place: China | collected 2197 ...
GATCTTGGGGAGAACCTGGTGCCTTCACACTTGTTGATGGTACAAGCAACTTCCGCCAGCTATTCGGTAAACCAATTGATGAACTCCTTCCGATTCGTGAAGCTTTGAAAGGAACTGGCAAGGTCCTTGTTTACAATGGTGTGAACAATACTGGTGCAAAGGCGGTTAAAACAAACGGAGGGATGACTGTTACTGCTAGATATAAAGGAAAAGCTGGTAATAATATCCATGTTATCTTCAAAAAACAAGTTGAGCCTGGTTTTGAAGTAACGACTGTTTTTTGGGGGAAAGAAGTTGATAAACAAATTATCACAACATTGCCATTCAAGAATGATTATATCGATGTAACAGGCATTTTAATAACAGGAGATAAAACATTACTGCTTGAAGGTGGTGCGGATGGTACAACAACTAATTCAGAAGTTGAATCATTTCTCAATGGTTTAGACACGCAAGATTTCCGTGTTTTAGCGCTTGGTACAGAAACAAGTTCAACAAAAGCACTTGTTACGGCTCATATCAAAAAATGGCGAAACGCTGGTCGTTCAGTCATTGCAGTATTGAATGACTATACGGACGCTGACGACGAAGGTGTTGTATCAGTCGGTAACGGGGTTACATTAAGTGATGGTACCAAACTAAGCGCCAAGGACTGTGTATACTTCGTAGCTGGTAAGTATGCAGGGGCTGGCTTGCAATCCAATACATTTAAGTCTTATCCAGGCGCTATTGATTGTGAGCGTAAGAATGAAGCAGAGGCTGAAAAGCTCATCAATAAAGGTCAGCTTATCTTTGCCTATCGAAATGAAAAAGTGATTATCCTGTCAGATGTGAACTCATTTACTAGCTATACGGCAGAACACAGTCGTATTTTTGGTAAGAACAAACTTGTCCGCACCATGGATAATATCAATACCAATGTCAAGTATATCTTTGAGAACTACTTCATCGGTAAAGTACCAAACAACGTGAATGGTCGTGAGTTGTTTAAACAACGGATCATCACAATGGTTCTTGACCCACTTGCTCAAAAGCAGGCTTTGGAGTATAAAGCGAAAGATATTGAAATTTCACAAGGTATCACCAAAGAATCCGTTGTGGTTAACTTGCCAGTTGTCTTGACAGATGCTATGGAAATCTTGTACATGACGGTTATCTGTGATTAAGAAAGGAGAAACTAGCTAATGGCTATTATGAACCAATTAGATGCTTTGTCCGCTAAGGAAGGAACAGTCTTCTTTACAATCAATGACAAGCAGTATGAACTAGCGGAACTTATCTCGTTAGAAGCAAAGGTTGAATACACAAAAGCTGATGTTACCCCTCTAAATTCTCGTATGAAGGGTGGTAAGATTGTCGGTGCAGAAGGTACAGGTTCGTTGAAAATGTACTACCACCGCCCAGAATTAAAGACTATGGCTTTAAACTATGTCAAACAAGGTATTTTGCCTCGTATTGATATCAAGTGTACCAATGAAGACCGTACATCTCGTGCAGGTCGCTATACCATTGTTTTGAAAGGGGTTCTGTTCAAAGAATCACTTATCTTTAAACTAGATGGATCAGCAGATGAGGTCATTGACGAAGAAACGGACTTCACATTCCAAGATTTTGATATCTTATCAGAATTCCAAGAAATTACATACTAACACAAGGAGGAAATAGTGGTGAGTGGATTACAAGCATTTTTGAAACAAAACAAAAAAGGAGAAGAGACTAAGGATGTCTTGCTTCCTTCTTTTGAGGAGCCAGTTAAAATTCGAGTGTTGAGCGCTCGTGAAGCGGACTTAATCAATGACCGTTGCTTTGTCAATAAGCCAGGTCGTAATGGACGTCAAGAGCGTGTCTTTGACGGTGTTAAATATAACCGTGAAATCTGTATTGCATCTATCGTGGTTCCTGACCTTAATGATAAAGAATTGCAAGATTCTTACGGAACAATGGGAGCTTCTGAGTTATTCGGTACTATGTTCAATTGGGGCGAAAGTGCCTTGATTTTGGAAGCTGTGACTGAACTTAGTGGTATCAACCAAACATTCCAAGACAAGGTTGACGAGGCAAAAAACTAATAAAAGAGGACGCGGAGGCAAAACTTGCCTACTTCGCCCTCGTAAACTATTACATTCGCCCTAGTGAATTTGTGAATATGGATGTAGAAGAGAAAGCCTTTTTCGCTGCAGTCATGCACGAAGAGTCGGAACAACGTAAAAAAGCAATGAAGAAGTGAGGTGATTCTATTGGGCAATATACAAACAACCATGTCTTTGACCGATAGAGTCACAGGCACTTTAAATAAAATCTATGCGACTATGGAGCGTGTCAAAAACGCAGGTTCTGGCATAGATAAAGCTATGAAGGCTCAAGAGTCCGCTATGAAAAAAGCTGGCGATTCTGGACAATATTTTGTCAATAAAGCTGGGCGAGTCATTGATATCAATGGTAGATTCATAAGTAGCGCAACGCTAGCAGCTGCAGGACTAAAAAAAGAAGAACTGGCTCTAAGAGATTTAGGGAATGCCTCTAATAACGCTTCTAACAAGTTAAGTAAGTTAGTATCTTTGAAAGGTTTGTTAAAGACTGCTTTAACTGGTATTGCGGTTGGTGCAATTACAAAGCAAGCTATAGGCATGTCAGACGAGTATGCCAATATGCACGCCCGTTTAGATATGATTCGAGACAGCACGCAGACGACAGAGGAACTGCAAAAATCTATCTATACATCAGCACAGCGTACAGGTTCAGCCTATACAACCATGGCAAACGGTGTCGCTAAGATGAGGATGCAAGCTGGCGATGTTTTCCAAAACAATGGCGAAACAATTGCCTTTTTGGAAACCATGAACAAATCCTTTGTAGTCGGTGGTGCAAGCATTGAAGAACAAAAAAATGCCATGCTTCAGCTTACTCAGGCTATGGCTAGTGGTAAGTTACAGGGTGACGAATTGCGTTCTCTAGCCGAGACTTCACCAGCCTTAATCCAAGCTATTGCAAACAAGCTAGGCGTTAGCCGTGGTGAGGTTAAAAAACTTGGGGCAGACGGGAAGATAACGGCTGACATTGTCAAAACAGCCATGCTAGAAGCAAGTGAAGCGATTGATCAACAATTTCGCAACATGCCCCTAACCTGGGGCAGGGCATGGCAGAACTTCCTGAACTTTGTGACCAAGGCACTTGAGCCAATATCGATTAAGATTAATCAGATAGTGAACTCGTCCGCATTCCAACAATTTGCCCAGATTGTAGCCACGGTGCTTCAATATGTTGTTCAAGCGGTTATCTTTGCCATGGATATGATTGGGGCTGTTTGGAGTATGTTGGCCCCGATTGCTCAATTTGTCATCGATAACTGGTCTGTGATTCAACCGATTATTATTGCTGTGGCATTCGCTATCGGGACTTATGTAGTTGCGATGAATGCAGCAAGAATTGTGACAGGTTTGTTTAGTATTGCTACAAATGTTGCGAAAGCTGCAATGGCTGGTTTGAATGCAGTGATGGCAATGAACCCAATCATGTTGATTGTCATGGCAGTCATTATCCTTATTGGTCTCTTTTATGCCTTAGTTACATGGTTTAACAATCTTACTGGTGCAGCCGTATCAGCCACAGGGATTATCATAGGGGCTATATTTTACCTAGGAATGACCATTTGGAATATACTTCTTAGTATTGTCAACGCAGCTATCTGGGGGATTAATATGATGTTACAAGGCGTCTTTTGGTATGTTAATACCGCAATAGCATTCTGGATGTTCCTCTATCAGGCTATCTTAACTATTTTGATAGGCATTTTAGACTTTATCGACTGGTTTGTTACTGGTGCTGTTAACTTATGGAACGAGATGTCTTTCCAAGTTCAAAGCGCTTGGTATGATATTGCTCAAGGTGGCCGTGATATGGCTGTCGCTATTGCAGGTTTCGTAGATAATATGGTCAATAGCGTTATCGGTGCAGTTGAGGGCATGATTAACTCTGTTCTTAGCGGATTTAATAGCATGATTGGCTTCTTGAATGGTCTTGGGTTGAACATCAGTGCAGTTGGTTCGGTTTCGCTTGGTAGAACTAATTTTGCAGGAGATGTAGCTGGTGCGATTGATAGCATGCAGAAACCAGTAAAGAAAACCTTCGAAGGTCTGCACTTGGCAGATGGTCTCAAACAACACAAAGCTAGTTTAGAAACTCCGCACCTTGACACTCCACAACTAGGTTATCTTGAACTTGGAGACCGAATGGGAGCCTTTAATAAAGGTTATGAAATCGGTCAAGGTATCGATAAGGCTGTCGGTGGTTTCTTCAAAGGAGCTGGAGATGCGAACGGTGCAGGAAACAACTTCTTGGGCGACCAAGGAAAGACACCTTACGAACTCAGCCCAGCAAGTTCAGCCCCTGGACAAGGCGACGGAGGAAAAGGTGGCGGTGGCCATAATCCTACTGGTGGTAAATTGGATAAAGTCGGAAAGATTGAGGATGAAATCAAGCTGGACGATGAATACATCAAGTTAATTAAGGATGTTGCGACCATGAAGTGGCAACAGAACTTCATTACCTTGAAACCAGAGATTGTGACCAACATTGACTCCATTAACAACGCTGGCCAGTATGCCAACGTATTGGATGATTTGAATGCAACGATTGTAGACGCTTTGAATAATGGCGCTGACGGTCTCATGGCTTACTAGGAAGGAGGTAGCAGATGTTTATATTTATTGAAGGCATTAAATTGCCAGTAAATCCAGAAGAAATTAAACTGGAGGACAAACAAGGAATTGAGACAGTCGCTATCATCGATACTGGTAACGTTCCGCTTGTCGGAAATCCAGAGCTTCAATCGATTGAGTTTGAATCCTTTATTCCTAGTGGAAGATACGACGGAAATTACCAACGGAATAGCCGTGTTTCTCCAGAATCGTTTGTCTCTTCAATTCGTAAATTTAAGACTGAAGGCACTCCTATTCAATTAATGATTGGGGGTGCTTTTGGTTCTGCTATTAACGGGAAATTTCTAGTGGAACAGTTCGATGTCTCTACCAAGACAGGATATGAACATGACCTGATTTACAAGATTAAGTTCTTACAATATCGGTCTCATAAACCCCGTAAGGTTACCATCAAAGACAAGCAGGCGCTTGAGGCTACTAAAAAGAAACCTCAGACGAAAGCCACGGAAGAACGTAGCCCTACGACTGAGAAACCTGCTCAAAAAAGCCATACGGTTGTGAGTGGAGATACCCTGTGGGGGATTGCTCAGACTTTTTATGGAGATGGTAGCCGATATACTGAAATTTACGAAGCCAATAAAGACAAAATCAAAGACCCTCATTGGATTTATCCTGGACAGGAGTTTGTGATACCATGATGCAATTATTCTATCAGAACAATAAAACTGGAGATACATGGGATTTAGCAACTGTGTCTGAAAAGGTTGAATTCAAGACAACTAGAAAAGGGTCAGCTTGGAGCGTGGAGATTAGCTTGTACAACTCTACAAAAGTAACTTTTGAATATGGTTCTCCACTTGCTTTCAAGCTAGATGATAAGGAGGTATTCTTTGGTTATTTGACCAAAATCAAGTACGAAAAAGATACCAAAACAACATTGACTTTTCATGATCAGATAAAGTACTTACTACGCAATATCAACTTTGTTGCCAGGGATAAAAACGTTAATCAAATCGTCTCGGCAATCGCAGGAGATTTTGATTTGAAGATTGGGGAACTAAAAGCCCCAGCCGTGACCTTATCCCCTCAGTTGAAGGAGGATAAGAAGGCTTTGGATATTATCCAGGAGGCCATGGACGAGACCTTGGTACAAAGTGGAGAATTACTAGTCTTGTATGACAAGTTCGGAGAGTTGACACTAACAACTCCAAAAAACTTACCAATCCAGTACATTATCGGTAATGAATCCTTTATGTCTAGCTTTGAGTTTGAAGGTTCGATTGAGGATAGCGCTAATATTGTTCGCTTGATCCAAGAGAACAAAGAAACCAAGAAGAGAGAGGTCTACATCTATCAGGACAGCTACAACATCGGCGCTTGGGGAAAACTTCAGTACATGAAAAAAGTGGATGAGAAAGCAACTGAGGGGCAAATCAAGCAATGGGGCGAAATGCTCTTGAAGATGAAAAATCGTCCCAAAGAAACTTTCAGTCTGAAAGCCGATATTGGAAGTATTGACTTTTTAGCAGGCCATGCAGTCTATGTGGATGTTAAGGATATTGAGAAAAAGGGATGGTATGTCATTGAAGAGGCAACTCATTCTTTCAGTGCAGAGAAGCATACGATGGAAATTAAATTATTTATGGCAGGGGGAGAGTAGATGGAAGTGATAGAAAATCTAAAAAAATTGATTAGTAATTTCATTGAAAATCGCCAGTTCGCAAAGATAACGACTGGTGTTGTTTTATCGGTTTCTCCCCTCAAAATCCAATTGACCAATGAGTTGATTTTAGATGATTCCATGCTTGCCGTCACATGGACCGATGAATCATTGGATCCTGAATACGTTGGGCAAACCCTTCATCTCATCAGACAAGATGGTGGAGGGTTTTATTATGTCTTGTACAAGAAGATTTTCCACTACAAGCGCAAAGTGAAAGGAGGTTCTGATGAATGAGTACTCCTAAAACAAACTTTTTAAACATCGCTAAAAATGTTGTCGAAGCCAAGAAACAGCCTAGCTTAACACTAGATGAAACCAATATTTTGCTAGAAATAGACGGTATCCATGCTTTGAAGCAATCTATCAGACGCATGCTGATGACTGAACGGTTCATCTATACGATTTATGACCATCGGTACGGTGTAGAGTTAGATGTTTTATTTGGTGGGGATATGGACTATGCACAAATGGATATCGCACGGCGCATAAAAGAAGCCTTATATGAAGACGACAGGATTCATGAGGCTCATTCTTTTTCTACCAAGGTAAAGAAAGATGAGTTTTATGTGCAATTCATGGTTGATAGTGATTTTGGAACATTTGAAATGGATTTGGAGGTGAAACGATGATAAAGGTAAAAACATATCCAGAAATTTTAGAGGATATGCTGGCCTTGTTTGATGATAAGTATGACAAACGACAAGGATCTGTCTTGTACAATCTAGTTGCGCCTGCAGCTCGAGAAGTCGCCATTCAGTATACGGTCTTAAAATCGTATGAGGAAGTCAACTTTTTAGATACAAGTACAGGAATCTTCCTAACTCGATTATGTAGGCAGTTCGGAGTTGAACGCTTACCAGCTACAGCATCAGTACGATTGGTTCAATTCAAACAGGAAATACCACTCGGAACCCGTTTTAGTGTGGTTAATAGCGAGTATAATTTCCGTGTCTTAGAACGTCGCTCTGGATTTGAGTATAGTGTAGTAGCTGAACAAGTCGGAAATGCTCCCAACTATGTAAGAGGGCAACTCATTAATATTGATGTATTGAGTGACTTTAAAGGAGCAGAAATCGGCTCTGTTATCGTCGTAGGCGAAGATGAAGAGACGGATAAGCAACTTCGTAAACGGACCATTGAGTACTTGAAAACGCCGACTTTAAACGGAAACATTGCCCAATACAAGAAATGGGCCAGTGAGTTCGTTGGTGTTGGTTCGGCCTTGGTAGAGCCACTTTGGAAGGGCGAAAATACAGTACGTGTATCTATTACGGATGCTGACGGTAACGAAGCTAGTTCGGAACTTGTAAATAAGTTCAAGAATTACTTAGACCCTGAACCAAGTGGCCACGGATTAGGCGTTGCTCCGATTGGTGCTTATGTGACAGTGCAGTCTGTAAGTGGCTACAACGTTCGTATTACTGCAACTATCAAGATTGATGAAGATGTAGATGTTGAAACAATCAAGAACGAGGCGAAAACTCAACTTATCAAATACTTACGTGAAGAAGCATTTGAAGAGAAAGAAGTTCGGAACTATAAAGTTGCCACAATCATTGACAGAATTAATGGAGTTCGAGATGTGGACCGTATTTTGTTGAATGATAGGGAACAAAGTATTGAACTTTCTACCAACATGCTTCCGAAACTAGCGGAGGTAACTATCAATGTCACAAGTTAGATATCGTATGTTATCGGCTTTGTCAGAGGTCTTAGATCCAACCATCAATGATTTGTTTGAAACCGAGATTCCAGAGCTGGAATTGATTACAGACTTAATCTTTGATACCAGGCGATTGATGTTGTTGCCAGAAGCGACGGAAGACTGGATTACGCGTTGGGAAAAGGCCCTTCAGGTAAAGCCGAAAACAACAGACTTGGAAGAACGAAGGCGTTATCTAATCACTTTAATTTCTTCCAAGATTAAAATCAACTCAGTGAGTTTACAAAAAATTACAAAGAGCTTTACGAATGTCAATAACTTAGTAACGGTCAAGGGTTCAGCGGTACATATCCGATTTTTAGGAGAACTACCAACTGGATATTTGAACCGTTTTTTAAAGTATGTGCGTGAATTGATTCCTGCCCACTTAGGAATCCAATTCTCTGTTGAAGCACCGATGATGAACACAATTTATGTCGGTGCACACACGCTTTTAGACGTTCGTACAGTTCGATTTAATTAAAGAAAGGAGCGATTAGATGGGATATTTTATCCAGCCGATACTGACCGATAAAGCAAGTAGCGAAACGGCTCTAGCTATTCAGAATAGAGAACCGTTAGTGTTTACTCGTATTGCTTTAGGAAGTGGTCGGCATCGGACAGACGCTGGTAAGAAAAACGATGTAGCTCAAGTGGTTCATTCTCTACAAGTTGCACAATCTATATCGACCGAAACAGCAGATACAATACGTATTGTGGCACGATTGGATAATTCACGTATCGAGCGTGAAATGGTTGTGAATGAAATTGGCGTGTTTGCAAAACGTGGGAATTACGAAGAATTCATGTATATGTATACCTGGGCAGAGCAAGGGGATGTTATTCCTCCTAAAACATCTGCTTATGTATATCGAGATTATGATTTCAACACGACTATTAGCAAGAATAGTCAAATTACCATTCAATACAATGCTAATAATTTGGTCTATGCCTCTATTTCTGAGTTAAAATCAACAGAAGCTAAGCTACAAAATAATATTGACAATCATAGCAGAGATACATCACGACATGTATCGGTTGAGGAACGTACAAAATGGAACGGTAAAGCTGACGCAACCCATCGTCACAAGGTTGCAGACATCGACGGTCTTGAAGCGATTATTGGCAACCAAACAACAAACAAAGCGAATCAATCAGACCTAACTGGTCACATCAACAACAGGAACAATCCTCACGGTGTTACCAAAGAGCAAGTTGGTCTAGGGAATGTTACGAATGTTGAGCAAGCAAGTAAAGTTGATTTTCAAAGCCATTCGAGCAACCATAACAACCCTCATGGCGTGACCAAGACTCAGGTAGGATTGGGAAACGTGACAAATGTGGAACAGGCTAGTAAGCGGGAGTTCGACGCTCACACTACTAATCGAAACAATCCGCATAATGTGACGAAATCCCAAGTCGGTTTGGCGAATGTGACGAACGTGGAACAAGCTAGCAAGGCCGATTTTGACGCTCACGCAAGAGATACGACTAAACACATTACTCAACAGGAGAGAACCTCTTGGAATGGTAAGGCAGATGGTCGTGCGTTGTCAGACCATACAGGGAACCATAACAACCCTCATGGTGTTACAAAGTCTCAAGTAGGTTTATGGAATGTGGTCAATGTTGAACAAGCGAGTAAGAGTGAGTTTAATTTTCATTCGCAAAATTCCACTATTCACGTATCGAGCGTGGATAAGAATAGATGGAATAATGCTCAACTAACCAAGTTGACAAATGACAATGGCAGTGCTAAGACTGCTACAGGAAATTGGGATAACTATGTGGAGTCCGGCATGTATACAGGAGCAGGGCTGATGAATTCACCCAAAGATTCACGTTCTCCGCTTTATGTGACCGTAATGAAAATGGACGGTCGGAACGTCATGCAGCAAGCGGTAGATAACGCGAATACATTTACTGCGGTCAGAACCAAAGTCAATGGCGCTTGGGGAAGTTGGCAGGTGTTGCCCAGGCTGGATATGAAAGTGATTCCTTTGGAATTTGCTGATGGAATCCTTCCTTCGAAACTGGCTGAAATTGACGATAATAAACTATTTATAATCGGCGATATGGTCATACTCAGTGCGTTTATTGACAAAGATTCGATTAACGAATCAAAAAATACAATTGGTTCAGGGCAAAAAAAATTGTTTTATTTTCCAAAAGAATACCAATTTAAAGTAAAATCTTACTCCATCGCATCTTTTAGAGGACGCTATAAAATAGGTACTGGATTAAATCACTTATATCGAGAAGGAAAAAACGGAATTTTATCACAAGATGACGCATCTTTATTTTTCGAAGAAGAGCTTGTTGCAACGACCAGCTCGGTTCCAGTATCGGACGACATGATTCTTATCGACGTATGGTTCAAAAAATAAATTATAGAAAGAAGTAAATAACATGGAATTTTTAGTAGAAAACAAACTTTTTCGAGTTGACAAAACAGTCGTAAC
>ERZ773213.1881-NODE-1881-length-10532-cov-11.697146_pt1 | contig 10532 bp, 7 predicted proteins | sample MGYA00580996_ERZ773213 | MGnify/ENA primary metagenome ERZ773213 (study PRJEB29015, sample SAMEA2738152) | human oral metagenome | biome: human oral; feature: human-associated habitat; material: saliva | place: China | collected 2197 ...
CGTGGGTGACGTAGACCGTGGTGACGCCCAGCGAGCGCTGGAGCGAGGCGATCTGGGTGCGGGTCTGCACACGGAGCTTGGCGTCCAGGTTGGACAGCGGCTCGTCCATGAGGAAGACCTTGGGCTTACGCACGATGGCGCGACCCATGGCCACACGCTGACGCTGACCACCGGAGAGGGCCTTGGGCTTGCGGTCCAGGTACTCGGTCAGGCCGAGGATCTTGGCGGCCTCGCGCACGCGCTTGTCGATCTCGGCCTTGGGGGTGCCGGCGATCTTGAGGGCGAAGCCCATGTTGTCGTGCACGGTCATGTGCGGGTAGAGCGCGTAGTTCTGGAAGACCATGGCGATGTCACGGTCCTTGGGCTGAACGTCGGTGACGTCGCGGTCACCGATGAGGATACGACCGGCGTTGACGTCCTCCAGGCCCGCGAGCATGCGCAGGGAGGTGGACTTACCGCAGCCGGAGGGGCCAACGAGTACGAGGAACTCGCCATCGGCGATCTCGAGGTTGAGAGCGTCAACGCTGGGGCGGTCATTGCCCGGGTAGATACGTGTGGCGTTCTCGAAAGTCACAGTTGCCATGAGTGGTGCTATCCCTTCACCGGCAGGTACGTGCCGGACGATCCGTCGTGAAAGGTGCCGATGCGTGTCCGCATTGACACGTGCCGCGATCAGCCGTTCGACCGCGGACGGGCTCATCTTGACACAGGTTTCCCGCTTTGACCAGAGATTCTCAGCAATCAGTCAGCCCGGTCCTCGACGGCGATGGCGGACGGTGGAGACCTCCCCATCCCCACCGTCGGAAACCGCCCGACCCGATACCGGCAATCCGGCTCCACCACTGGCTTTACTCCCGCGACATGGCCCACAGTCGGGCGAAGAGCCCCACAGGTTCGGGGCGCCCACGAGCGAATCCGGGCCGGTACTGTGGGGGCCATGACGCAGAACTTCGACGCGCACCCGGGCGAGCCGGTCACCCTGAGCAAACTGCGCGCCGGCACCTCAGTGGGGGGATACCGGCTTCTGCGTCGCCTGGGCGCCGGCGGCATGGGCGTGGTGTGGGAGGCCACCGATGAGGGTGGGCGCCATGTGGCCATGAAGATCCTCCACCCGCAGATCGCCGCGGACCCCACGGCTCGGCGCCGCCTGGACCGGGAGGCCAGCGTCCTGGCCCGGGTGAGGGACACGCGCGTGGCGCGCATCCTGGACATCGAGACCGGGGACGGCTCCCAGGGCATCACCTTCGTCATCACCGAGCTCATCGAGGGCCCCACCCTGCAGCACGAGGTGGAGCACGAGGGCGTCTACGACCTGACCACTGACGCCCGCGACCTGGCCGACCTGGCCCACGGACTGGTCGACTCACTGCGCGCGGTGCACGCCGCCGGCGTCATCCACCGCGACCTCAAGCCCTCCAACGTCATGCTCGGCGCGCAGGGGCCGGTTCTCATCGACTTCGGCATCGCCCAGGTGGCCGACGACGTCCGCCTCACGCAGACCGGCCAGGTCACGGGTACGCCGGGGTTCATCCCTCCGGAGATGCTCGACGGCGGGGAGCCGAATGCCGACGTCGACTGGTACGCCTGCGCGGGCGTGCTCCTGTTCACCGTCACCGGTCTGGCACCCTTCGGTTCGGGCGCCTGGCAGGTGGTCTTCCGGCGCGTCTACGCGGGCACCCCGGAGCTGGGCAACCTGGAGGAGGAGTGCCCGGCGCTGGCGCGGGCCTTCACTGCGGCGCTCGCCCCTGAGGCGGAGAACCGTCTGACCCCGGACGGCCTGCTGGAGGTGCTCGATGAGATCGCCGAGGGCGGGACCGGGCAGGAGGCGGTCGACCGGCTCCTGGGACCCGAGGACGAGGAGCCGGAGTTCAGCGAGCTGGAGCGGAACACCAGCACCTTCATCCCGGGTTACGGCTCGACCTCGGGGTCACCTCGGGATGCTCGCAGTGCGACCTCGGCCTCCCCGGCCGCTTACGGCAGCCCCGTCTCCGCGCCCTCCGGCGCGGAGGGAGGGTACGGGTACTCGGCGCCGTCGGCCGCCTCCGGCGCTTCCACCCAGCCCCCACCGGCCATCCCGCCGCGCCAGTGGTACCAGAACAGTTCGGCGATGCCCTCACGGGGGGCGCAGTCGATGCAGTACGGCGTGGGCGCTCCTGCACCTGCGGCCGCCTCGGGGGCGTACCCGCGGCCGGCGCCGTCGGGGCAGGTGCCGATGTTCCCCTATTCGGGTCAGCATCCGACGGCGTATCAGCCCGGTTACTCCCAGGCCGTCGCCGGTCCGACGGCTGCGCCTTCGGTGGGAGCGATGGCGGGACCGATGGCAGCCGGCGCCCGGGGGGCACAGATCAGCCGGGGCAACGCTCCCAGACGTCCGGGGGAGCTGCCCCAGTGGGCGCAGGAGCCGGTGCGTCACCCGATAGCGATGCTGGCCCTGTGGTTCATGCTGTCCGCGGCCGGGATCTTCAGACCGGTTTGGATGGCGATCATCGCGGCGATTCTGACGGTGGTGGCCGGCGCTGTGGGCCGGGCCCAGGACGCTCGGCGTTGGAACCGGCTTCAGCGGGGCGGCACCTCGCCGTCGGACGACTCCCGCATGTGGGCCATGACCCCGTGGTACCTGGTGCGTTCGGCGATCTCTGTTGGCTTCGCTTTTCTTCTGGCCTCGGGGACTGCGTTCCTCTTCCTCATGGCTATTTTCTCATCGGATCTGGGGCAGGAAAAATCCGAGACTTTTGGATCGATCCCGCTACCTGTTCGTTTCTACACCATCTTCCTCTTGGGGGTCGCCCTGGACCTTCTCATCCTGTGGCTGGCGCCATGGGGTGCGGCGACACGACGCGGTGGCGCACATATCCTCAATTCCGTCGCCCCCAGTGACAATGCCCGAAGGAACCTGGTCATGGCTATGTTGGGTATTGGGGCCGTGATATTGATTCTGTCCTTTGCTGGGCTGATGCCGATTCCGAGGATGAGCCCTTACGGGACCTGAGATGCCGCCTCGGCGGCGGGCGCCGTGGTTGCTCGGCGACTTCCACCTCCGGGGCCCGGTGCGCTGGGCTCAATGCTGGACCCGTGCGGGTGCGGGCCTGGTCAGCGGAAGAAGGGGAAGCCTCCGAAGCGGAGGGTCTTGCCGCGGTAGGCCCGGATCATTTGGACGGTGCACACCAGCACATGGACCCCGACCATGACCAGCGCCATGATGATCGGGGTGCCCCACGGGATGAAAGGCAGCGATTCATAGAAATCGTCCGCGATGGTGAACACGGCGATCTGGATCGCCACCAGAGCCAGCTCCACCAGCAGCAGCGTCAGTCCCCAGCTCGCCGCCAGGCGGCGATTCGTCCGGGCCGGTTCACGCAGGTCCTTCTTGTTCCACAGGCCGACCACGATCATCGCCACCATGGCGAGCAGCACGTCGAGGATCGGCAGAGGCGCCAACAGCCCGAACAGCCCTGCACTCCACGCCTCAGCACCCGACGGAGCAGGCGCCTTCACAGGCACTGGAGCCATCATCGGCGCAGGCACCACCCCAGGGGCCGGCGCACCCGGATCCCCAGGCGCAGGGAAGGCACCGTAGCCCGCCACAGACCGCCTTGCCGGGTCGACCTCCGGCGCCGACTCCAACATGGTGTAGTAACCACCCGAGGACGCCACGGCCTCAGGCTCCCGCATCTCACTCACGCAACTCCCCGCTCACTCATCACCAGAGCGGCCGACCCTACCGGAACTCGGCTCATCAGCGCCATTGCCCTCAGTCAGCCAGTCACGCAACAATGCCTCGCACTTCGCGACGACAGGGTTTCCCCAATCCCTCTGAGTACTTGACGTCAACTCACTCTCCCGCACTCTTACCGCGGTACACCTTGATGCAGCCGCGAACCTTTTGCTCCCGCCGCACCCCTCCGAGCCGGTTCTTCTGCCTTCAGACCCCGATCTTCATCCAGTCGGGGATCGCGCCGGGGTCACGGGGGAAGACCTCCAGCTCCTTGGCGCAGTCCTCCGCCGTGTAGGGCGGGTCGAGGACCGGCTCGCGGTCGTAGTCGAAGTCGGAGATGAGCTTGTAGCCCTCGCTGCTCTTCATGGACAGCGCCGCCCAGGTCCAGGTCCCGCCACGGGGGTGGGCCATGAGCGCCCGCAGGCGCACGGCCTCACGGACCAGCTCAACGGGCATCTCGTTCTCGGCCCACTGGGCGCGGCGCAGAATGCCACGGGGCCTGAGCACGCGACTCGTCACGGCGGCGCGCGTCCCCACCCCTTCGACCTCCACCACGACCTCCTGGGCACCCACGGACTGCATCCAACGGCCCCAGTCGGTCGACATGTTCTGGAGCAGGACCATCTGCTCCTCCATCTGACCGCCCATAGGCCCATCCATCATGGTCACAATCCCCTCCACCCGGTCACTCTCGGACCGCTCGGTCTGATTCCCCCCGATTCTGCCCGACCCCGGCTGCACGCGCCGGGACAACGACGACCGATGCGTCACAATCCGCCACCGGCAGACACCAGGCGTGGTTTCCTCCAGGATCCTCGGGCAGAATGTCGTCACGACAACCATCACTCGTTGACTATTCGTCTTCCTGGTCGTCCGCTCGTCACCGCACCACAAGGAGCACCGCGTGTCCAGTAACCAGCCCCGCCAGACCAAGGCCCAGCGCCGTGAGGCCGCGCGCCTCAAGGCCAAGGAGCTGCGCGAGGCCTCAGCCCGCCGCGAGCGCCGCAACATGATCGCCCGCCGCAGCTTCATCGGGGTCGCGGGCCTGGGAGTGACCGGCGGACTCGGCTACCTCGTCTACCGCGGCGTCGAGGCCAAGAACGGCACCAAGGACAACAAGTCGTCGTCGAAGTTCCCCGCACCGAGCGAGGGCCTGGCCACCGCGAAGGCGAACCAGAGTGGTATCCCCAAGCAGGTCCTCTCCGATGCCTCCTGGACCTACGGTGAGGGCCCCGCCCTCGACACCGTCGCCGCCTCGGCCCCCGTCCTGGACATCTACTTCGACTACTCCTGCTCTCACTGCGCCCAGTTCGAGGGCCTCCACACCCAGGAGATCAACCAGCTCCTGAGCGAGAAGAAGATCACCCTGGCCCTCCACCCCTGCAAGCTCCTCGAGCAGGAGTGGACCAGCGTCGTCATGAACGCGATGGGCGTGGTCCTCGATGAGGCCCCGGCCCAGTCCCTGAGCTTCCACAACGCCGCCTTCGAGATCTTCTCCCAGGCCATTCAGACCAAGAACCAGAGCAACATGACGGTGGAGGGCCTGGTGGCCGCCGCCACCAAGGTGAACGTCCCCAAGGAGGTCTCCGGCAAGTTCAAGGCGGCCGTCGACTCCGACAAGTACGGCAAGTGGGTCACGCTCGGCGATGAGGCCTTCAAGGCCCGGGAGCTGGAGGGCACCCCCACCGTCTTCTTCAAGGGCGAGAAGGTCGACCTGAACAAGCTTCAGACTCCGACCTCTCTGACCGAGCTCGTCGCCGCTGCCACCCCGACGGCGCAGCCCAGCCAGCAGGCCTCTCAGCAGCCCAGCCCGCAGCCGACTCAGCAGGGCTGACCGGGGCCCATCGCGCCTGCCCGGGGCGGCGGTCCAGCACAGGCCCCTCCCGGCACCCGCCGGCCCGGGCGGCGACGGGCACAGCGCCGCCTCCCACGGTTTCCCGCCGTGGGGCGGTCTGTGACAGACTGTCCCACGCACCTGCGGCCGCCTGGCCGGCCGCGCGCCGCTTTAGCTCAGTTGGTAGAGCAGCTGTCTTGTAAACAGCAGGTCGTCGGTTCGAGTCCGACAAGCGGCTCCATTCATCGCCCGCAGCCGTCCGGGGCCCGGCCACTCCTGTCGCGGCCCCACCTCACGGCCCGGCCACGAGCGCACCACCGGGAGGGGACATGTCGGTGACCGCAGCAGACGCGGCGTCCTGCGCCCTCCACGACGCCGGCACCTGCCGCTCCTGCCCCCACCTGGCCCTGCCCATTCCCGACCAGCTGGCCGCCAAGCAGTCCCGCGTCGCCGCCCTCCTGGCCGAGCACGTCCCGGCCGAGCTGTGGCAGGCACCGGCCGCGAGCGCCCCCACCGGCTTCCGCAACAAGGCGAAGATGGCGGTGGCCGGGACCGCCGCCCTCCCCACCCTGGGGATCCTCGACGGCGCCGGGTGCGGCGTCGACCTGCGCACCTGCCCGCTGCACGTGCCCGCCATTGAGGCGGCTCTGCCGGTGCTGGCCGACCTCATCACCGAGCTGGGCCTACGCCCCTACGACGTACCCGCGCGCCGCGGCGAGCTCAAGTACGTCCTGGTGACCGCCTCCCCCGACGACGACCTCATGGTGCGCTTCGTCCTGCGCTCCCGCCGTTATCTGGAGCGGCTGCGCGCCGCCGTGGCGGACCTGCGTCGGCGCCTGCCCCAGCTGGCGGTGGCCGCCGTCAACATCCAGAGCGTCCACCAGGCCGTCATCGAGGGGCCCGAGGAGATCGTCCTGACCGAGGAGGACCGCCTCCTCATGCGCCTGAGCCTGCCGTCCCCGGAGCTCGGCGGCCAAGCAGGCCGGCGCGCCGAGAGCGTCGAGCTGCCCCTCTACCTACCCACCCGTTCCTTCTTCCAGACCAACACGGCCGTGGCCGAGGCGCTCTACGCCACCGCCCGCGACTGGGCCGAGGAGGCCGTGCCGGCCCGGGTGTGGGACCTGTTCTGCGGCGTCGGCGGCTTCGCCCTGGCCCTGGCGGCGCCCAACCGCCGGGTGCTGGGGGTGGAGGTCTCGGCGTCGGCCATTGACGGGGCGCGCGCGGCGGCCGACCTCATGGGCCTGGACCCGGCCCTGGTGCGCTTCGAGGCCGGCGACGCCCGCGTCCTGGACCCGGCCGCCGGGGAGCGCGCCGGCGGGGCGCAGCGCCCGGACCTGCTCGTGGTCAACCCGCCCCGGCGCGGGATCGGGGAGCAGCTGGCCACTCGGATCGAGGCCTCCGGCGTGGGGCGGGTGCTCTACTCCTCCTGCAACCCGCGCACGCTGGCGACGGACCTGGCGCACCTGCCCTCGATGCGGGTGGTGCGCTCGCGCCTGTTCGACATGTTCCCGCACACCGAGCACGCCGAGGTGCTCGTGGAGCTGGTACGGGACTGAGCCCGCGCCTACTCGAGCTCGGCCAGGGCGGCGCGCACGTCGGCCAGGGCGCTGTTGATGGCCTCGGCCTCGAAGGGGACCTCGAGGTCGCGCAGGCGCACGGCCAGGTCGGCCAGGTCCCGGGCCTCGCCGAAGCCCTGCTCAGCCAGGGTACGGGCGGTCGTCACGGAGTCGGCCTGCCCGGCGCCGGCGGCCGCGGCCGCCTCGAGGACCTCCAGGATCGGGCCCTGGATGACGCCGAGGTCCTCGGCCACAACATCCAGCTCACCACCCACCAGCTCGCGGCGCGCGTCGAGCAGGCCGACGCGCTGGGTGAGGTTGTCGGCGCCGTCGCTCAGCGCCGAGCACAGCTCGGTGAGGCTGCCGACGGCGTCGTTGGCGTCAACCTCGTCCTGGCCCTGGAGGATCTGCAGGGCGAAGAGCCCGGCGGCCAGGTTGTGCAGGCGGGCCAGGGCGATGCGGAAGCTCACCGAGTCCAGGTCGCCGCGCAGCGCCTCGATCTGGCTGCTCAGCGGGTGGAGCTGCTCGGAGCACTCCAGGACCAGGGCGTCGACCTGCTGGCAGCGCGCGGCGACGTCGTCGGCCTGCTCGCCGTGGCCCAGGACCTCGACGTCGGTGCCGACGGCGCGCATGGCCTCGCGCAGGGTGCCCAGGCGGGTCGAGAGGGCCTCGATCTCGCCGGCCCTCTCGCCCAGGAGGTCGGCGAGCCGCTGCCCCTCCTGGAGGATGCCGACCAGCCCGGCGGTCTCGGCCTCGATCCGGCCCATGGCCCCCAGGATGCGGGCCACGGGGCCCTCGCTCTGTGGGCTGTCGGGGATGCCGACGCCGTGGGCCAGCAGCTCACCGACCTCGGCGACCAGCACCCTGCGGGTGAAGTCGATGGCGTCGGCGTAGCCCAGGGCCTGCAGCTCGGCCTGGAGGGCGGCCTGCCCGGCGGCGGCCACCTCCCGGCGGGTGGAGCCGGCCGCGGCGGAGGCCTCCTCGACGTCGCGGACCCGGGCGTAGGCGGCCTCGATGTCGTCACGCAGGTCGGTGAGCATCGGCAGGGTGCGCACCGACAGGTAGCCGGAGCCGGAGGGCACGATCGTGGCGAAGACGCGGTAGTGGCCGTCGTCGGAGGAGCGGTTCGTGATGTAGGCGCTGGCGGCCCGGCCCTCCTCGATGGCGTCCCAGATGGAGCGGAACAGGCCGGCGGGCATGTCCGCGTGCCGCACCACGTTGTGGGCCCGCCCCACCAGGGCGCCGCGCGGGTAGCCGGACAGGCGCATGAAGGTGGAGTTGGCGCGGCGGATGCGCCCGTGGGAGTCCGTGGTGGAGAAGAAGAGCTCGTCGGCGGCGAAGACGTGCTCGACGTGAGCTGCGGACTCGACCATGAGTGACCTTCCTAGTGACCTTCCTGGGGCGGCGCAGGCGCGCGGCGTCGAAGCTGCGGGGCCTGCGGGGCGTTGTGGGACCTTGGTCGGAAGCCTACTCTTGGCCGGCCTTCGAGGCGGCCGATCCCGCAGGGAGAACGCGTCACCGAGGTCACGGCGCGATGGGGCCGTTTTCTGCCGATCGAGTGGTCACGGGCGCAAGCTGCTGCGGCCCACCCGCCACCGGCCCGGGGATGATTCCCCATGGTGTGAGCGCGCCAAGGCGCTGACAGGGCCGGGCGGGCTCCCTAACCTGGCGCCATGACCCCGAGTGATCCTCTGATGAGCCTGTCCGCCTCCGACCACTGCGGCTTGGCACGTCGTCAGGTGCTGGCACTGGGCGCCCTGGTTCCCGCAGCAGTGGCGCTGCTGGGCGGCTGCTCCCTGGCGTCGGGCACGCAGCTGACCTCCAAGGTCACCCGCGAGAAGGTCAGTCTCTCCGACGTCGCCTCCCAGGTGACCAAGGCCGCCACCGCCTGCGACCAGCTCGGGAGCAAGCTCCTGACCCACTACCTCAAGGAGGACTCGGCCGCGACGGCGTTGGCCTCCCCTCTCAGTCTCGCCTTCGTCCTGGCGATCCTGGCCGACGGCGCCACGGACGATGCGGCCCAGGGCTATGACGCGCTCCTGGGGCTCTCGGGTGAAGACCGCGACCGGGCCTGGTCGGCCATCCAGAACTCCCTGAACCGCTACGACAGTGATCTCAAGGGCTTCGACCCGGACAAGGCCCCCGACAAGCCGCTCGTTCACCTGGCCAACCACGTCCTCATCTCCGACGACAAGAAGTTCAAGGTCAAGCAGACCTACCTCGATGCGGTGCTGCGCTGGTTCTCCACTGAGATCGAGCAGGTCGGCGTGAGCTCCATGAAGGAGAACCTCAATGCCTGGGCCTCACGCAACACGGCCGGCCTCATCCCGGAAAGCGGCATCGATGTCACCCAGGACACCCGCCTGGTGGTGCAGAACGCGCTGCTCTTCGCGGCCCAGTGGGAATCCCCCTTCGACGCCGGGAGCACTTCGCAGAGGAACTTCACGCTCTCCGGGGGCAAGACCGTCAAGGCCGACCTCATGCACGACACGCGCTCCATCCCTCACACCACTGGGAAGGGCTGGGCGGCAGTGCGCCTGGCCTACGCCGGCGGGGAGGACGGCAGGAACTCCGACCTCGCTCTCGACGTCGTCCTGCCCGACGCCGGAACCCTGCCGAGTGCCATGGATGCCGGCACATGGGCCGAGGCATCCAAGGCCCTGGACAAGGTGCGCCCCCGAGAGGTGGAGCTGGCACTGCCCAAGCTGGACCTCACCTCCGAGCCCAAAGAGCTCCTCGACTTCCTCAAGGAGCAGGGGCTCAAGCCCGAGGGCCTGGACAAGATCGCGCCCGAGCTGGCACTGACCCAGGTGGTCCAGCAGATACGCCTCATCCTGGATGAGGAGGGCACCGTCGCAGCCGCTTTGAGCGAGGGCCAGGCAGCGGCGATGGCGGCGCCGGCGGAGCAGACCAAGCCAGTCGAGTTCACGGTGGACCACCCCTACGTGCTGCGACTGCGGGACCTGACCAGCGGCACCGCTCTGCTCGAGGCCGCCATCATGGATCCCACCGTCAAGGAGATCAGCGGCTCGGCCTGACCGGGCCTGCTGGCGGCCGGCCGAGGCGCCCTCGGACCGTGGCTCCGCAAACCAAGGTGGCCCGTCGGCCGAGGCTCCCCACGAGCCCAGGCGCCCCAGCCCAACCATTCCAACAGCCGAGGTGCCCTATCGGTCAGGGAACTCCACCCTGCCAGCCCTTGCCCTGTCGCTCAGGCTCCCCCGGCCGAGCCACCCCATGAGCCCAGGTTCTCCACAAACCCAGGCGCCCCACCTCACCGGCCGAGACTCTCCGCCAGATTCTTCCGGTCGGTGGGGCATCTCGCCGCTCAGAGCGCTCCCAGGCGGTAGGCTCCAGGGCTGACAGGAAGCCGTCGCGGGACCAGCCCGTCTCGGCCCGCCGCCTCTTTTCAATCAGCAGGAGAACTCCT
>ERZ773213.1882-NODE-1882-length-10531-cov-7.048969_pt1 | contig 10531 bp, 10 predicted proteins | sample MGYA00580996_ERZ773213 | MGnify/ENA primary metagenome ERZ773213 (study PRJEB29015, sample SAMEA2738152) | human oral metagenome | biome: human oral; feature: human-associated habitat; material: saliva | place: China | collected 2197 ...
GAGTGCCTGACTACGAATCAGTAGGTTGGGGGTTCGAGCCCCTCATGGCGCACCACGAGATAAAAACCTTGAAAACACTGTATTTTACAGTAATTCAAGGTTTTTTCTTTGCTCTGAATAAGATTAGGCTGTACGAAAAACATCGATATATTATCAATTATAATATATTTACGTTTGGAATAAAAAAGAGGGTAGCACGAGCCCCAACCTTAAAGGGTCAGGGGACTACCCTCAAAAACTGAATGTTTTATTTATTAATAATCTACCATACAACAAGTTTAAAGTCAATATCAGAAATGTAGCTATTTGATTGTTGTAAAAAACGCGTTATAACATGTAAATTTAGGGCTATAACCCCAAAATTATATAAACTAATCAACTTAATCTCTATGCCTCTAATCCATCACAAAAAAACACCGCACTTTGCGATGCTTGGTTTTGTATTTACTTATCCATACAATCCGAACTCTTTTGTTATTCGCTCACAGTCTTCATCGATTTTTTTTTCGATTTCTTCAGGAAATGTAAACCTTTTTGATTCCTCTGCACTTGGCATCTTGCTATCGTCTAAAAAAAATGATGAATTGCGAATGTCCTCTTTCTTTTTATTTCTATCCATCTCTCTATCTCCTTGTGAATATTACTGTTTTATGAACTGCTATGTTATAGCTTGTATTTAATTGTTTTACTTCGACAAACTGGGATTTATATTCTACTTACAAAATAGTATGAAAAACTATACGAATAAGTAGAATTAAAATTGCACCTACTACACATACAGCAATTACTTTTTGAAAATTTCTTTTTTCTTGTTTAGTCATATAATTATATCATTTCATAAACGGATACATCCAAAATTCCAAATTTACTTAATCTAATAAATAGGGAGTTCAAGATGTACTAAATATCCAGTACTTCTACTATTTCTCCATTTTTTTCTTTAAACATAATTTTTTTGACTACTTCTTCTCCTAAATATTTTGTAAACTTAGTCAATTCTGTTGATACTTCAAATACTATATTATGTTTTATATCACTTAATTCAAAACTCGAATCATATCTTGTTTTATCTGACCAATAGTTCCAATTTATATCTGTCCTTTCATAATAAACATAGTTTCCTTTTGGAGTTACAAATACTCTTTTATTTATTAACTTCTTTTCATCTTCGGATTTAAATATTTCAGAATACAGCTTCATCCCTTTAAATACTTTGTAATTGCTAATTTTATCATTTGAAATATTTAATTTAATTTCTTCATACTTCATAGAAAACCTCCACAAATTCTAATTTGTCATACAATCAATTTGCTTGCCAATTTGTAAACCTGTTGTATCCCTTTACTTTCTAATTTCCAGCTATCAAGCTCAATTTTAATCAACTCTGGAAATTTCTTACTAACGTCCCTTATAGGGGGACACATTTATTCCCATTAACTTATTATCTTTGGTAACAAAAACATCCCCACAGTGTTTATGGAAATAGAATCCATCTCAAATAAGTTATCAAACCAAATAAAAAATATGAGAGGTTACTTTAATACTTCCCCGCTAAACGAGAAAAGTCTTTACCTACAAGGCTTTTCTTAACCCCTTTCGTTCCAACGTTTCTAGGCTTTTACGAGCAGAGCAACACACTCCACGTGTGGTGCTAGTAAACTTCTATATTATAGAACGATAAGGTGGGCTACTTGACTTTAGAATTATAATATTGAACGAAATTATCTATTCATCTTTATAATAATTCCAGCAATTATCACATAAAAATGGCTTATCATCACATATTGAACCTAAATCATAGCGACCACAGCGCTCACACTCTGTTACTTCATTAATTTCTCCACAGTTCAGACATCTACCAAAATCTGTGATAGTTTCATCAACACATATCCATTCCTCTCCACACTCTTGACAAGGTAAATCTAAAATAGGATTCGGGCCACCATCTTTGATAATAGAATATTTGGAACTTTCCGCTATCTCCTTATAATCTGTGAATTCAGAATTTATTATATCAACTATTTTTTCACCTAGTCTAGACATCTCGTGCTCTGAAATACCATCCATTTGGATAGGCATATAATTACCTTGAAACTCATTGAATTCAACCTCACCATAATTATATGACACGCTTCCAATTTCTTCTAAACTTGGACTACCGTCTTTTTTATACCCTAAATATAGGAAACTTTGGGAACCTTCATAGTCGTTAATATCAGTATTAGCCTCAAAGCTAATTACGTAACCATCAATTTTGTTTTGAATTTCGAATACAATACTATTTGAATTACAATTCTCTAGTTCAGTGTAATCGCTGAAATTCAAATACTCACTGAATCTGAAGAATTCTTCAATCGAATCATAAAGTCGACTCAATTCATCATTGAATAGAGCAAGAATCTGATTACTATTTCGAGTTATTACCCCACTCTCACTTTCCATTAATTCAAGATTTCTTTCCGACATTAACACTTCCTGTAATAATTCAAACTCTTCTTCTTTGAGCACCTCCTTCGATTTTAACTCTAATGACATCTTTTCTAAACCACAATCTAAAGCTTTCTGAACCACATCTATTGAATGTAATATACTCTTATAGGCTGATTTATCTATCAATTTATTGTGAGCGATATGATTTCGATTTAATTCAAATTCTTTGAACTCGGACAGAAAACTTTCAGGCAAAAGAGGGGAAAAAATCGTTTGCCACCAATCACTATATACAACTTGCTGTCTTTGTAGAATTTTAGCCAATTTTTCCGAATGTAAATTAGGTTGAGTCAATTCCATTATATTCTCTTCGGAAGACTCCCACTTCATCACTTTATTTGAAAATATATCAAGCAAATCACCTGTATCAATAGACATCAATCTTTCATCTACATCTTTGAAATTATCAATTATTGCTTTGTAACCACCAAATCTACTTTTGTGTTTTTCTTGAATTTTTAATGATACAAGTTTCCACCAATGAACACCAAATTTCCGATTCATTACCAATGTGATAAATTTTCTAGCTAAATTTTCAACAGTAAAAACTTTAGGATATAAATCGGTTGCTAAAAATTCGGACTCAGAATCATATAGCCAGAATATTTTCTTGTGCTTTGTTTTAATAAAATTTTTGACTATTCTCTTTAATCGCTCAAGGTATTCATTTTCTGTACTAATTATATAATTTTCGCTTTGAATTGAAACCATCAGTTCATAATTTTTTTCATAGGTACTAAATTCGACACCAATTCTCCATTTGTACTCTCCAGAATGAAAATCAATAAGATAAAGTGGTACTCCATTTAGGCTATAAAATTCATTATCTACTTCCTCAGCATCAACTACTCCTGATTCGACCAAGAAATTTTGAAATTCCATCAAATAAGTATCGAAATTATCAACAACTTTTTGCTCTGCAACTGCTACAAATTCAACTAATGTCTTCAAATTCATACCACCTCTAAATTATAATACTATTAATCCAGTAAAATCACTTTAAATTGAAAATTACAAAACCAGTTCCTTATGTTCAATTCTATCATAAAATGATATAATTTTAATTAAATAAATATTATATTCGGAGGAAATATGAATAAACTAGTATCTAAAAAATCCTACGGAAGAGGCAAATACACTCCCTCACAAGATTTTATTGAATATATAGAATTTATTGCTGACTCTCCTATTTATTCAGGGTTAGAAGGAATAAAAGAAGAGGACGGAAAAATCAACTGGCAATGCAGTTCAGGTAGAACAACTTCTTTCTATAAATACTTTGAATCAAGAAAAAATTGGTGGATAAATAAAGCTAATGAACTCAAAATTCCTGGAGAAGGACAATCTAACGAAAGATTAGTCGTTGCTGCAAGGCAAATACATCCTCTACAAGAAAAGGTATGTTTAATCTGTGGAAAATATAGATTTGTAGGATTTATGTACACTAATCATACATTAACTGGTAGACTAAATAAACTCTCACAATCTAAAAGTTTTATGAAACAAACTCCTGTAGCAGACGCAATAGAGGAACTAATTAATATTGTAGGTTTTAAAAAAACTAGGGAATTTATCTTAGATAATTTCCCTGAGAAAGTGGCTGATATTGAACTTTTTGACAATCATGAGATTCAAGAATTCTTTGAAAAAACTCAGCATATAAGAACAACCTTACTTAGTCCGGGATATATGGGAGATTGTCCACACCGTCTAGACGGTCTTCATGATTATTGTATCTATTGTAGAAAATCAAATGACCCAGGTCGGTCAGATGAAAATATGAGGACATATAACCACGATAGACGTGCTTTTTTATGGTGGTCTGAAGGAGACTGGAAATTAGCTGATACATTATACAATTCATCATCAGCCGGTGTGTGCTCAATTTGTAATCTCTCTGTAGATAGAGTTAGCCCAGATCATATAGGACCTTTATCTTGTGGTTTTCAGCAAAACGGTCTTTTTGAAGCTCTATGCTCAAACTGTAATTCTGCCAAAAATAGAAGATTTACATTTGAAAATGTTAACAGTCTAATTAAATATGAAAAAGATAAAAATTCTAGTGTTGCTAGCTGGCAAGTCAGAAGTTTATGGGATAATTCAAAAATAAATGTTTCAAATGATGTAGATGCTAAACATTTATCCAACTACATGAGAGCCATGCAGGACTATTACTTACGTACTTTAGACTATATTCAAAAAAAAGGATACACTGGTTTCTTGTCACAATATTTAAGCCCAGAATTTGCTCACCACGAGATAACTTTCAATGATTTAAATACAAGTACTTTTGAATTTACTAGTATCAATAAAGTACTAAAAAAAAATAATGGATCGAGAAGCCTTGCTGCACGGTCTGTTAGAATTGCTTTTGATGAGTTAAATATGTATTGTATCAAAAAAACTGATCAGAGAAAATCAATACTTCTTGAGTATACAGATAAGTTTTTGAAAGAAGATACACCTAAGCTAGACTCCCTTTTTGATTCCACGAAAATTAATGAGTTAGACAAAAATTTAAATACAATTTTTAACTCTCCAATCTCCATTCAAGAAAAAGATAAAAAACTACAAGTTCTTGTTGATTCTAGACTTTTTAAATGTAGATCAAGTTATTACACTGACTTAAAGATTAAATTTGAAGAAATTATTAACCAACGCGGTATTCAACTATCAAAATTATTTTTTGAAGAGTTATCAAAATAAACATAAACTCATAATCTATAAATACACCCCAGTTCAACTGGGGTGTATTTACATTTAACTTCTAGCTACTAAAAAATCTTCTGTAGTTATTTCCCCTTTACACCATTTATCATACTCAGCATTAAAAACTGCATTTTGAGGGAAATAATCATTTACTTCCATCAAAGATGGAAGGCTGAAGAAGGCTTCTCCTACTGTTATCGGATACTTTTGCTGTAAAAGATCAATTTGATTTGAATCTTCTCTCCGACCTAAACATTTTTGAAAAATCGGATCGGGGAAAGAGGGTAACATCTTTTCTGATAATGCAGCAACTATTATAACCCTTCTTCTCATTTGAGGGACTCCATATCTTTCAGCATCTAGAATCCAAGGCCTTTCGTGAAAAACATAGCCGAGTTCACCAAGTTCTTTGTGAATCCCCTTTATTACGTCACCCTTTCTCATACTTAAAATTCCAACTACATTCTCCATTATTACAATGTCAGGTCGTGTTTCCTTAACAATTTTTAGATAACTATCAACCAACTTATTCCTAATATCTGTCTCATCTCTATTACCTGCTGTAGAAAAACCCTGACAAGGTGGCCCACCGACTAAAACTAATGGCTTAGATGAGTCCCTTTCTTTGACTTCTAAAAAAAGAGTATTTTGAATTCCACTATCGTTTATATCTCCGTTTATTACCTTAATTTTATTAGAATGGTTTTTTTCATAAGTTTTCGATGCTGACTTATTTAGTTCTACGGCGACAATACCCTGCATTCCTGACAGTTCAAGTCCAAAACTCAACCCACCAGCACCAGCAAAAATGTCGCAAAACTCTATTTTACTACCCGCTTTTGAAATTATAGACCGACCAATTGCATAACCCAGTAATGGGGGGACAGCATTACCGATCTGGGTTCGAATTTCTGAGTCAGATCCAAGAAATTGAAATGAGTCAGGAAAGGACTGTAAACGAGCAGCCTCTCTAGATGATATTGTTCGGTCTTCCCAAGGATGAATATTGGCACCATTACCTGGCCTATTAAAGTATGTGGAGATAGTATAGGAAGGTTGACTAAATTTCAAACGACTGTAATACGTTGTCCTGACCATCCCCCTTTCACGTGCCATCTGCCTTATTTGTTCTAGTCGCTTTGATGGAACTGTTTCTGGAATACTAGTCCAGTTCCCACCTGGTTCAACATAGCTAATCATTTGTTTATCTAAATTGGAAAGCGTAGGAATAGTATGCAATGTTAGATTACTTTTTTCCATTTATTTCGTTATATACCTCAATATATTTTTCTATTTTATCGTAATTTAAACTTACTAAAATTCTCTTATAATAAGATTTTGGGATTTGTAGTGATTTAGCAATTAATGAGTCTAACAAATACCAATCTTTCTCTTGATTTTGCAAACTCTGATTGGACATTAATAATAGTTTTAGTTCTAACTCTAAATCCTCGAAAGGAATACAGTGTAATTCTGCTAGCTCATTATTCGAAACATGGTTATTGTAACTGAAAACTCTGAATTGCCATTCTGCTACCGAACTATTTAAAAATATCCAGTAATAGAATTGTTTGCTCTCTCTATCTTCGGTGTTGTAAACAGAAATAAAATTACATGAATTTCCTATGATGTTTTTTTCAGGAATAATAGCTGCCTCTAATCTTTTATCTTTATTTAAATATGTACACTGAGGAATAGCAATGCGAGATTCATAAAAATACTTCATTTTTTTGCTATTTTGTATTTCTCTAAGAAAACCATTAACTTTAACAAAACTATCTTTTTTTGATAGATGAGCTTCCAAGAGTTCTCTACCCTCTATGTGATCCCCACGAATTAACCGAGTTTTAGTCTTGTTAGGAGTTATATAATCTCTGTGCTTTGTAATGTCAAGTTCACCTCGGACATTATGAATATAGTTAATATCTTTTATCTGTGTAAACTGAGCAAAATGACTAAGTATTTTCAAGTCATCACTATTAGCCTTTGGAAATTTCAAATTTGTTGATGATATTTTCTTTACTTGCTCTAAATTAGCAACAAACATTTTTTCTGAATAATCTTCTATTTTCAATACTTCCTCTGCAATCTTAATAACAGAGTTCGATTTCTTTGAAATTATCGAAATTACAGTTGGTTGATTTACCCCCTTAAAAATCTTAGCTCTTTCTGGGATAAACCAGAGTGTCCTTAAGTATCCTTTACCAATTATTTTTTTTCTAAATTCAAAACTAGCCTCATCTCCTAACCAACTCATTGGAGTGATTGAAGTTATGCTTCCATTCTCATTAATAAGTTCAAAACTAGCTACCAAGAATAACTTAGAATACTCAAGTACACCCTTAGTTATTCCGAAATTATAAAAATAGGAACGGAGCCTTTTGGAATATGATAATTTTTCCTCCCGTAATCTTTTCTCTAACTGTATAGTCGTGTCACTATCTAAGTTTGCTTTTGTTGTTTTATCAGTTAGAGCAGACTTTAAAAATTTTAGATTTCCATATGGTGGATTCATAATGACGACATCCGCTTTAATATCACGATTTTCTTCAAAATAATCAAAAAAATCACTATTAATTATTTCATATTTTATTCTATCATTGCCAACATAGTCCAATACATACTTTATTAAATTTGTAGCCAAGATTGAGGTACTAGTATCAATCTCTATTCCTATAATCTTTTCTAATTTTTTATTAAATAAAGCATGGTATGCAAGAAACACTCCTACTCCCATTGAAGGATCTAATACAATTTTAGGATCAGCAACCGAATCAATAGATTCCAGAACCATCCTAATTGCGACTGAAGTAGGAGTAAAAAAATATCCATTTTCTTTTGCAGCAACTAGGTGCGTAACAACTTTATTCGTTCTTGGAATAATAAATTCTCGTGAACCTATCTCTACAACCGAAGCATAAAGTGCGATTTTATCAATGATACTATACGATTTATTTTGTAAAATACTACTTGTTGCCAACTGAGTTATTAAAAAATTAAACTGTAAAATATCCTCAGTATCTGAAAAAGGAGTCCTTTCAAGAATTTTCTCAAACATTCCTCCCTGTAGTGAAATATCATTCCATCTCACCTCTGATGTCGTAGTTATACTCTCAGCAATAGATTTTCTCAATGCTTTTGCCTTCTGTATTATCTCATTATCATATGATTTATTTATGATTTTTTCATCATATAAACTCTCATTTTTAATCAAATATTCACCTCAAACGTCACGTTATAACTTTTATTATTATATCACACTCTAAAAGTTAAAGCTTGATTTCCTTATTAGATATGATATAATTATGTTGTTTTATAAAACAACGCAGGAGTAGTATACCATGTTTTCAGGAAAATGTCTCAAAAAAAGGAGAGAATCCAAGCGACTATCTCAAGTTGAAGTTGCAACTCAACTAGGTGTCAACCGCTCATCATACAACAGTTGGGAGTCTGGCCGTGCAAAACCGAACCAAAAGAATCTATTGCTACTTTCGGAAATTTTAGATGTTGAACCTAGTTGTTTTGAATCTGAGCACATTATCGTAAGCAACTTCCTGCAGCTAAATGAGTCTAATCAAATTCTTGCTGAAAAATTTGTAGAAAATTTGATTGCTAAGCAGACTAAGAAAGAGTCTGATTCTAAAATTGTTCCACTCTTTTCAGTGCGTGTTCTTAAAGACGTACCACTTTCAGCTGGTCTAGGTGACAACTACTACGATGAATACGAGTATGAAACTGTCTATTCTGAAAAAAGATACAATTATGATATTGCTGCCTATATTCACGGTGACTCAATGATGCCAAAGTACTCTGATGGTGAGGTTGCCCTTATCAATGAGACAGGATTTGACTATAGTGGAGCTGTTTATGCTATCTATCTAAATGGTCAGACTTTCATAAAAAAAGTCTATAAGGAAGATGACCACTATCGCATTGTTTCCATCAATGATGAATACCCAGATAAGTTTGCCTATGCTGAAGATGAATTCCGTATTATAGGTAAGGTCATTGGTCACTTCATGCCAGTCGTAGGAGGATAGTTATGAAACTGAAAGATATTCTTGAACTTGGAACCTATGGTTACAACTCAGACTGTAATGTTTAAATCTTTGATATGAAGAACTTCGAGGAACGTCTGGAAAATGATGGTTTCCATGAGATTCTCCTGTCTTCAGTCGAGAACACTACTATTCATCCATATGGGTTCTTAAGTGAAGATGCCATTCTCATTGCTATGGCAGACGAGGAGGAAGACAATGGAAGTTGATGATTTTATTTATCTTAATGATGGAAGAATCTGTATGAAATCCTATCTTAAGGAATACGATATTGCTGACCACATTCAAACACTTGTTGATAAACTTGAAAAGATGAAAAGGTAGGTAATTGTCATGGGCATCATTGATTACTAAAAAGAGCCTCAATCTGATAATGCCTTCATCGACATGAAGTTCTTTTATGCCAGTGTCGAATGCGTTGACCATGGCAGGCATCCCCTTCCCACTTCTTTATGTGTCATGAGTCGTGCTGACAATGTTAATGGTCTGATACTTGCTTCTTCTCCTACTTTTAAGAAAGTATTTGGAAAGGAGAATGTCGGTCGTAGTTATGACCTCCCCTTTGATATCCACACCAGAAAGTTCAGCTACTCTAACGCTAAAAGACAGGGCATAGAAATAACACCTTAGTATGTTCGCTATATAGAGGACTGGGCGAAAAAGACACTCATCGTTCCATCACACATGGGTATGTACATAGAGAGGAATATGGAAATTCAAGAAGATCTGCAATAATACGCCACTAAAGATGAAATACTCCCTTATTCCATTGATGAGGGCTGTGTTATCCTCACGACTTCTCTCACCTACTTCGTTCATGATAAATCACTCTCTAGAAGAGATAAATTAGACTTAGTTTTCTCTGGTATCTAGCACGACATTTGGAAAAAGACTAACAGTATCTTTATTTATATCTTCCGAACCTAATATATCATTATTCAAAATAAAAAACTGCAACTTACTAGTTGCAGTTACTCACAAATTTACTTCTGTACCTTCAAGAAATTTAATACTAATCTCGCCTTTTTCTGAAATTGTGATACTATCTAAAATTCGGCACATTTCAACCCCATTAAAATCCCATTTATTTCTAGAAACTATTTCTCTAAGTAGATCACTGTAATACTGTTCTAAACGCCTATCAGTTTTCATAAATTTATTACATTTAATTTCAAGAGGTTCTCTATTATACTTAAGAATTCTTACAGCTATCATAACTGCTTTCTCAAGCATTTCTTCATCGATATGATTGTTTAAACATCCAATCTGGCCTT
>ERZ773213.1886-NODE-1886-length-10507-cov-3.899158_pt1 | contig 10507 bp, 7 predicted proteins | sample MGYA00580996_ERZ773213 | MGnify/ENA primary metagenome ERZ773213 (study PRJEB29015, sample SAMEA2738152) | human oral metagenome | biome: human oral; feature: human-associated habitat; material: saliva | place: China | collected 2197 ...
TTCAGCTTCCATTTTTTCAGTATTAGTTACCATATATGGAGAAACATATCCTCTATCAAATTGCATACCTTCAACAACTTCTAAAGTTGTTCCCATACTTCTAGATTCTTCAACAGTGATAACACCGTCTTTTCCAACTTTTTCCATTGCATCAGAAATTAATTTTCCAACTTCTTCATCAGCTGCAGAAATTGATGCTACTTGAGCAATACTTTCTTTTGTTTCAACAGGTTTTGAAAATTCTTTAATTCCTTCAACAGCCTTATCAACTGCTTTTTTAATTCCCTTTTGAATAATCATTGGATTTGCTCCTGCTGCAACATTCTTTAAACCTTCTCTGATAATTGCTTGAGCTAATAGTGTTGCTGTAGTTGTACCATCACCTGCAACATCATTAGTCTTAGTTGCAACTTCTTTAACAAGTTGAGCTCCCATATTTTCATAAGGATCTTCCAATTCAATTTCTCTTGCAATAGTAACACCGTCATTTGTAATAAGTGGTGAACCGAATTTTTTATCTAAAACTACATTTCTTCCCTTTGGTCCAAGAGTAACTTTAACTGTATTTGAAAGTTTATTAATACCAGCTTCCATTCCTTTTCTTGCTTCTTCATTAAATTTGATTTCTTTAGCCATTTAAAAACCTCCTAATCTTCAACAACTGCTAAAACATCAGCAATTTTTACAACAATATATTCTTTTTTATCAAGTTTAACTTCAGTTCCTGCATATTTTGAGAAAATTATTTTATCCCCAACTTTAATTAAATCTTTTTTATCTTCATCCTTTAAAATTTCATCACCAATTGCTAAAACTTTTGCTACACTTGGTGCTTCTTTAGCAGAAGTAGGAAGAACTATTCCAGAACTTGTCTTTTCTTCCACCTCAACCATTTCTATAACTAATTTATCTCCTATTGGTTTTAATTTCATAACATACCTCCTATTAAAGTTATTAGCAGTCTATTAACTTGAGTGCTAATTAATTACAAATATATTATACCACATAAAACATAATTTATAAACATTTTTATAAAAAATTTTATTTAAAATATAATTATTCATTTGCAAAAAAATCACTCAATACAGATTTTAATCTGTGATTGAGTGATTTTAAATTTAGAAAATTTATTAAATTATAAAACTAATTATTTTTATTTTCCTTTTCCTTATTCTTTTCTTCAGATTTTATTGGTTTATCTGTTTTTGTTTTTTCTACATCCTTATTATCATCAACTTTTTTATCTTCAGTCTTTGGAACAGAATTATTTTTTTCTGCAGATTTTTCTTCAACTATTTTTTCTTTAGATTCTTCACTATTTTTTTTAGTTATTTTATTTTTCTCTTCTTCATAACCTGAATAATCTTTTGTATCTTCTTCATCCACATAATCTTCATTATCTTTTTTAGCTTTTTTTGGTGCTTCTGGTAGTTTCTTTTTATATCTAATTTCTCCATTTACCTTTTCAAAATCTGCTAAACTGAATGTTAAAGTTTCATCATTTATATAAACATAAGCAATATCTCCAATAATATTTACATCCATTCTGTCTTTTAGATTATAAACTTTCATAAGATATTTTACTACTTCTTCTCTATCAACAGTTACTTTTGATTCAATTTCTTTATCAGGATTTTGAATTATATATTTTAAAGCAGCTACGATTTCTCTTGCTGTACAATCACCATATTGACCTGCTTTTGCATTTTGAATAATTTGTTTTATAGTTATTGCATGGTAGTGACCTCCATGTAACCAGTAAAATATTCCTTTTTTCACTCCATTTGAACCATAAACAGGTAATGTTGTATCCAAATCTCCATAATGTCTCATCGCTCTGAGGTTACTATCAAGATATGGGATTACTTTGTCTTTTATTTCTGCCTTTACACTTTCATAAGTGAATAATTCTTTTTCATCTACACCTATATCTGAATGGTCGCTTCCTTCTTTAATATATTCTGCATCAGGATAATGGCTTCTAGGGTTTTCGTGAACTACTCCAACCTCTTTATCTCCAATATATAAATGCCAATGATCTCCATGATCTACAATTTTTGTCACACCTTTTGGCCATTCAAATTGTTTTTTGTTTTCATCTCCATGATTTCCCTTATATTCTCCAAACTCAGCATTAGGATAAAGTGATCTTGGATCTGTATATGTTATTCCTTCATTTCCTTTTGAGTCATAAATATGATAATGATCTCCATGTTTTAAAATCTTTACTATATCATATCTGTCAACAGGATTTTTTCCTAAAACATTTACTATATTTAAATTTTTTCTAGCTTCATATAATTTCTCACTAGCACTTGGAACATTAGGTTTTTCACTTGGCTTTTCATTTTCTGTATTATTCTGTGAATCTCCATGATTTCCTTGATATTCTCCGACTTCCGCATCAGGATATTTTGAAGTTGGATCTGTGTAGCTAATATATTCTTTACCACTTGCAGTATAAATGTGCCAATGATCTCCATGTCTTAAAATTTTTACAACCCTATCTTTTTTCTCTTCAATAATATTTGCATGTGAATAGTTATTTGAACTTCTTCTATTTCTGTGTGAATTATGTGAACCTACATAAGTTCCTACAGTAATATTAGGAAACATACTTGATGGATCTTCATAAGTTAAATATTCTCTTCCATCAGCTGTATAAACATGCCAATGGTCTCCATGTTTTAATATTGATCTTACATTTAAACCTCTTAATTTATTTCTTGAAACAACACTGACAAGAGATAATGAATTTCCATCTCCCAATTTTGAAGGATCTGTATAGGTAATATGTTCTTTCCCATCTTTAGTAAATACATGCCAGTGATCTCCATGTTTATAAGACCTTACAATATCACTCTTTTTTATTTCAGCGTCAATTAAGACTTCTGTTGTCTCATCTTTTTTATAATTTGTTTCTTTTTCCACAAATTCAAATTTTTTAGTAGAAGTTTTTTCCTTTTCTTCCTGCTTCTTTGAACAACTTGCAAGTAAAACTGCACTACAAACTAAAATCAAGTTCATTTTATAAATTTTTTTCTTTAAATTTCTACTCATAATCTCCTCCTATTCATTAAAAGATTTAAGCAAGGCTTTTAAATTTAATTCCATTAATTTTAAATATCCCATTTCAATTTCTTCGTCTGTCAAGTTTTCCATTGTATATAAAGTATCTGTTTTTGTATTTGTGTTTTTAGCAAGAGTTTCAGCAACTTTTGGAGTTGCCTTTCCTTCAAAGAAAATTGTATTTATTTTATATTTCTTAACAAAGTCTGCAATTTTTTGAAGTTGTTTTGCTGATGGTTCATCTTCCGGTGATATACCTGTTACTGCAACTTGTTTTAAGCCATAATCATTTGCTAAATAGTTAAAAGCAGCGTGACTTACAACAAAATATTTTTGTTTACTCTTAACTTTAGAAAGTTCTGTTTCAAATTTTTTATCTAAAGCTCTAAACTCATCTTGTGCCTTTTTTAGATTTTCTTTGTAATAGGCTTCATTTTCAGGATCTATAGAAGAAACTTTTTTATAAATAGTGTCAAGTTGTATAATAGCATTTTTTACACTAAGCCATGTATGTGGATTTGTTTTATCATGTCCGGGTTTATGATTATGTCCGGGTTTATGATTATGTCCATGTCCATGTTCATCTTCATGTTTGTCTCCATCTTCATGTTCTGCTTCCTCTTCCAATCCATCTCCGCTCTCTAATAAAGTCAATCCTTGTGAAAGGTTTAAAAATTTATTTTTGTCTTTAACAGCTTCTTCAATTGAAGAAATAAATGACTCCATATTTGCACCGTTGTAAATGACTAAGTCCGCTTTTACAATTTCCTGCATATCTCCTGCTTTAAGTTCAAAAGAGTGAGGTTCTTGACTTCCTTTTATTATTGTTTTAACTTCCATTTTATCTCCAACAATTCTCTTCGTAAGATCTGTTACAGGAAAAAATGTTGTATAAATAACTTTCTTATTTCCTTTTTGTTCTGTAGTCTTTTGCTCTTTATTTTTTTCATCTTTATTTGATGAACAAGCAACTAAAAACATACAGCTAATCATAATAATTGAAATAATTTTTTTCAATTTTATATTCATAAATAATCCTCCTTAAAATTTCTTTAATGCAAATAATTCTTATTTGTGTTAATATTATACTACTATTAATTTATTTTTGCAATAGCTAAAATCAAATTTTTGAAAAAAAAAACTACTTAATTGAAAAATCAAAAAAGTAGTTTTTTTGTATTTTATAAATCGTCTAAATCATCATCTATTACACTTGCTTTTGAATAAGCTGATGGTTTTGCTTCAAAGAAATCTGTCTTTATTGCATTTGGGTCTGAATACTCACTAACCCACTTCATACTTTCTGGTTCTTCATCATAACCATCATAAAGTTTACCAAAGTTTAAAGCAGTACTTCTTAAGTTTCCAAGATATTTTATATAATCTTCAACCATTTGCATTGTAAGACCTGGAATATTTTCCCCCAACACGTATTTTCCCCAAGCTATTTCTTGTTCTACACCTGTTTTAATCATATCTTTATATACAGCAACTTTTTCTTCTGTAAATAATTCTGATTCTTCATTTTGTAATTCTAAAAGCATTTTTTTGAATAACCAAAGATGCGTATTTTCATCTCTATTTATATATCTGATTTCTTGTACTGAGCCAGGCATTTTCCCATTTCTTCCTAAATTATAGAAAAACATAAATCCTGAATAGAAGTAAACCCCTTCAAGAATATAATTTGCAACCATTGTCTTTACTAAACTGTAAGGGTCTTTATTTTCTTGAAACTCATTATATAAGTCTCCAATGAATTTATTTCTTGCAAGAAGATGTTCATCATCTCTCCATTGATATAAAATATTTGTTCTTTCTTCAGGAGAACATATACTATCTAACATATATCCATAACTTTGTGAATGGATAGCTTCTTGATAAGCTTGGATAGTAAGACAAAGGTTGATTTCATTTGCTGTAATATACTCTCCAATATATGGAAGATTTGCAGTTTGAATACTGTCTAAAAATATAAGAAAACTTAAAACTTTATCAAAAGCAGTTTTTTCATATTCATCCAATATCTTATAATCTTTTAAATCTTGGAACAAATTTATTTCTTCCGGAATCCAGAAATTATTCATGGCATTACGATACCATTCATTTGTCCAAGTATATTTTACATTGTTAAAATCATTTAAATTTGTCGTATTTCCATTTATCATTTTTCTTTTTGATAATTCAATATCTCCATTTTCATTAAACAGAGCTTTTTTATTTAATTCCATAATATCTCCTTCCTATGTTGAACAGCTATCGCATTCTTCAATATCTAAACTCTTACTTCTAATATAATAAATACTCTTTAAACCAACTTCGCAAGATAAAATCAAAAGTTTTAAAATTTGACTCATCTTATAGTCTGTCGTGATATAAAGATTTAAACTTTGTCCTTGATCAATATGTCTCTGTCTAACTCCACCTGCTTTGATAGACCAAGTTTGATCCACTTCATGAGCATTTTCATAAAGCCAAAATGTTTCAGAAGTTAAACCAGGAGCAACTCTCGGAATGATTGAACCTTTTTTCTCTTCAAGGAAATATCTCATCATAACAGGATCTACACCCGCTGTAGTTCCTGCAATAATTGAAGTTGAACCTGTCGGAGCAACTGCTAAAAGATAAGCATTTCTAAGTCCGTTTTTAGCAACTTTTTCTTTAAGTTCAATCCATTCTTTAGAATTATAATCTCTTTTTTCAAAATATTTTCCATTTTGCCACTCTGAGCCTTCAAAATATTTATAGCTTCCTTTTTCTTCAGCAATTTTTGAACTTTCCTTAATAGCAAAATAATTTATTTTTTCATAAACCTTATCCATAAATTCTAAATGTTCTTCAGTTTGCCACATAATTTTATTTTTTACAAGAGCATGATGATAACCACTTGTTCCAAGTCCAATCGCTCTATATTTTGCATTTGTTATTTTAGCAAAAGGAGTTGGATAGTAGTTTAAGTCAATTACATTATCTAATGCTCTTATCATTGTAGAAACTACAAATTCCATTTCTTCATCATTTTTTAGGTCAATATTTCCAAGAACTAAACTCGCAAGATTACAAACTACAAAATCTCCAGCTTTAACATCAGTTACAACATGATCTTCTCCATCTATTTGTAAAATTTTATCTTCAACATCTAAAATTTCTTTCATATTTTGCATTATTTCAGTACAAAGATTTGAAGAGTAAATCATTCCCTTATGTGAATTTGGATTTGCATTATTTGCATTATCTCTATTAAAAATAAATGGAGTTCCTGTTTCAACTTGACTCTTTAGAATTAATTTAACTAAATCTTTAACTGTTAAAATTCTTTTATCAAGTCTTGGCTCTTTAATACAAAGTCTGTATTTTTCCTCCCATTCTTCTCCATAAAAATCTTCCAAGCAAAAGCCCATTACTTCCTTTACTTCGTGCGGACAGAATAAATACCAATTAGAATTTATATTTTCCTTTGCTAAACGCCAGAATAAATTAGGGAAACAAATTGCAGGGAAAACATCATGAGCCTTCATTCTGTCATCTCCGTTATTAGTTCTAAGATTTAAAAACTCAGGAATATCTCTATGCCATACATCTAAATAGACAGCACAAGAACCTTGTCTAACTCCTAGTTGATCAACTGCAACTGCTGTATCATTAGCAAGTTTAATCCATCTAATAACACCACCTGCAACACCCTTAAATCCACGAATATCTGAACCACTTGCACGAACTTTCCCAAAATATAGTCCCATTCCACCACCATGTTTAGAAACTTGAGCAAAATTGTCTATACTTCTGTAAATTCCTTTTAATGTATCAGGAACGGTATCTATGAAACAAGAAGAAAGTTGATGGAACGGCTTTCTTGCATTTGACATTGTAGGAGTTGCTACAGTTGCCTTTAAATTACTAAGCACGTCATAAACTTTTTTTGCAAAAGAAACTCTATCTTTTTCAGGAATTGCAAGATGCATAGCAATACCCATAAACATTTCTTGCATTGTTTCAATTACTTTTTTATGTGAATCACAAATTAAATATCTCTTATATACTAAATCTAAAGATGAATAAGTAAATAACTCATCTCTACTGTTATCTATATACTTTTCAAGCTCGTCAATATCATCACTTGAATAATTTTCTAAAATATATTCTCCATATAAACTAGCTTTTGTTAAAACTTGTATCTTTGATTTAAAATCAACAATATGCCATTCTTTCTCATAATTTACAATTTCATTATGAATTTTATAAGCATAAATTCTAGCAGAAATATACTCCCAATTTGGATTTTCCTTTGAAGTTAATTCGGAAGATGCCTTTATCAAAAGCTCAACTTTTTCATTCAAAGTTGAATTTGGTTTAACAAAAGACAAAAACTTTCTACATAATCTATCAAGCTCATAACCTTCTGTTGAAAAATCTTTTTGAATTTTAGCAAGAACTTCAATTAAACTTTCACCTTCGATATATTCTCTAAAAGAATTTAATTCTTTTCTTAATGAATTTCTCTTTTCTCTATATAAGATATAGCTTTTCAAAGTTTCATAATGATTATTCTTAGTTAAAGTCTTTTCAACATAATCTTGAATTTCTTCAACACTTATACTTGAATTTTCTGCCTTATCTTGTAAAATACTTTCAAAAACCTCTTCTGCCAATCGTTTTGAAAGTAACTTTTTATCTTCATCACCAACACTAATAAATGCTTTATAAATTGCATTTTCTATCTTTGAAATATCAAATGATACTTCTGATAAATCTCTCTTTATAATCTTCAATAAAATCACCTCCGGAAATTTATACCCATTACAAAACAAAATATATATAGAAATAAAATTTTATTTTGAACTATATATAGTATGTTTTGTGGTATTTCTAAAAATATTTTGGTGGATATAAAAATATTACTATTAGTAGTTAAAAAATTTTTTAAATTTTTTATAAAATAAATATAAAATTCAAAAATATGATATAATAATTATGATAAAAAAATTTTTTATGAAAGGAAAATTAATGAGACTTAGAAAAAAATGGTGGGCAGTCCCGGAAATGAAAGAAAATGCTCAGGTAATATTTAATGCAGAAAGTTTAAAAGGAAAATGGAATGAAGAATTTAAAAATACAAATCCTATTAATCTTGAACTTGGTTGTGGAAAAGGAAAATTTATAAGTGAAATTGCTGATGTAAACAAAAATATTAATTACTGTATATTGGACTTGGACACAAATGCTATTGTATATGCAACAAGAAAAATTAGAGATTTAGAATTATTAAATGTTCGTGCAATTCCCACAAATATAGAAAAAATAGATGAAATTTTTAGCGAAAATTCCATATCCAGAATTTACATAAATTTCTGTAATCCTTGGCCAAAGAAAAGACATCATAAAAGGAGACTCACTCATCCTAACTTTTTAGCAAAATACAATAAACTACTTATAGAAGAAGGAGAAATACACTTTAAAACGGATGACGACGATCTTTTCAAAGCAAGTTTAGAATACTTTAACGAAAATGGTTTTGAAGTAATACTAATAACTTATGACTTAGCAAACTTTGACTATCCACAAAATATAGAAACAGAATATGAAAACAAATTCAAATCATTAGGAATAAAAATAAAATTCTTAATTGCTAAGAAGAAATAAGAACGTCATCTTTAGAATGTCTCCCGACGCATCATATATAGTATGGTTGAACAATGTGAAACTAAGTCAATCTAACCCTAACTTTGTTTACTTGTAAACAATAGTAAATTTGAGGGAATAATTGTGTAATAGTGAAATAATTCACGTCTTTTACTATTCAAAGAATATCTCCCCCTACGTCATCTCGAGTGTAGTCGAGAGATCTCATAAAGCTTTATTTAGAATGAAATTTCCTTGGTCTATGTAAATAAAAATTATTTTAATAACAGTAGATAACATTTAAATTTTATTAATTTTAAACAAGAACATCAAAAAAGACAGCAATTTAAACTAATTGTTGTCTTTTTAATTTATAAATATTTCAATTATAAAGTTTTTAACTTTTCAATTAAATCTTTAAAGCTTCCTTTTTCGCAATTTACTTTACATTCAGGATAAGAATTAAGATTATCTGTTACCAAATAACAATTCATGCCAACACTACTTGCAGCAAAAATATCTTCTCTTTCATCATTTCCAACCATTAAACAGTCCTTTGGTTCAACACCTAATTTTTCACATAAATCTAAAAAATACTTTGGATTAGGCTTTGAAAAAGAACTATTGCTATAATGACTAACATAATCAAAGTCATCAACATCAAGTCCTGTCCATTTTAATCTAACTAAAGCATCCTCAGGAAAAACCGGATTAGTAGCAAGAATTACTTTTCTTCCATTTTTCTTTGCAAGATTAACCGCTAATTTTGCTAGACTATTTTCAGTTGAAGATTTTTTAACCTTATTATAAAATTGATTAGCATAAAAATCTGCTAATAATCCCTTAACACTTGATACATCAGTATCTATACAGCTTTCAAACCTATCCCAAAAAACTTCTTCATTCGTCTTTTTCCCATCATTCTTAATCATATCACCTGTCGCAGTCCAAATAGTTTCAACAAGTTTCTTACTATCAATATTATAAACAGAAAATACTTTTGACAATTCTGTAAAATAAATATCAACAAATAATTTCTCATCCAAAGGAAGCAAAGTTCCATCCAAATCAAAAAATATAGCTTTCATTTTTCCTCCTTAAATATTATTAATTACATAAATAATTTTGTAATTAATAACATTAATTTAAAACTTAAAATCTTTTAAGTAATACATATATTATAACGATTTGTATAAAATTTTGCAAATGGTAAAAAAATAAATTTAATACTTTTTTAATAATCTTTTAAAAAAATGAATCTTATCTAATTTATATTTTTCTGTTTTTTAATAAAACATTACAGTATGTTTCTATTAAAAAACAGGTAAATACATTTTACGTGAAATTAAAGCTCCAGATTTACATTACAGTATGTCGCTATTTAAACTTCTTAATATACTTATATTATATCACATCTTATAAAATTTACATTACAATATGTTTCTATTTAAACAATGAAAATGTAAACCTTAAAGAAATGTACATTAAATTTACATTACAGTATGTTGCTATTTAAACCAAAACAATTCAAAATTAAAAGTTGTAACAAATGCAAAATTTACATTACAGTATGTTTCTGTTTAAACTCTTGAAAAAAGAAGAGATGATTTAAAAGAAGTAGAATTTACATTACAGTATGTTTCTATTTAAACCCGTTAGAAGTTGCCCAATTCCAATATTTACTCCTATTTACATTACAGTATGCTTCTATTTAAACTGAATTTATTTATCTCATCTTCAATTTCAGACACATAATTTACATTACACCCTTGTGTCAAGTATTGGATACATATTTTTTTCAAATTTCCAATCCATTTTC
>ERZ773213.1888-NODE-1888-length-10499-cov-12.959881_pt1 | contig 10499 bp, 8 predicted proteins | sample MGYA00580996_ERZ773213 | MGnify/ENA primary metagenome ERZ773213 (study PRJEB29015, sample SAMEA2738152) | human oral metagenome | biome: human oral; feature: human-associated habitat; material: saliva | place: China | collected 2197 ...
GTGTGCATCGTGTGGCCATCACACTGATCATCCTCCGCATAGGTGCGCGCCTCTGCGCTAGCATCAGCAGAATTCGACAAACGGACCGAGTCATCATTTGGTGTTTCTGTACTGGGCTGCGCACCGTTGTTGTATTGGTTTCTCCCTTGTTGAAGAAGTGCATCGATAGAATCGCCGTGCGCATCTGTATCAAAATTCGGAGGAGGATCAGATCCTTCCGCGCGCACTGATTGAGGAAGAACCACAACTGCCAGAATTGCCAGAATTATTGCTGACCAGACTCCGAGAATTTTCTTAGTCATCAGTTTTTTCCATTCCAGCTCGAGTCACGACCCAGTGCCCATCGTCCCATGTCAGCACTAATGCGAAGATGGAATGGTACTGCTGCTCGTGCACATATATATTCTTCTTCTGACAAATCGTCCCGTCCACTGAGTTAATAGCTAAGACCACAGCAACCGCATTGTCGGCTCCATCTCCGTCCGACGCTTCAGCAGGTTCGAGCTTGAGAACATGTTCCACGATCGACGAATCGTTGTATAGCCATCCCTCGTCATAGAGGGATCTAATCCTCTGTGTCACTTCGCGAGCGAACTGCGAATCACTAGCGGACATCTCTTCGAATAGCTCTGTGTCTCCGGTGTTCCATGCATAGACCATGAGGGCGAGATAATGCTCCGCAGCGGCCTCGGCACCTCGTTCACTGTTTTCCTTAGCGGCCTCCGGTAGTTCGGGTTTGGTGTAGGTGTCTGCTGCGAACTCGGCGGGGCGTACGAGGACTCCGTCGGGGCCGATCTCATACCCGCCCGACATGGCGGCCTCGCTCGACACTGAAGGCATGGGTGCGGGATGCACCGTGGGTGTTGCCGCGGTGCTGGGGCGATCGTTCCACGAGCCGATGCTCGCGCCCAGCGTGTAAGCACCAACAGCTGCCACAGCCACCAACACAGTGAGCCCAACACCGATTGCCCACGGGCGCAGCGCTGCGCGCCTGTCTGCTAGGGAGCACTTCTTACGGCGCGACGGCGAGGCGAGGAAGTCTTGCTCGTCTTCCTCGGTGACGGGTCGCTCGGATAGGGGTGGGACCTTCATGGTGTGTGTGCCTCCACGGTGAGGTGTCCTCCGACGCGCCCCCACCCTTGGGGGTGCGTCTTTTCTCATCAGGGTACGCGCAGAACCGACACGAAATACTAAGAATGCTGCGCAACCATCACGCAAATCCTCCCACCCGCATTCCCGTAACCGCACGAATGTGCAGACCTGAGCCCAGGCCTCGTCGCGAGCCATGGACGATGACGAACAGAAGCCGCCGCGACGGTCTTCGAGGACATCGACCGGGCGCAGAGGACGTCACCCTAGAGGAGCCGCTCCAACGCCTCGCGGATCTTCTGACCCTCCCCGGATCCGATCGTGGGCAGGCGCAGGACGGGAACTCCATACGCGGACATGATCGAGTCTTTGAGCGCGTCGCGCCTCTGCTGTTCCTCGTTCATGCCATGGAATTGCCAACCGTCCACCTCGATGGCAAGGAGAAGGCGCTTCGTCACGCGTGAGTACACCCCGAAGTCGAGCGCGCTGTCCCGGAACACGAAAGCTCGCTGTTCCTCGTTCAAGCGACGCGTATTTGGCAACGCATCCCGCAGGAACACTTGGGCCTGATAGCCAAAGCGCGTATACCTGGGTTCTGCGAGCACGTCTCGCAGGCATTGTTCCGCAACATTTTCTGCGGGCGAGCGCCGACGATCAGCCCACTTAACCTGAGAATACCGCTCGAGCGACTCGCTATACGCGTTGTAGAGGACGTCGAAAATGGACACGATGTCCGACTGGATGACGGAGCTCGGATCGTACATCTCGATGTACTCGAGCAAGGCTCTCACGTTTCGGCTGAGCCGGACTCCCCCATGCGTGGTCACGACGACGAAGCGGTCTTTGGCTCGCGACACAATCACGTTCGTCAGGGCATCCGCGTCGTAGAAGTCTTGCGCGGCCGAGCGGTCGTTGGCGTTGAGGACTGTAGACAGAATGATCGTGCCTGCACCGCGCCCCTGGAATTTGTGCGCGGTCTCCGCCAGCCATCGGGGATGAGCCCCATCGCCGAGGTCACTACGAATCCGCTTGCTCAGGTTCGTTGCCTGCGCCCGAAACGGAGTCACGACACCCAACACGAAGTCGCCCGACTCGTCTGCCCCCTCGAGCTCGACGCCGTCCCGGATGCTGCGCATATCCTCAAGGTCGGTAACGATGTCGATTTCCCGCTGCGAGAAGAATCCACTGCCGTGCGATGGGCGTCGCGCGTGGTTTCCGGGCGCAGCATAGATGATCGCGAGCGGATCGGGGGCATCGTCGGCAGGGACGCGCATCGGAATGAGCTGACCACCGTAGTACATGCGGTTGCAGAACTCGATGATCGCGGGATGACACCGGTAATGTTCCTTGAGCAGAGTGCTCGGCACCTGTGCCGACTCCGGCATCATTTTGATGGAGTCGAGCAGGGAGAGCGAACGGACGTCGAAGCGCGGCGCGGGCGGCTCCTGCTTGCTCTCATCCCACCCCTGGAAGATCGGGCCGAGCTGCTTGTCATCACCAACGATGACAGCGTTACGGGCCTTGCTCAGCGCCGCCATCCCCTGGGGGAGCAGCACCTGAGAGGACTCGTCGATGATGATCCAGTCGAGCAGCACTTCCTCGGCCAGGTTGTTCCGGATCGAAAAACACGTGGATGCCACAACGGGGTAGGTGCGCAGGAGGATATCCGTCTGCCGCTTGAGGCGCTCGGTTGGGCTGAGGCGGCTCGGACGCTCGCGCGCGAATCGGCCGAGCAGGGCGGCATCGAGGACCTCGCGGGAGTGGCGGCGATACTGCGCGCTCACTTCGACGAGGCCGTGGCGGGCAGCGCGGGCCTCGGCTTGCTCGATGCGGTCAGATAGTTCTTGCTCGTGGGCCCGGTAGAAGGCGAGTTGGAGCGCCGACTGGACGTGCGGGTCTCCCAGGTCAACGCCCTTCAAGGAGCCGTACGCAAAGTAGCGACGCACCCGCTCGATGAAGCCCCGGGGACCGCGCCCCACCCTCGGCGCGCAGCGAGCGAGGGCAAGCAGGTCACCGATGACCCCAGAGCGGCGCCTCGAGATAGCCAGATGAGAAATGTCCGCAATCGGGCGGCGGCTCTCCTGTACCTTTTCCTCAAAAAGGCACCGCTCACGCTGAGCCGCCGTCAGCTGCGCGCGGATCTTCGGAATGTCTCGCGCATCCTCCCATAGAGTGACGAGGCGATCTTCTTCGACCCGCAGCGCAGCCTCGTCGGCTCCGGCAGGCACACCCGACGACGCAGCGGACGCTTTACGAGTCCACGCTTCGCGCCTCTGTTCAAGAACGCCCTCACGCTGGTGAAACTCCTTGACGCGTTTCGTTTTCCCGAGGTTCGCGACGAGGAAGCCATAGCCTTCCTCCGTCAGCTTGTCGACGACGTTATCGACCGCAGAGTTCGCCCCCGCGACGACGCCGACGGTCTTGCCCTGCGCGATCAGGGACGCGATGAGATTGAGGATCGTCTGCGTTTTACCCGTGCCGGGAGGCCCGTCGATGATGGACAGTTGGTGTGTGAGCGCGGCTCGAATCGCGTTGCGCTGATCGATATTGGAGGGGAAGGGCATGATCAGTCGATCGCTCGCGCCCGTCTTCGTGGAGGACGTACCGGCGAGGAACGCTTCCAGGGCGGAACGGCGCGGTGCCTGAGGGAGCCACTCCCACACGTTCGCGAGGATCGCCTCGGGCAGCATCTTCTCACCGCTCACCCAGCGGGGATACTGGGCTGTCGGGTCGAGCATCGCCCCGGCTCGTCGAGCCTGCGCGCGCACTTCCTCGCGGACGTAGTTGAGGGTGGCGGCGTTGTGCCGGTCCTCCGCGGTCGCATACGTCACCCTCACCTCGTCGTGCCCGTAGCGATGAAGTTTGAGCGTGCCCTCAGCCGTGCGGTACGCAAGCGTGTAGCGGGGATCGCGCGGGTGGCCCACGCGGCGGAGCGTCCAGATGATTTCGACGTTGGTTCGGCGCTTGCCGCCGATCCGAACCTCATCGAGTGCGTCGACTGTTCGACGCTCGACCTGGTCGTAGAGGTGCGCCCTCTCCTCGCCGTATCGATACTCCTTACCGCTGGTGTAGGTGACGACGATGCGGTCGCCGTCGCGGCGAGCCTTCGTAATTTTCCAGGTCTCGTCCTGCCAGGCCAGCGTTTCTTTATCGCGAATCAGTACGTGCATCGTGCGCGGATCGACAGACTCCATGCCACTCCCCCGTGAGTTTTACACCCAGGATAGGCGACTTATCAGACCAGCGGTAGGTTGTTGAACACCCACGCTGCCCAGGGGTGGACGCAGATGTGCATGGCCCGCTTTAGAGTGCTGGCATGGGTATGTCGCTTGTTTTTCTCCTCGTTGGTCTAGTGGTTGGCGCGCTCCTCGGGTACGTGGGCGCGGTGGCGCGCCGAGCGTCGACGCCTGACCAGGCAGGCACGCTGCGCGCGGAGGTCGCCCGCTGGCAGGCGCGCGCGGAAGAACTCTCCCGGCGGGTCGAGTCTGCCGAGGCCCGCTCACAGGGCGACGCTTCCGTCTTGCAGGCGCTCGCACCGGTGCGCGCACAGCTGGAGCAGATGACACAGCGGGTTGATCAGATGGAGCAGATTCGCGCGCGTCAGCACGGCGCCCTCGCCGAGCAGCTGCGCGAGTCCGCGAGACGCGAGACAGAGCTGGCCCGCACGACCGCCTCACTGGAGGGCGCTCTGCGGTCGCGTAGCGCACGCGGCACGTGGGGCGAGGTCGAGCTCGCCCGCATCCTAGAGGTTTCCGGAATGATGCCGCACGTGGACTTCGCGGAGCAGCGTTCGATTGGCTCGCTCACTCAGGGACGAGGCCGGGGCGGGGTCACATCGTCGGGTGACCTCGGCCGTCCCGACGTCACGATTCACCTGCCCGGGCAGGGGTTCCTCGCGCTCGACGCGAAGGCCCCCATGGACGCATACCTGCGGGCGTGCGCCATTGAAGATAGCGGAGAAGACGCCGAATCTCGACGCCGCGCCGAGCTGTCGGCACACGCGAAAGCGCTACGCTCTCACGTCGACGCGCTGGCTGGACGCGACTATGCGCAGTCACTGGGCGCGTCTCCCGAGCTGGTCATCTTATTTGTCCCATCCGAGGCCGCACTGTCGGCGGCCCTGCACGCTGATGCATCGCTCCTGGACGACGCGATGGCCCGTGGCGTCGCCCTATGCTCCCCGGTCACGCTACTGGCGGTGGCGCGCACGTGCGCCACCGCGTGGGCTCGGACGTCGATTAACGAACAGGCGGACCAAGTCATCGCACTTGGCCGCGAGCTATACGAGCGCCTCGGCGTCGTCGCCGGCCACATGGAAAACCTGGGCAAGCACCTGGCCAAGACCGTGGACTTCTACAACAAGACCGTGTCGTCCATGGAAAGCCGCCTCCTGGCCAGCGCACGGTCCGTGAGCGCACTCGAGGAGGCCTCAAAAAAGACCATGACCGTCACGCCCATCGACCCCGACGCTGCCCAGGTCCGCTCCTTCACGAAGCCGGAGTTGACGGACCAGTAAGCGTGTCGGCGATTCCGTCCAACTGCGCGCGTATTTCCTCGAAGGGGCGGTCTAGGTCGAGCGTCGTCGCACTGATGCGGTTGCCGCTCATGCGATACGCGAAGTCGGGCTGGATGTCCTCGTCGGTGGCGGCGTAGAGGAGCATGCCCGAGACCTCCACCCTCTCCCCCGCCTGCTCGAGGGCCACCTGCTTGTTCTTCACGTACGCGAAGATTTGATAGAGGTTCCCCGAGTGCACGCTCCTCTTGTCGAAGTTGCTCTGCATCGTGGACGTGTAGTACTTCGCGTCGATAATGAGCACGGTACCGCGGCCGCTCAGCGTAATGTCGCTGCGCATGGCGGGCAGCCCCTCCGCGACGCCGTCGTCCAGAGCCCAGTCGATGAAGGACGCACTGGCATTCAAACGTGGATGTTCCCTGCGGTAATACTCGAGGATGAACTTCTCGTAGAGGCGGCTCATGCGCTGCTCGTCGAAGAAATCCATCATGCGCGTGGTGCCGTCGCTCTGAGTCTGGAGCAGTCCTTTTACAACGAGCCAACATACGGCCATCAGCATGCGGTACGTACGATTATTGCGCTCAAAGCGCATGTTCCAGTCGACCGTGTGCAGGTCGATCTCGCGCACGTCCGCGAAGAAGACCATGAGCTTCTTCAGGCTCTTCTTGCGCGCCTTCGAGATGTCCGAGCGCACGAGCAGCGCGACCGTCGCCTTAATGACTCGGTTCATCGTCGTGTCGACGCTGAACTCGTCGTAGGAGCACACCAGCTGGCGACGCAGCAACGCCTGCGATTTCACGGATTCGGTGACCTCGATTTTGCCGCGCAGGGAGGAGCGTGCCTCGGTCCGGTTCACGTACTCCTGCCCGAGGCCTCGTTTGAGTTGCAGGGACACGCCTCGCTCGAGAATGGCGGCGCACAGCTCGGCCGCGTTGTCAAAGTCCTCCGTGGCCACGGCGCGGTAGCCCTGCTCGCGTAGCGCCGAGAAAGCGTAGGCGAGCATGTGGAAGACGTTGCGGACGCGAATCACCGCAGCGACCTGCGCAGCCTGTCGGTCCACTCGCGGACCTTACCGGGCTCGTCGAACCAGTATTCCTTGAGCATCGGGATGAGCTCGTAGTCCACGATCGAGGCCAAGGCCGCATCCGTACAGGAGTCGGCTTCCATATTGCAGAAGTAGCTGTGCCCGATGGAGAAGCCCTCGCCGAGCGACTCGTCCTCGGCGATCGCACGGTTGAGGGATTCCACCTCGCGCACGAGCGCCTCGAACTTCGGATTGTCGAGGCCGGCGCAGTAGTCGCGGAAGCCATCGGAGTCGAAGGCAGGACGCAGCTCCACGAAGGCGAATCGGCGGCGCAGCGCGTAGTCCAGCATCGCGAGGCTGCGGTCCGCCGTGTTCATCATGCCGATAATGTGGACGTTGCGAGGCACGTAGAAGAGCTCGCGTGAGTAGAGGAGCTGCAGTTTGTTCTTCGGTCCGCGTTTATCGCTCTCGATGAGCATGAAGAGCTCGCCAAAGATCTTGGAGAGGTTGCCGCGGTTGATCTCGTCAATGATGAAGAAGTAGGCGTTCTCCTCGTCCTCGGCGGCCTTCTTACAGAATGAGTAGAAGGCACCCTTCACCAGCTCGAATCCCGCACCGGAGGGGCGGTACCCCTCGATGAAGTCCTCGTAGGAGTAGCTCTGGTGGAATTGGACCAGCATGACCCGCGAGGCGTCCTTGACGCCCATCATCGAGTAGGCGAGGCGTTTGGCGGCATAGGTCTTACCGACGCCGGGCGCTCCCTGCATGATGATGTTCTTCTTTGTTTTCAGCAGGCCCACGATCGCGTCGTAGCGATCCTTATCCATGTAGACCTCGTCGAGGAATTGCCGAGCAGGATACTCCGGGAAGATTGCTAGCGGCTCCTTGCTGTCGATGTCGTCGTCACTGTCTTCAAAGAACGTCTCAATGCGCGCAAGGAGTTCAGGGTAGTCGGTAATCTCGGTGAGGGTCTTCATTGCCAGTCGTTCGTCGATTGGCCAGTTTCCTGCAGACGTCCAGTGGACCTCCCGACAGTTCGGGTAGTGGCCACCCTCCGGATCGTAGACGTAGTCACCCGCAACAACTCCTCGCCCGAGGATCTCCGAGCGCCCCTTCTTCACAAAAACAACATCACCCGGCTTCATCTCGTTCGCGAACTGCCACAGGGCGTGAATGTCATTCTTCTGAGTGCCGTTTTCGGGATAGGTCTGGAGCATCTGCGCCTTCAGATCTTCCTTATGCGCATAAGCAGTCAGGTCCCCGATCTCACCCCACGCCAACCCCATAATTCCGCGCGAGTAGAACTCTTCCCACATACAGGCTCCCCGGCCGGGAGCGTAAAGCCAGTAGCGCACGGTCTCCACGTCGGCATCACCAAGGGCAGCTGCCTGGGTGACTTCTTCCTTATCTTTGTCAGCCTGTTTGTTCTCACGGTTGACCTGTTCGGAAACGCGCCACGCATATTCTGAAAGCTCGGGGAAGGAGGAGTAGTCGTAGGTTCCGGATTCCAGAACCGACAGAATACTGTCACGAATCCGCAAGTATTCAGCCGATTCAGGTACTTTCTTTAACGACGCCACAACAGAACGAACCGATGACGGCATCCGGTCGGGCAGCGCGAGGAACCATCGGTCTCGTTTGCTCAGGTTGACGTAGGAGTACGGGCGGATCCAGAAAAGACCCATCGTGACATTCCAGCTGGCGTGGCGCTGTTGAAGAACTGCATCGTAGGCGTCACGGAACACTGCCTCTGTCCGCTCAGTCGGCTGATCCGCGTGAACGAGGGCCGCCGCGAACAAGGCCCACAGCCTTTCGATATCCCCATCGTCGCGACGTACCTGGTCGTAGAAGGTCGCGTTGATGTTGAGCAGCGTAGGGACACCGACAAAATCATCATGCAGCGGAGCTTCCACACCAAGAGCACCACCGATCCCAAGGGCAACCACTCGGCGTTTGTTATCCGTGAGGCCTCGATTGAAGAGGCCATAGACAGTGAAAGGATCAATATCCGTCGGAATACCGCCGGAGTCAAGCGTCGGCAGGTCCATACCAAGTTCGGCGTAGATATGCTGCAACGTCGCAATAAGAGCCTGCCGGTCATCCTTGAAGGCAAGCAGTTTGTCCGCTAGTTCCATGAAAAAGCGCGGCCATGAGTACTGGCTATCCGTCGTCATGGCCACACCCTACCACCCAGGTGATCAGCGACACGATTCACACTCGCACTCACCCAACAGCAAAGCCGGGCCACGCCCTCGCGCGACCCGGCCACTACCTCGAAGAAGACGCGGCCCCCTCAGTCAAGGTCCGCCAACACGCCCACATCATGCGCAGCCTGCCGCAGGCGCTTATCACGAGTCCACAACGCCACACCGGGCGTTACGACAGCACTCGCTAGAAGTGCCACATCGACAGCACTGAGGCCCCTCCCCCATAGGCGCCGCTCCTCGACGAGATGCCGCACGCCCCGATCATCAACATTGCGCACGATCATCAAGCGCTCAAGCGCTTTCAGGAAGATCGATCGATTCTTGAGATTCCCCAACGCGAGTTCAGTGATGACACTCTGATGTACGCACACCTGATCACGCTCAAGCAGATCGACCAGAACCGGCTCAGTTTTCCGCAGGTGATCGATCCAGATGTTCGTGTCAACAAGGACTCTCATGCGCGCTGCCGACTCCGAGGCGCAGCCTCCGCCGCCGGATCACTGCCGCCGAGCGCAGCGAGCTGGCGACCACTCTCAATTCGAACGAGGAGTTCTACCGCATCCCTGATCAAAGCGGATCGTTCGCTGACCCCGGTCAGCTCCTCGGCGCGCGCAAGCAGGTCATCATCGAGTGTCACTGTGGTTCTCATGCTTACCTCCACCCTCAGCATAGCACCACAACCATCATCAGTTGATTCGAATTTTGATGCAGCTTCTAGTCCACCCAGCTTACATAACAGCAAAGCCGGGCCACGCCCTCGCGCGACCCGGCCACGTTACCGAGCAGCGCCCCCGCCAGAGCCAGCACTGCGCAGTTCGCGCCCGCGCGCGAGCTCCCATTTCCGCGACGCGGCATCGACAAAGGACACACGGGTGATCATTTCTCCCGCTTTTCCCTTTGTCATCATATTCAGTTTCATATGGGCAACCTCCTGGTCAATGACCGAGCCCCAGTTGTACGTGGGGTGAGCAGGGATGACAAACTTCCCCGGCGGAAGCACAGCAAGGTCTAACGGCGGGTTGTCGCAGCTCTTATCGGCTTTCTGGCTCTCCACGCGAATGTCGTAAATGGGCGCATCCGAACCATTCACCACCAGGATCGCGTACCGCTCCTCCTGGGGAGCATCGGGACATTGAACGCCGACAACCGTCACATGCTCGGCCTGCCGACGCTCCGCCGCAGACTCACGCTCCCGATCACGCTTATGCTCGAGCTTCACCACTTTCTCGCTCACCTTCCATGAACCGTACGCAGCACTAACGGCAAGCAGCCCACCGACGGCTCCCACCCAGTCAGCAAGTGTTCCTACATCCATCTACTGTCCTCCTTGACATCTATTCCGAACCCGACGAGGTCGCCATCGATCCCGCTAGACAGCACGCGCCGAAGGCCAGCGAAACCACAGCACAGTGTCAGGCCATTCATGAACGGTTTACAGGGATGCCATCACTTTTGTCAAACAGGCACATCTGAGGGCGACGACTGGACACCTCACCCCCGATCACACCAGAACAGCAAAGCCGGGCCACGCCCTCGCGCGACCCGGCCAATGCCTCGTTCAGGAACGATCAGACATTAAACCTGAACTCAACAACGTCACCGTCTGCCATAACATAGTCCTTGCCTTCCATGCGGACCTTGCCGGCGGCCTTCGCGGCGGCCATGG
>ERZ773213.1889-NODE-1889-length-10486-cov-4.229988_pt1 | contig 10486 bp, 19 predicted proteins | sample MGYA00580996_ERZ773213 | MGnify/ENA primary metagenome ERZ773213 (study PRJEB29015, sample SAMEA2738152) | human oral metagenome | biome: human oral; feature: human-associated habitat; material: saliva | place: China | collected 2197 ...
CAGGAACAGGGGCGATTGAGCTACGCCCCCTGTAACCCTGTAACCCTGTCCTTCACTCTGAACTTAGGCGCGTATAAAAAAGAAAAGGAGTGCATTTATAAAAATGGTAACTGAATTCTTTTTGCCGATGAAAAAAATACCGACAACGACTCACCAGCAAAAAAAGGTAAATGCTAGATTTGGTAAGCCAATCTTTTATGAGCCGGCTGAACTAAAAAACGCCAGGGCGAAATTTGAAAGCTTGCTTGCCCAGCATGTTCCTCCTGATAAATTTAAAGGAGCGATTCGTCTGACAGTTAAGTGGTGTTTCCCTCGTATCAAAAAAAGCTACGATGGCCAGTACAAGACCACAAAGCCAGATACAGATAATTTACAGAAGTTGCTCAAGGATTGCATGACAAAACTTGGATATTGGCAGGACGATGCCCAAGTGGCCAGCGAGATTGCCGAAAAGTTCTGGGCTGACACAGTTGGGATCTATATCAAGATTGAGGAATTGCTATGAGAATTGACTACATTGATTTCTTCAGAAGACAAATTCCAGAATGGATGGCGCGCAGCAATCAGAAGAGCCAAGAAGTTGGATTCGGAACGGATGCTTATTGGCAATGGGCTGTGTCGTCTATCGGAGAAATTTGCAAACAATACAATGATGATGAACTAGTGACAGAGCAGTTCGGATTGCTCTTTAACTGGCTAGAAAAACAAGCAGGATAAACCATGGAATATAGCAAACAGACAGTCATTGAAGGACTGAAACGCACAATCGAGCAAAATGAAGAGAAGATAATCGAGTACTCGAAGCCGTGCGATGCACGCAAGAGACGCATTAGAGCGCTGGAGCGCGATTTGTTGAAGAAAAAGAATAAAGAATTGAGGAAAAAGTGGAGGAGTTGGAAGATGATGGAAGAGTTAAAGCAAAAAGTTAATGAAGTATACAACTGGACGGTAGAAGACGGTAAACCCAAGCCTCCCAAACAAGATTTACCGCAAGCAGTGAAAGACCGGGTAGACTATTTTTGGGAAATGGCAGAAGATGGTATGACGTTTATGGGAGCGATGGAATGCATCTTCGCTGATGAAAAGCCTACCGACTATGATTTGGGAGCTACTAAGGGTTGGTTGCCAAAATCTAAGGAGTTTGATGATTGGATTGGCTATTCGCCAAGCATGGCTCAGGTAGTTATTGCAGTTTATCTGATTTATGGAGGAAACTAAGATGAATATTAAGGCATTGATTAAGAAGTATGAAGCGGTTGAATGTGTTGTAGGTATTGTTAGCGGAAAAACTATTCTAAAAACCGTTCTAAGAGACTTGAAACAACTAGACGAACCGCAGAAGGTCAAAGTACCGCCGGCTGTGGCGGTTTGGTATGAGATAAACAAAGATAATTTAGATAAAAACATTGCATATCTTTGTTTGAATAATTGGGGAGAATTTATAAATGACAAGACTCTCTTTAACTGGATGTCGAATACAGATAACTTTATCCAAATTCTCGTCAACATGCGCCAATTTGGCTACGAGGTCGAGAAAGAGAAGCGGTATTTGGTTAGGATCAAAGCGACAAAACACTACTTTGCTAAAGATGGAACTGGGAAAATGTATTTTTCTCTAAAATACAAAAGCTATTTTACAAAAAAAGAATTAGAAGATGCGGATTTCGGATGGGTATTCGATTGCCCGGGTGTGGAAGTTGAGGAGGTGGAATAAATGGCAAAATTTATTCAAATCCAATCTTGTTACAGAGGAATTGTCGAAAACGAACTCATCAATATAGAAGATATTAGTCGCATCTGTCTAGGTTCTAACATCTTATTTCTACGAACACCTTACAGTGCCGGAGAGCGTCATATTTCTATCACTAAAGATTCGGTAGATAAATTATTGAAGGAGTTGGATATTGTTGGGGAGGTGGAGTGATGAGAGTGTTCATGGAGTTCGTTGACGACGAAGAAAAGCTGGCGGTAGAGAGACTCAATGAATACATTGAAAGAGCTAAAATAGCAACAAGAGGTAAGGCGAAAATAAACATTGTAGGTTACCAAGTTGCACGTTACGAACAAATAAACAAAGAAAGAACTTACATTCTTGTCGAGGAGGTCACAGATTGAAACGATTCATAGCTATCTGGATATTATTATCTGCTGGATTGAATATTTGGCAGATGGACAGGATTCGAGATTTGGAAGAGAAGAAGCCGATGGTTATCTACAAGGCTGATAATCAAGGCACTGAGATATTCGGTAAAGTCGTCGAGAAAGGACGACATGGCAAGCTGTATACAGTGACTATCAGAGATTATGGGATTTTTGTAGTTACGAAAGAACGGTTTGAGAAGATAAGGGTAGGGGATGAGGTGTTACTATGAATACAATAGAAAAAGTCAAACAATGGTTTATAGACCGTGACCTTGAAAACGGTGGACGGCTAGACAAGCAGTCGCTTAAACTTAGCGAAGAGTTCGGTGAGTTATGTGCAGGCTATCTCAAGAAGAATGAGCAACTGACCAAGGACAGCATCGGAGACTGTGCAGTCGTGATTGTCGGGTTGGCGTTGCTGATAAAAGAGGATGTGCAGGAGATTTTTAAAACATCAGAAAATGATAAAGATTTAATGACATGTTTTAGTCATTTAAGTAGAAATATAAGCGATTTTCAGATTTACCAAGATTCATTTTCCAAAGATTTTCGCAAAGTAAGTCTGATACGTACAATCCGTTGGTTAAAATCGCTAAGCACCGCACTCGGATATGATTTTGAAGAATGTTTTGAACTGGCTTATAACGAAATCAAAGACCGCAAGGGTAAATGGATTGACGGTTCGTTTGTCAAAGAGGAGGATTTGGGATGATACCGAAGTATAGAGCGTGGCACAAAACATGGGAAGAAATGGGTCGGATAACCTTTATTCGTTACAAAAAATCAGGAGAAATAGCTCATCTATCTTTCCGTGGAAATACATATAGTGGGTTAGTGAAGCTTGACGAAATCGAACTCATGCAATCAACAGATATGGTTGATAGGAATGGCAAGATTATCTTTGGAGGCGACATAGTCAGAACGGCCAAAGATGTTTATTCTGAACCGACTTATTACGAGGTTGTAAGACATCGTGGCGGAGCCTATCGTCTTGAATCTAAACAACACGGATGTGAATTGTGGTTACGACATACGGATTGCGAGGTCGCGGGGAATGTATATGAAAACCCTGAGCTTTTGGAGGAATTGACATGAAAGAAAAATCTTATGAACAAGTTTTGGAAGAATTTAACGATGTTGATAAAGTCAACAACCCTAGTCATTATAAAGGGAAATTCGGACTTGAAGCCATCGAAGTCGTTAAGAATTTCGCTTTTGGATTAGAAGGAGTAGAAGGATTTTACTGGGGTAATGCAATCAAGTATATGCTTCGTTTCCAAAAGAAAAACGGTCTTGAAGACCTGAAGAAAGCCAGAAAGAATCTTGACTGGCTTATCGAGGAGATGGAACATGAAGGATAGTAAATTTTTTTCAGAACAGATTAGATTATGGAGAATTGGTAAAGGTCTATCTTTAACAAAAGCTTCAAAGAGATTTGGTATTAGTCCAAGGACATTTTCAAATTGGGAACGAGGGATGATACCGAGTGATCGTCAGAAAGAACGTCTATCAAGAGAGTTAGGATTAGATAAAGATGTCTTATTCAAGAAGTGTGAGGTAGGGAATATCAATGCGCTCTTGAAAGAAAAACGTTTGGAACAAGGACTTACTCGTACAGAATTAGCAAAGCATTTGGGGTATTATGAAACAACCATAAGAAACTGGGAGAAAGGTTTGGAAATTTCTGAATGTGAAGCAGAGGACATATGTGTGTATTTTGGAATCGAGGTGTATGATTGACAGTAGATATTAAACAGAGATTAAAAGCCTTGCCATATATCGATATAAAAGCTAAGTCGAAACATCAAGAATATATCAGTCTACGTTCAGGCATTTTAAAAGGGCAGACGTTCGATAGTATGCCGAAGTCAAAAAGCAATAAGAACCAGTCTGAAAAATTGAATATATCTATTATTGACAGGTCTGAACAATTATACGAAGAGATTAAAAAACTATATCGTGAACGAGATGAGCTAGTTCAGTTGATTGAATCTCTTGATGATCCGTTAGAAAATATTGTGATGCGACTATTCTTTATTGATGGATTAACGTGGAGCGAGGTAGAGAGTAAGTTGGGATGCAGTCGAGGGACTATCTATAATATTAGAAAATCGGCCTTCGAAAATATTGCTAAAAGAAGTAAACAGATTAAACAAAATTGAAACCTTTAAATGATAAAATAGTATTATCAGCTGAAGGCGGTAAGCGCACTGATAACTCCTTATATTTTTCATTTTATTTCCGAGGCTTCGGCCTCACATGGCGGTGACAGGTAAGCAGTTTTATCTCCTATGTATTTTTTTCGGTTCGATTCCGGACATCGCCGTTAATGACTACAAAAAAAATAAATCAGGAAATTTATTTCTAGTTAACACGCAAGGTAGTAGTCGCCTTGCATTTTAAAAAAGGCTTTTAGTGTAGCGGTAACACAACAGTCTCCAAAACTGTTATCGTGGGTTCGATTCCTGCAAAGTCTGTGAGAGGTCTTAAAAAGGTCGCACATCGTGTGGCTTTTTTGATTATTTGAAAAGGTGGTGATGGAAAATTGAGTGGATTGAGAATAAAACAAAAGAGATTTGCAGATGAGTACATCATCTCAGGTAATGCGACGGAAGCTTATAAAAAAGCAGGTTATCGTGTTTCTAGTGATAGAGTGGCAGGCGTTGAAGGGCATAAGTTACTAAAGAATCCTAAGATTAAAAGCTATATAGATGAACGACTGAAACAACTTGATTCTGAGAAAATTGCAGATCAACAAGAAGTACTTAGTTATCTAACATCAGTAATGCGAGGAGAGACGCAAGAACAGACCTTGATAAGCATAGGAGAATTAGGTCAAACGATTACGGATATTGATGTCGGAGCAAAAGATAGAATCAAAGCAGCCGAACTTTTAGGAAAACGGCATAGGCTTTGGACAGACAAAGTAGAGGCAGACGTTTCTGGAACGGTGGTGTTTGCGAATGAGTCAGACATACCAGATTAAACAGAACGATATTGTTGTTGACCTACCAAAAACAATAGGCGTTGGGTACGGACAGTTTTGGCGCTCAAGACATCTTTATCGTGTTGTAAAAGGGTCCCGTGGTTCGAAGAAGTCCAAGACAACTGCTTTAAATTACGTTGTACGTCTTTTGAAATATCCCTGGGCGAACTTGCTTGTTATTCGTAGATATTCGAATACGAACAAACAATCTACCTATACGGATTTTAAATGGGCGTGTAATGTGTTGGGCGTGACTCATTTGTTTAAATTCAACGAGTCTTTGCCTGAAATAACTGTAAAAGCGACTGGGCAAAAGATTCTGTTCCGTGGTTTGGATGATGAACTCAAAATCACATCTATTACAGTTGACGTTGGTAGTCTTTGTTGGGCATGGTTTGAGGAAGCGTATCAAATTGAAACTGAAGACAAGTTTAGTACGGTTGTTGAATCAATCCGTGGTAGCTTAGACGTACCTGATTTCTTTAAACAAATCACAGTCACATTTAACCCATGGAACGAGAGGCACTGGCTCAAACGTGTCTTCTTTGATGAAGAAACGAGACGAGCTAACACATTCGCTACTACGACTACTTATAAATGCAACGAGTGGCTGGATGAAGTCGATATCAAGCGTTATGAGGATTTATATCATACGAACCCCAGACGTGCTAGAATCGTCTGCGATGGCGAATGGGGAGTTGCTGAAGGTTTAATCTACGAGAACGTGACTGTCAAAGAGTTCAATAAAGATGAATTACTACAAGATTCATCTAATAAATTATGTATTGGTCTTGACTTTGGTTTCACTCATGATCCAACCGCTTTGTGTTGTTCGCTCATAAACGATACAACGAAAGAGATTTATGTTTTTGACGAGGCGTATAAAGTCGGATTGATAACTAAAGAAGTTGCGAAGATGATAAAAGACAAAGGTTATCATCGCTCACGGATTATTGCTGATAGCGCTGAATTACGATTGATTGAGGAATTAAGGTCAGAACATGGCATAACTCGAATTAAAGAGAGTCGAAAAGGTAAGGATAGTATCATGGCAGGCGTATCCAAATTGCAAGGATACGCTATTTATGTGCATCCAGACTGTAAAAACATTATGGATGAATTTTATAGCTATTGTTATCAACAAGACAAAGAAGGAAACTGGTTGAACAAGCCAGAAGATAAAAACAACCACTTGATGGATGCTTTACGTTATAGCCTTCAATGTATCGAAGGTGGCAAAGCAACCGTCCGCAGACGTTCTGATTATGGCCTATAGAGAGGAAAGACATGTACCAATATTTAACCTATCCACGAGATGGATATGATGAGGGTTCTTTGAAGAAAGACCTGATTTACAAATTGATAACGAAACATAGCACTGAAGGCTCACGTTTGAAGAAGCTTAAAAGCTACTACTTGGGTGAGCATGCTATCTTAGATCACAAGAGACGCAACGAGAACGCACCTAATTATAAGACGGTAGCCAATCATGCCAAGGATATCGCAGACACGGCTACAGGCTATTTTATGAGCAATCCTATCAAGTACAATAATACTGCTGAGGGTGATATCAATGCACTACTTACAGCATTTGATGGCGCTGAGATTGACCAAGTAGATGCGCAGAATGCTTTGAACATGGCTATCTATGGTCGTGCTTACGAGTACATCTATGCCAAAGAGGGATTGACTGAGTTGGACTCAACTAGTATTGATCCAGAAAATACCTTCATGGTTTACGATGATAGTATTGAGCGGAAGCCTTTGTTTGCGGTCTATTACTATCAAGTGAAGGACGATACGAAAGATACTACTAAGTATCAGGCAGAGATATTTACTGAGAATCTGCACTATCACATGGTGCTGAGAAGTACAGATTCAGGAACAACTCAGAATGAGCAAGTAAAGCCTCACAATCTTGGTCAAATCCCGATTATCGAATATCGCAACAATCATTTTGCGATTGGCGACTACGAGCAACAAATTAGCTTGATTGATGCCTATAATTCCTTGATGGGTAACCGTGTCAATGACAAGGAGCAGGCAGTAGAATCTATCCTTGTCTTGTATGGCACGCAGTTAGCAGACACACCAGAAGATGCTAAGGTAGCAATGAAGATTCTTTCTGAAGAAGGTCTTTTGGAATTACCTGGAGATAGTGCAAGAGCTGAGTTTTTGAAGAACACCTTGGACGAAAGTGCTACTGAAATCTTGCGTACAGCTCTGAAAGAGGATATCTACACATTCAGTCATGTACCTAATTTGACTGATGAGAACTTCGCAGGGAACACATCGGGCGTTGCCATGGAATTCAAGCTAATGGGCCTTGAGATGATTACCAAGACTAAGGAAGCGAACTACAAGCGTGGATTGCGCCAACGGATTGCGATTTTTGCTCATTACCTGGGCATGAAACAGATCGCTTTAGAGTCTCATTCAATCGTTCCACAGTTTAGCCGCGGTTTACCTAAGAACTTGCTAGAAATCTCTCAGATTGTGAACAATTTGGAAGGCAAAGTGACCAATAGGCAGCTTATTTCTCTCTTGCCGTTTGTGGAAGACCCTGACGCTGAACTGGAAGCCTTGGAAAAAGAGAAAAAGAAGAACATGGAAGACATGCCGATGTTCAACCAAGACAATACGAAACCCGAAGATGAGGTAGAGGATGAAGAATCAGGAGTATTGGGCGAAGAGGAAAGCCAATCTGATTTACCAACAGATGGACAAGGCCGAAAAGCAGGCAGACCAGTTCGATAAGGTTTATCAGGAAGCTAAGACTTACTTAGATAAGGAAATCAATAAGATTTTCGATAAGTTCCAACGTGATTATGGTCTAAGTCAGGTGGAAGCTAGACAAGTCTTGAAGAACATGAAAGATAAGAAAGACTTGAATGAACTTCGTAAGGTGCTTGAGGCAAGACCGAATGACCCAAATATCCAAAGACTACTGGCTGACTTAGACAGTCCAGCTTATTCTTTCCGTATGAAGCGCCTAGAGCGTTTGAGCGACAATTTGGACCGTATGCGTGAATCTATCTATCATTCAGAGAAAACAGGCTCAGACGCCTATTACAGCGACCTGATGAAGGATAGTTATTACAAAGCTACCTTTGACCTACAACAGCAGGCAGGGTTAGCGTATGGCTTTTCTGGGCTTCCTGAGAGCGAGATAAAACATCTACAGTCTTTTAGTTGGGTAGGAGATGGAAGTACGTACTCAACAAAAATTTGGAAGAACACAGGGAAGCTTACTTCTAACATAAAAGATGAACTCCTCATAAGCCTTATGACAGGACGAGATATACGAGGAACTGCACAAGCAATTGCTGAGAGGTTCAATGTAGGTCAGAATGATGCAAGGCGTTTGGTTCGGACAGAATCAGCCTTTTTTCACAACCAGATGGAACTACTAAGCTATGAAGAAGCAGATATAGAAAAGTATATCTTTGTGGCCGTCTTAGACAAGCGTACATCACGCATTTGTCAGGAGCATGACAATCAGGTCTATGATAGGGACAAAGCGACCCCTGGCGTCAATTACCCGCCTCTGCACCCGTGGTGTAGGTCTACTACTGTCGGATACGACGAGGACGCAGACTACAGCAAGCTGAAGCGCAGGGCAAGGAACCCTAAGACTGGTAAAGTCGAGTATGTGCCTGCTGATATGACTTATAAAGAGTGGTATAGCAAGTATGTTGCGAAAGACGGGGAAAAGGTGTATAATCAGGGTATGAGTTCAATTGATTTAATGGCAAAACAACAGTCTTTTGTTGTTGGAAATGATATTCGAGTGAATGCCAAAAAACTTAGCGGAACCGAGTTTGATTTTTGGACTCAGAACAATGGTAAGAAAATTAGAGATACAGTGGCGAACGTTCAAGAAGCTTTCCGCCAATTGCCTGATTATTCAAAGCCAACTGTTGTGTTTTTAAAAAAATCAAAGCTGCCTGGTCTAGCTGGATATGACTATAAGCAGGATATTTTGTTTATAAGTGATGCTCTTAGTTCAGAGAAAGAATTCAAAGACATTTTATCGGATGGGTTCTTTGCTGCAAAAGACATTAAAGATGCAATAGTTCATGAGTTGACGCATAAACAACACTGGGATTCTGCAAAAGCGTTTTACAAAGCAAATAAAAAGCGTTATAATAGTCTTGAAGAAGCGATGGCATATTTGAATAGAGACTTGGTAACCTATGTAAAAAAACAACATAATATTGATAAAATGTATTTATATAGGGTTAGCATTAATGCTCTCTCCGCTTTTGAAATAAATAATATTAATGAATTGGTCGCAGAAGTTGGAGTTTTAGGAAATAATACTCCCGATGATACACTATTACAAAAAGTACAGGAGGTTCTATCATGGAAGTAATGGCGTTGCCTAGTAAAGAAATGATGCAGTTCTATACAGAAATATATCCGTGGATAAAAACTAGCTTTCCAGACAATACAACTCCTAGATTTTTATTCAAAGATAACACCCCTGGTCATATTTTAGAAATGTTCGAACAAATAAAAGAAAATCTAGGATATGACTACGCAATATAAAATACCAAAGCACCTAGAGAAATCTAAGTGCTTTTCTTATTTTTAATTTTTTTCAAAAAACCTCTTGACTTTTTGGTAACACAGTTATATAATAATTGTGTTACCAAGAAAAGAGGTGATGACATGGTAGCAAAAGTCGGAAGACCGAAAAGTGAAAATCCTCGCAGAAATAATACAAGACTTCGTATGACTGATGAAGAAGTAGCAATGTTAGAGTATTGTGCTGAACAAACAGGAAAGACGAAGACGGAAATTTTAATGCTGGGACTAGAAAAGGTCTACAACGAAATCAAAAAATAGCCTAGAACCCACTAACGCCAATCAGATGGTTCTAAGCTATCGCACGAAAGAAACTCTTTCTGAAATCATTATATCAGAAAAGAGCTTCTTTGTCATACCGAAAAGGAGTTTTTATAATGGCAAAAATTGAATTAACAGAAGAACAATTGACTCATCTAGGCTACGAGCTTGCAGATATTCGAAGAATGGTTGAAATGGCAACCAATATGACAGAAACCTTGGCTTGGGTTCAACTTAAGGATGAGACAGCTTTTAAAGAGATGTCTAAAAAGTTCTTTGATACTTTTAATGAACAATTCGGTTTACTTCATTCAACACTAGATGAAATTGCTTTTATTTTGATGAACTCAACAGATAAAGCAGAAATCTTAGGAAGTAAAATTTTTAACTAGGAGCATAAAATGGAACTACAAATTTTTAAAAATGAACAATTCGGAGAAGTAAGAACGATTGAAATTAAAGGCGAGCCATTCTTTAATTTGAATGATTGTTGCCAAATTCTGGATT
>ERZ773213.1890-NODE-1890-length-10486-cov-2.321254_pt1 | contig 10486 bp, 16 predicted proteins | sample MGYA00580996_ERZ773213 | MGnify/ENA primary metagenome ERZ773213 (study PRJEB29015, sample SAMEA2738152) | human oral metagenome | biome: human oral; feature: human-associated habitat; material: saliva | place: China | collected 2197 ...
GGACGCTCTAGCAGGGTCGGTCTGGTACTCTAGGACCCCCAGGGCCTGAAAGGGCCTAGAAAATCCACACGTAGGAGCAATCATGGGATGGACCTGCCGGACCTGTGGTGACAGGATCGTCGGGATGAAGCTGGAGCACTGCGCCTGCTGCCACGGGACGTTCACCTGCACGGCTGCTGGAGACATGCATCGCGTGGGGCGGCACGGCGTCACGGACGGCCCGAACAGGCGCCGCTGCCTCACCTCCGAGGCAATGCTTGACAAGGGCATGACCCGCAACACGCGCGGGCACTGGACCACTGGGGGCCCCCGAGACGGTCGAGGATTGATTCCGAGGCTACCCGACAAATGAACAGTTTGGAATGTTCATTTGTTGGCACCCCACGTAGTGACAGGGCAGGATAGGGGCCATGGAAGACACCTACGAGGAAGCCGCACAGAGCTACGACGTGGCGGAGGCCGCTGTGGGGGATCATCCCCGATTTGTCTCACACTGGAGAGGATAGGTTATAAATGAGCATTAATTCGATGAAGGTTCTTGCCAAACAGGCGGGCGTGCCAGAGATAATTCCACACCTTGACCAGTGCGGGGAGAGCACCCTGATGGAGGTCGACGACCTTCTGCACAGCTTGATCGCTATTCAAGGGCACCCATCCCCCGCCTACAGGGTCCATGTCCGTGCAGGCCTTCTGGACGACATTTGGGATCTAATTTATGGGTTCGACCAGGCGGACTATTTGAGGTGGCTCATTCTGAACAGAATCGAGCAGCTGGTCCGGGTCAGGGGCCTTCATGATCTCAACCTGGAGCTGTGGGCCCTCGCAAATCTGTGGGACGCCGCAGACTCCAAAGAGGACCTGGACGAAGAGTGCGGGGCCATCGAGGGCTATGATCGGGCATCCCTGGAGGAGACCTACCTCCAATTTGTCCCCTCCCCGGATGCGGTGATGCATACGGCGGGACGTGCAATTTACTACGTCGCAAATGGTGACATGTCTGGGACGGTGTCCACCCACGAGGCGGTAGAGTATTTCGGGTGGGAGATCTGATGGTTGTTGCGGATCTTATAGGGATCCTCAGGGAGGCAAACCCGGAAGCCCCCGTTTTTCTGGACTATTGCGGGCTCATATTCGAGGCCGACGCCGTAGAGGTGCAAAACGGCCTAGTCTATATTCAAAGGTATTGATAATGAGTAAAATAAAGTACCCTGATGACATCATAAGGGCTCGTAGGCAGTCTATTGGGGTAGCCGAAAATCTGGAAATCTGGGCTGATGAAGACAAATTCATCCTCGAGCTCTTCAAGAGCGAGCGGTCAGTCTACAAAGAATTGGCTGATGCACTAGACGAGGCCGCATCCCTGATCCTAGGGGATGGGCCGGTGGATTCGGTAGAGTTCATTCAGACTGATGGGATTTGGGAGGCTGACATGAATTCCCTGCGTGCGAGTATTTACGCTAGGCGCAAAAAATGACAAGTACACTGGAAGAGCTAAGGCGGAACCTTCGCACCGTATGCCAGTTCGATCTTGCGGATGCGTTGGATCAGGACAGTATCGCTGCGGAAGAATCAAGGATCCTTGAATACACGAGCTATCTCATAGCCCTCAATGGGTACCAATCCCATTATGCGAGTAAAATCCGAGCAGAGATCATTGCAGCCCTGTGGGGTTATGTTGATAAATTCTCCGAGGGTGAGCATCTACGAGTTATCACTCTAATATGTGTCGAACAGCTGGTCCGGGAGTGCTCTAATATTGGGAGCATTCATGGCGAATTGGAAATTCTGTCTGCAGCTTACGCGGCCTCGTTCTGCCAATCGTATGACCTACGGAAACTGAGCCAATTGGTTGGCCTAAAAGATTTTCACGGGCTGCAGTGTCTTCTCCCTCCCCCAGATACAAACGCGATAATCGACGTCTTTGGCATAGCCTACCAGTACCGTAAATACGGTAATATGGACAGGCTTGCTTATAATGAGGCACTCAAAGAAGCTGAGTTGCAGCCCCCTGCCAATGGGCAGCCCAGTATATGTGACGTCCAAGAGCCTAGCTGGAAATGAACACTACAGATTGATCTCTTCTGTACTTCGGCCCGTACATGTCCTAGTATGTTTCACATGAGCTACTTCACCGCGGCCCCTCAGGGCCTCGAGTCGCTCTAACAATTCGTCCTCAGACCCTACCCTAGGAGACCAACATCATGTCAATCTCTATTGTGGCGCTAATCGCGGCTGCTGTCTGCATCATGTCCGTTGTCGCCCTCTCTGTGTCCAAGTCCAATACGTTGGATACTATACTATATATCGTCCTCTACTCCGCGGCGGTGGTCTCCATAACGACCTGCATCGTGCAAGTCATTTCGAGGCTCTCGTGACCGCCGCAGAAGCCGCAGAGCTACTCGGCCTGGCTAGCGGCACCGTACGAGAGAATTGTCGTGCAGTGGGCCTCCAGAAGGTTTGCGGTCAGTACGACATCGATCCTGAGACAGTAGAGGAGTGGCGGCACAGCCCCCCGTCGGTGGTTGGTGTGAGGAGAGCGGCTGTAACCTCTGGGGAGGATCCCCTTGATGGACCGCCAATCAAGGAGCATGTTCTTGATTGGGTTCCAGACGTGCAGGCGGCCCGTAGGGCCCGTCGAGAGCGGCTGCTGGCTGCCATTAGGGAAGCAGGTGTGTAATGGCTTTTTACAGAGCCAAAACCAGGCCCTACGCCCACCAGCGCAAGGCCCTACGGAAGCTGCTCCGAAATGGCTACGGTGGAGCTCTTTTGATGGAGCCTCGTACCGGAAAGACAAAGACCTGTATTGATTGGGCCGGGATTCTCAGGTCCGTCCCAAGCAGGGACCTAGATGTTGTGGTGGTCTTCGCTCCGGCGCCTGTGCTCCCCGTGTGGGAACAAGAGCTGAAAATCCACTGCGGGGTACCATATGACATGCTCCTGTGGGACGCCAAAGCACGGTCAAAAAAGTTCACTCCCACACCTGGGGATAAGCTGCTGTGGGTTCTTGTGAATTACGAAGCCCTTTCAGCTGGAGGCCGGACGACAAAGTCCGGTAATGAATCTGTAAAAGCTGGTCGCGGGTGGGTGAAAAACACCCTTAAAAAGCTCTGCGAGAGGTATCATACTGCAATTGTTTTGGACGAAAGTCACCGGATAAAGTCCTGTTCCAGTAAAGCGGCAACGTCTCTTTTTACGTTGGGGTCGAAAGCCGAATATCGTGTTATTATGTCCGGCACGCCGATTACGAAACACAATAGGCCGGATGATATCTACTCTCAGTGGAAGTTCCTGAACCCCCAGAGGTTTTTGGACGTTCCGACAAAGACAGACTTTATGCGCCGGTATTCCAACCCCATATCTGACGGTTACGGGCACGCCCAGTTCGAGGGTACCCGTAATGAACAAGAGCTTAGGGCGCGGATGATGGAGGATTCTTACACGGTAACCCGTGACGAGTGCTATGACCTGCCAGAGCGCACCTATGAGAGCATCCCTGTAGTCCTGTCGCCCAGGTCTCGGGAGACCTATAATTCGATCGAGTCCTCCGGTGTGTGGAAGGACACCACCGCCACACATGTCCTGTCCCGGCTCACCGAGTTGACCAAGATCGCCGGAGGCCACACGGGAGAGGACTGGGCCCCCATCGGGACAGAGAAGCTTGACGCCCTGCGGAGCATCATCGAGGATCACCTTGACGAGGTCTCGCCCTTGGTTGTGGCCGCCCGTTATCGAGCTGAAATAGCCCGTATCCAGGAACTCTGCCGGTCTTTGGGAGTGCCCCATATGACCATACAGGGTGGGTCCGATACGTCGGTTGAGCTAAAGCGCTGGAGGGCTCTGGACGGATGCCGAGTAATGATTCTACAGCCACAGTCCGGGTCCCTCGGGATTGATCTGAGGGAGGCCGATCACCTGGTCTGGTACTCCCTGGTGTATCAGTGGACGGACTACTCTCAGACATGTGACCGTATCGCACTCTGCGAGCGCCCTACGACCATCACGCATCTACTGGCACAGGACTCGGTTGACTGGGATATTGCTAGGATCCTGCAGGAGGACGGGGATGTCGTGGAATCTATCATGAGGGGGAAAAATGTCTGAAAGGCAGTATCTTAGTGCGCTTAAATTGGTCAGGGACGCGGGGACACGAGTAGCGGACCGCACCGGGGTTGGTACCATTTGGTACCACGGACTGGGTATGAAGTTCTGGCTGTCCCGCGGGAAAGTACCGCTGCTGCAGACCAAGAAAATTAACTGGCGTGTGCCGCTGGATGAGCTGCTGTGGTTCATCAGAGGAGAGCACAATACGCGGACCCTGAATTCCAATATCTGGGACGAATGGGCTGATTCTGATGGGGACCTTGGGCCTATTTATGGTGTTCAGTGGCGTGGAATGGGCACCTGCCGGACGGACCAGCTGGCCAAAGTTATCGATGGTCTAAAAACCGACCCACATTCCCGTCGGCATGTGGTTTCGGCGTGGATTCCGGACGACATTGACGGTATGGCTCTGCCACCGTGCCATACCATGTTTCAATTCAATATGGACGCGGATAGGAACCTCTACTGCTCTCTTTATATGCGCAGCGGCGATATGTTCTTGGGGGTGCCGTTTGATATCTTTGAGTATGGCGTTCTGGCGCACATGATTGCCAAGCTCGTGGGGGTAAACGCTAAGGAATTGAGCGTGTACATCGCTAATGCCCATATCTATGGTAATCATATCGAACAGGTCAATGAGCAGCTGAAGAGAACCTGCAGATACCAGTTCCCGCGTCTTGTCATCTCGGGCGATCATGAGTCAATTGATGACTTCAAAATAGAAGACTTCGATATCCAAGGGTATCACCCGATGCCCAGAATTAGTGCCCCCGTGGCCGTTTAGGAGAAACATGCGGGAAATTTTTAGCCGACAGAGGAACCTAATGGATCATGTATATAGGTTTGGTTACTCCAATGAGGACATGATTGACAGCTATCGGACCACCTCGCTCGCCCTCATTGACGAGGTTATGGAGGCGCTCCACCACGTTCCGTGGAAGCCATGGTCCAAGCGAGCATCGTGGGATAGGGAAGAGCTTCAGGGGGAGCTCGTGGATGTGTTTACGTTTCTCGTTCAGCTGTGTATCCTGGCTGGCCTGGGCCCGGAGGAGCTGAAGCGTGGGTATTTCGAGAAGTCGAAGATCAACGAGGACCGGCAGGCATCCGGTACATATGGGGCGGATGATCCGGAACCCAAATTGACACAGAACCAGATGGATACCCTGTACGAGTATGCCGAGCTGGGTGAATGTACAGCGGATAAAGTGGGATGCCTCATTCTGTCCCCCGAGGGGGTTGAAGTCTATGGCTACAACAAATCCCTCGATGGCATACCATGCACCCACGAGCCTTCTGATGGCTGCCCTGGGCGCACTATCCATGCGGAGATAGCCGCCATTGCTGAGTCGGTCAGGATGGGCATCCCTGTGGCCGGAGGGTGCGCCTTTGTCACCTCCGAGCCGTGCCGGAGATGCTTCGAGACCCTGCGGGCTGCGGGGATCTCGGGGGTGTGGACGGTATGAGCACGATCATCATCGAGGGCCCGGATGGTGCTGGTAAAACCCGGCTGGTGAAAGCACTGTTGGACAAGTACCCGGAATACCTGGCTGCTCCTCGTGCATGTACGTCCATTGATGGCCCCCTGAGTGGGCGGGAACTGGTGTACTGGATCAGTAGGTTCGGCATGCTGGATAACCACATATATGACAGGCATCCAGCTGTTTCCGGCCCGGTGTACGACGCAGTGTTCTCCCGCCGGGTGGATCCATGGACACAGCCGTGGATTCAGGGCATTTTCTACGAGATCTGTGAGAACGCCCGGGTAATCTACTGCCGTCCCCCCCGGCGAGCGATTGTGGAAGCGGTCAATGGGAGCCCACAGATGGGCGGGGTAAACCGCATGATCCACCAGCTGGTCGACACCTACGATGCCATCATGGACAACCTAGTGCCGCACGAAAACTATGACTGGACGACAGATGACCTGCCAGATTTGTGACGGGCGCTACGGGAATGACGGGCGGCCCCAAAAGATCCCCGATAACCTACCGGATACTGTCCTTGTCACTGATGTGGCTCGGGATCCCGAGTGGGTTCGGCGCGTGTGGGAGCTGCCGGAAACGCCCACCATCGTCCCGGCTCTCGGGGTTGGGACGTGGGGGCATCCCACAGCGGAGCACGCCCATGCGTGTGGTCGGCACCGGTTGATCCCCGCCCTGGAGGGACGCCGTGTCGTGGCCGCCGGACCTGTGGCCGTGGCTGCCGTGCTCGGCCCAGGCAGGCATCCTATGGGGCGCTGGGTGGGGTCAGTGATGCCAGTCCCCGCTCTACCTGGGCCGGATACCCTCAGGAGGGATCGTCTGTCCGCGGCGTACATGGCCCGAGCAGGCCTCCATCCTCGGGAGCTGGATGTCCGGTACAGCGGTACTGTAGGGGCCCGCACCATATCGGCGCTCATATCCGAGATGGGGCACGCAGTCGGGGCAGCGTGGGATCTGGAGACCTCCGGGCTGGACCCCCGCACGGAGGGCGCCCGTATCCTCTGCGCGTCTGTCACTACCTGGGATGATGACGGCATCCGCGGTACGTGGGTTGTCACCGAGGATGCTCTGCCTGACCTACTATGTATGAGGCACTGGCCCACTGTCGTAGCCGCTCACAATGGCAAATATGACCAGCTGTGGGCCTATGGGCAGCACGGGGCCACCCCTCCAGTGACGTGGGACACTATGCTTGCTGAGCACCTGATTGATTCAGAGGGGCCCAAGGGCCTCAAGACATTGGGGGCCAAATACTTGGGGGTGCCGGATTGGTCGATCGACTTGACAGACCCTGCGGCAGTCCCCATGGGGGTCCTCGCGGAGTACGCCGCCATGGACACCGCGGTGACGGCTGAGATTTGCCGCAGGCAGGAGCCTCACAGACGTCTCCTGAGGGACCTCCTGGTGCCGGCCAGCTCAGCTCTGCTCGGGGCGGAGATCGAGGGTGTCGGCCTGGACCTGGAGGGGGCCACGGAGCTGCGGGAGGACCTCCAGCGGCAGGCTCGTGACCTGACTGGGCGCATATCTGTGCATGGCCCGGCAGACACGCCCCGGCAGGTGGGTAGGCTGCTGTATGAGACCCTCGGGCTGCCCGTGCTGGAGCGCACCGGCACCGGACGCCCCCGTGTGGCGGGGGCGGTCCTGAGGAGGCTGGGCCACCCTGTGGCCGATATGATCGCTGATAGGGCAAAGCTCTGGAAGGGCATATCTGCTTTCCTCACCCCGTGGATTGAGTCCGTCAATCCTAGAGACCCCCGTCTGTATAGCACTTTCAGGCTTGCCGGGACAGCCACGGGAAGGCTTTCCAGCGGCGGCGCGGAGGGTGCCTCCGGGATAAATCTTCAGCAGATTCCTCGGGACCCTAGATACAAGCGTTTGATTCAAGCCCGACCTGGATACACTCTTGCCGAGCTGGACTACTCCCAGATCGAACTCAGAGTGGCCGCGCACCTATCTGGTGATCCCCGCATGCTGGATATCTACCGGAGAGGTGGGGATATCCACACCGCGACGGCCAGCGCGGTGACCGGCGAGCGGTCCCCATCTAAATCCGATCGCACCAAGGCGAAAGCTATAAACTTCGGATTCCTGTACGGTATGGGGGCAGCGTCTTTCCGAGACTACGCCCGTGACAACTACGGCGTGGATCTGACAGAGGACGAGGCCGCCGAGTATCGAAAGCGTTTTTTCGAGCTTTATGCAGGCCTTCCGGAATGGCACCGACGTACAAAAGAGGAGGCCTCCAGCAAAGGCTATGTTACAACGCTTTTTGGTCGGGTCAGATACCTGGATGGAATCACATACTGGTCAGGGCGCCGAAAAGGTGTTGCTCTTAGGCAGGCCGTCAATACGTCAGTCCAAAGTGTAGCTTCAGACATGATGATTCTCGCTCTCGGGCTTATCAATAGGCTCATAGTTAATAGTGACAAATATGACGCCAAGATCATTGCGACAGTTCATGACAGCGTTCTACTGGAGATAAATAAAGACGGGGCCGAAAATGTAGCCCGAAAGGCGAAATATATAATGGAGCACCTACCCCTAAAGCACTTTGGAGTTGAAATGGATGTACCTATTGAGGCCGGTCTCGCCATGGGCGACCGGTGGGGAGAGATGGAGGAGATTTGATCACCCGAAAACCTGGCACTCTGCCAGTAGACGGGGATGGCATTCCGGTGATCACACAGTCGCTGGTCAATTCCTGGATGGATTGCCCTGCCAATGTGTACTACCGATACATCAGAGGCCTCTCCCCGAAGAGCCCCCAGGAGCACATTATCCGCGGCGGATTCACGAGTGTCTCGAGGAGTACTACAAAACCGGGCAATGGCGCGACAAGCACGAGGAATGGGCTCGTCGGCACCCGTCCCAGAAGCTCGCCCAGGAGATCGATAGAACCCTCACCGGGTACATGTTCTTCTATGGGGCCGATGAGATGGAGGTTTTGGCCACGGAGCTGCCCCTGGAGGCCGATCTGCCATGTGGGTATCGATTCTATGGGAAGCTGGATGCGATTGTCCGTATGCCCGATGGCAGGCGTCTTATTGTGGACCACAAAACCACTAAGCGGGTAAAGCCTCTTGAGCAGCAGATCATCCAGATTCAGGCCCCTATGTATATGTGGCTATGTGAGCAGAATGGCTTGGAGGTTGATGGCTTCCTGTGGAATTATTTGGTGACTCCCGGTCCGCAGCCGCCAAAATTCATCGGACATGGCGCACGTCTCGCTGCTCGTCAGCCGCAAACCGATTATCCCACGGCTTTGGAGGCGGTTACGCGGGCCCGCGAGGTTTACGGGAGCGATTTTACCCCCAATCCGAGGCACGCCGATGAGGTCAAAGCCATGCTCGACTATCATCGAGAGGTCCATATCGGCGGTGCGCATGCCGAGGCCAGCCAGCTGTACAGGCGGAGGTCGGTCCCCAAGGCAGATCTGTGGGTTAACACCGTAGTTGGTCGGGTTGACAGGACCGCGCAGGCCATGTGGTCGCAAGACTGGTCCGATGAGGGCCAGATACCAGTGGCGCCAAATGCATACTGGAGCCCAACAGCGGATTATCTGGACCTGGTAACGGCGTATATGATGACAGGAAGCTCAGATATGGTGGCTGCACAGCGGTACACGCGGTCCGATCCCATGGAAAGGTATAAGTAATTGAGTAAGATTATCAAAGCTGGAACGGAGGAGCCACGGCCCCCCCGCTATCTGGTTTATGGGCGGTCAAAGCAGGGTAAGACAACCTTCGCCTGCACTGCCCCGAATGTTCTGGTACTCGACCCGGAGTCGGGCACCCGTGAGGGTGTGACGTCTGTTGACGTTTACCCTATTGGGCGGTGGCAGGACTGCGACGAGGTCCTGAAGTTTCTGAGAGGCTCGGACCACGGCTACGATTGGATTGCGGTTGATGGCCTCTCAAGGATAAACCAAATGGCGCTCAAGCACGTCATGAGACTGGGTGAAGAAGCCGACCTGTCCCGGGTTCCCGGGATGGTTCAGCTCAGGGATTACGGTCGTGCCGGAGAGCTCATGAAGGGACTTTTGATGTCGCTTCACACGCTGCCTCGTGTGGGTATCGTGTATACGGCTCAGGACCGTATGGAGGCGCCAGATCTTGGTGACGACGACGTCCTCGATGAGGACGCTCGGATACCAGGAGCACGGTATGTTCCTGACCTGCCCAAGTCCGCGCGGGCAGCGGCTACGGCGCTTGTCGATTGCATTGGCCGCGTCTACTCTGTGACCGTGACCGGAGTACACCCCAAGACCGGTAAGGAGATCACTCAGCGGCAGCATCGTCTCTGGATTGGTCAAACTGAACAGTACGACACGGGCTATCGATCCGCCCATAAAGGCATTCCGAACTATTTTCGCAAACCCTCAGTGGCCCGCCTTCAGGAGCTGCTGGAAACCGGTAAAATCAACTAATAAAAGGAGTAAACAAAATGTCCAAGATCACTCTCGACTTCAGCAATGTTTCTGAGGGTTCGGCCTTCTCCCCCCGCCGCCTCCCCGAGGGCTCATACCTTGCCACCGTAGCGAGGGTCGAGGCAAAGAACTCCAAGGCAGGCAATCCGATGCTCGTCTACACTTTGATTCCGGTAGAGCACCCGACTGCGGTCTACCCCTACTATATTGTTTTGGACGAAAAACAACTGTGGAAATTCCGTGCCCTGCTTCTGGCAGCAGGAAAGGACGTGCCGAAGCGCAAGGTTACGGTCGACCCCGAGTCGATTGTCGGTAAGCAGATCATGATTGATCTTGAAGATAGCGAGTGGGAGGGTCGCGAGAAAAGCGTCGTCGCAGGCGTCTTCAAGCCCGGCCCCGAAGAAATCTCGTCGCCTGAAGAGGGCGGGATCGAATTCGACGTGGACGAGATCTGACCGATACCCATCTATGGCGGGGG
>ERZ773213.1896-NODE-1896-length-10465-cov-35.161287_pt1 | contig 10465 bp, 5 predicted proteins | sample MGYA00580996_ERZ773213 | MGnify/ENA primary metagenome ERZ773213 (study PRJEB29015, sample SAMEA2738152) | human oral metagenome | biome: human oral; feature: human-associated habitat; material: saliva | place: China | collected 2197 ...
GCGCATCCATGGTAAGGATGAGGTCTCGGGTTCAAGCCCCGATCGTGGCTCCATATGAAATACGGATTCGCAGAGATGCGGATCTTTTTTATATCACATAGCTCAAGCCACGGAAGGATTACAAAGTCTTAGTAGCTTACTAACTCCAGCAACTTTTCGTATGAGTTACAAACTCCATAAATACGGTCGCCATTGCTAATCTTTTCGAAGTGCTTTCTGGCGCACTCAATCTTAGCTTTTTCAATACCTTTCACACCGACATCAAGTTGTCCTTCGCTCACGCCCTTAGTTTCTGCCACAAAGTAAATGTGCTTTACTCCAGCTTCGTCCTTAAACGCAATTGCCCAGTCTGGATTGTAATTGCCCATTGGAGTATTTATGTAGAATCTCTTTGGAAGTTTCACGTAAACTTCTACTGCATCGCTCTTTTCAAGTTCCCTCGCAAAGTTCTTTTCAACTTCAGAATCGTAGCGCAATTTGTCATATAGATGATGATCGGGAGTATCTATGAGGTTGTAGCCATATTCACCGGTAATACTTTCATTGATGAAAATTTCTCCACTGTCCCATTTCTCGTTTAGTTTGTCATATTCAATATGTTTAACTACTGTCGAGGCTTTTTGGTCGTTTATGAGCTGAATTGCATTGTGAATAAACTCTTCAGGATTTGTTTTAAACGAATGAAATACACTCGGTTCAATTCTAGATAAAATGCTTGCTATAGCCTTACGCGTGAGACCCGTACCACCATCGCTATAAGACCTGGAAAGTTCAGAGATAATATCGTATTTAACTGTGTCATTCGCAATTTCAGAAACAGCAATTGGCATGCCGATTTTACTTCTATACATCTCCAATTTATCTTTACCAGCAGTCTTTAATAGACCTTCGGTAATAATAACCTCTGTCTTTGTCACGTGCATATTTCTATTAAGAGAATCCACACACCTCTCTATAAGCTCGCCGTCGTCAAACTCCACGGTATAATAAGTCTTTTCATTAATACTGTCCCACAGCTCCTTAAACTTCTTAGAGGCGAACTTTTCTTTATCAAGTTCAAGTTTCTCGCTATTGCGATTATTAGTCACAAGCCGCCCACGCTTTGAATCGTAAACAGAAGATAGGATGTTATTAATGTTCTCTGCAAACGGAGCGTACAGCTTGCCAACAGCTTCGCGAACTTTTTGAATCTTCTGCTCGTCATTTAACGAATGATATGCATCCGTCAACTGCTTTGAAACCTTGTCAACAAGTCCAGTATTCACTAGTCCCATGTATATATCCGCAGCAGCAGAGTCGTCGAGTGTAATGGTCTTTTCGCCACTGGCATCCTGTATTATCTTTCCATTAAACAATGAAGCAGATGCATCCTTTGGACGCCTTGCAATAATTTCATTAAACTCAGACTGAAGACTATTCGCAAAACTCTCATAACTTTCATTCGCAATGACAGTAAGTACGTTCGTATCATGGACGAGATTTTCACCGAGAATCTCCGCATCTTGACGAATACCGTTTTGATCCACACACAATCGAAGTCCACGACCAATTTCCTGACGTTTCTTAATTTCGGCATCAGAATCACGAAGTGTACAAATCTGGAAGACGTTTGGGTTGTCCCATCCTTCGCGCAGGGCAGAGTGAGAAAAGATGAATCGCACCGGCTCTTTCAAGTCCAGCAGCTGCTCCTTATTCTTCATAATAAGATCGTACGCCGAAACATCATCAGAGCCATTACCTTCACGACCTTCCTTACTGTTGATGGCGTGCCCCTTCTTATCGATAGAGAAGTAGCCGGAATGTATTTCAGACGGGGTAAATTTTTCTAAGTATTTACGAAAATCTGCATTTTCTTCGAATTGAAGCTGCTGATTCAGGTAAATATCTATAGCTTTTGTAAATTCCCCTTCGAATATCTTCGCGTAGGAACCTTTATGTTCGCCATTTTCATCATAATATTTATACTTGGCAACCTCGTCAATGAAGAATAGAGAAAGGACTTTAATTCCTCTCTTAAAGAGTTTTTGCTCGGTCTCCAGGTGAGACATAATAGTTTCACGTATTTGAATACGGCGTAGATCGTCAGCATTAGTTTCGCCAATAACTTCACCTTCGTAAATACGAAGACCGTTCTTAAAGTCTACATATCTGTCGCCTTCTCTGGCGTTTATCTCTGTAATTAGATATCCATCGTGATACGCCTCCAGCTCGCCTGAATGCTTGTAGATATCATCGCCCCAGCTAAGAGTCTTTGTTTTACGGCGTATTCCGGTGCCTGCTTTTGAATCAAACTCAAATATGGCCGTAACGGTTGGCTTTTTATTCGGATAAGTATTAATTTTTTGGATATAAATATATCCATTAGTCGCAGTGCCGCCCTTAACCGTGATGCCCTTAACTGTAATTTTCTTCACGAGCTGCTTTTGGTAGGCATCAACAGCGTCCAAACGGTAAACTTTATTGAAATCTTCACGATGAGTCGCGGAATAGTTTAAGAAAAACAACGGATTAAAATTGGAAATGGAAGAGCGGGTGATATTTGCTTTTTTACTTGTGCCAATAACACTTTGCGGCTCGTCAATAATCACAATTGGTTTTGTGGCGGCAATCACGTCAATCGGACGACGAGACCGAAAACTGTCAAGCTTCATCGTAATACGCTTAGCGTCGGCGCCACGGGCATTAAAAGCCTGCGTATTAATAATCATGACGTTAATATTTGGATCGCCAGAAAATTGTTCCAGCTCGCTCAGCTTGGAGGAATTGTAAACAAAGAAACGAATCTTCTTACCATAATCTTCAGCAAAATGATCCGCAGTCGTCTGAAAAGTCTTATAAACACCCTCGCGAATCGCAATACTCGGCACCACAACGATAAACTTACTCCAGCCGTATTGCTTATTTAATTCATACATCGTTTTAATGTACGTATACGTTTTGCCGGTACCAGTTTCCATCTCAATAGTAAACACTGGTCTGTTATTAAGACGCTCAATTTTTGCATTACGGGGAATATTCTGCAGCCCCTGAACTTCGTGCAGATTTTTAATCAGCTGTGCGTCTTGCAGGGAAATGTCCTCATTACCAAAGCCATACATATCAACAAAGCTCATACTGTCACCTTGATCCGCCAGGAATCGATGTTCAGACTTTATCTGCCCAGTAAAAATATCACAGGTCGCCTTAACGGCATCTTCTTGGAATTTTTGGTGCTTGAATCTTAGCTTCATTAGATTACCTTAACTCTCGTGTCAGGACTAATAATACGAAAGTGCTCAGACAGGTTAATTTTTTCAGCAGAATCCTTAAATGATGAATCCTTAAACGCCGCCGTCAGAGGATTTAATTTGGCAATTTCCTTAACAGTTTCTTCTGGAACTTCATCATCAAAGCAGGCAATAAGACCCGTATTTTCATCCAAGTAGCCATACGTATAAACCGTATTTTCACCAATTTTACGCGTTTCAAGTTTAAGATCAAACGGCAGAGCAGAGGTGTAAATTACGCCGAATAATAAGTCCAGCGGCGTGCGGTCTTTTTTAACGTTATCAATCATGTCAAACATGTCACTCTGATTAATTTCACCCAGTGGCTTACGAATGTTTTCATTATTATTACTGCCGTCAACGCGGAATACACGGAAGCCAGTGTCAATGTCCGCTTCTGGATGTTCAGACTTAATTTTCTCCCCAGCACGACGCAGACGCTCAGCAGTAATCTGGTCAATGGTGCCGTATCCAGCTTTTCTGGCTTCTGACTTTTCATGTGTTGATTCTGCGAGCTGAATTAATATATAATTGCGCTTTATGTTTTTTTCTGCATTTCGGTCAAGAATAGCATGTCCAGTAGTGCCAGAACCAGCGAAAAAGTCCAATACCACGTCTCCATCTTCGGTTGAAATATTTAGAATCTCTTTAAGGAGAGCTACGGGCTTAGGATTGTCAAAGATATTCTTTATTCCAAAAATCTCCTGAGAAACTCTTCCACCAGAACCTGTATCAAATTTTGGGTCAATCCATACGGTCTTAGCCCTAACGGTTCTAGTCTGTCCGTTTACGATATCGCGCATCTTGACGTATATACGCCAAATGCCATTTACACATCGCGCAGAAAGTTCGGTATCCTTATTCTTATTGAAGGTCTCACGTCCCCATCGCCAACGCCCATCAACGTTGTTGATGGGTGTTGGACTAATCTCCAACGCCCCGTCGAAGTTTTCCAAGGAAAACTTCTTATCAGACTCCCTATAATATATCGGGAAATACATATTTGGACGATCAATTCGTCTATTATTTTTACCCGTCTTTTGGAGGCTAACTTCTTTGTAGCGGCTAATATCGTCCTGCTTGTCGAATTCTTTTAGATATTCCTCACTAGGGGGGAGACCAAGGAGTTTCGCTTCGGACGAATTCTTTGCATAGCACAATAGATATTCGCCAGCTGTAGCAAAGAATTCATCGTCTGAACGTCCTTTTAGATTATTTACGTTATAGATTTGACCTAGAAAATTATCTTCCCCAAAAACCTCATCACACAATTTCTTCAAATTCGCTTGCTCATTATCATCAATTGATATAAAGATCATTCCATCGTCAGTAAGTAAATTCCTTGCCAGCTTCAGTCTCGGGTACATCATCGACAGCCAGTCTGAATGGAATCTGCCGTTTGCCTTTGAGTTTTCTGCGTACTCGTCTTCAGAAATAATTACATTGCCATCAGAATCCGTAGAAACGTCCTCAAAGTCGGCTTTTTTAACCGTAAAGTTGTCGTGATACACAAAGTCATGACCAGTGTTATACGGAGGATCGATGTAAATCATTTTTATTTTACCGAGGTAGGATTCTTGGAGGAGTTTCAGCGCGTCAAGGTTGTCGCCAACGATGAGCATGTTCTTTGTGTTGTCAAAATCTTTGGAAGCTTCCATGTCTGGGCGGAGAATTTTATCAATTGGCGCGCCAGCCTCAATAATGGACTTTCGCTTACCAACCCAAGTAAAATCGTACGACTCATCCTTATCTTCCAGCTTATCCAGCGCTTCACCCAACGATTCAAAGAATTCGCGACTACTTTTCCAGTCTACGCGGTTCAAGTCGATCTTTTCGACGTTATCATTCATAAGATTTCCTCCACGGTTTGTTATAAATATCCTTACCGTAATTATATCACAAGAGCTGTTGTTTTAATCTGTAACGCTCTTCTGCTAGCGACTGCTTCTTACCAAGAGATGGCTCCATCTTAATCTTTCGGTCCAACACTGCTACTTGTTTCATAATCCTTTCACGTTCTTTCAGAGTCTCAATATCTTCTTTAATGGAATTCGGGAATTTTTCTTTGTTATTTTTCTTTGTTGCAGTGAGTTTATCTCCGGCAATTTGACGCACGAAGTTGCTAAAAACTGTATCTATATTAAGTCCATCAATTCTAATGTTCTGGAGCTTCTCATCATTCCACTCCGTGTAAAAGTAAGTATCCACCTTAACAGCATTCTCATTTTTTTGACTTTGCTCTTTGTAGCAAATGGCGGCTTTTTTTACTGAACCTTTTTCTATAATGAAAAGAATCGGATATGGAATTACTGAATCAATAGTTCTCAAAACTTTTTCTGGAATTTCACCATTTTTAAGCACTATACGAAAAACTTCGATTTCTGCCCACTTTTTTACTGGGAGGTTAATTGTGTTGGGCGCAAGTTTATATTCCCAAATTATTCGAGCAATTTCGCTCTGAAAGAGGTTTTTTGTAGCAGCGTCAATATTCTTATAAAAGTATTCTTTGGCGACAATTTTACCGACCTTTGCGCGTTCTGGAAACGTTATCATTATTTAACCACCAGGAAATTAATTAGCTCAAAGTCATCAAGTCCGGATATTTTATTAGTTAGGGCAGTAGTGCCGCCGGCTTTGAATAAACTTGCGACATCTTTCTCGTCCTTAATCGTTACGATGCTATGAATTGCGTCAGAAAGTAGCTTCGAATATACATCCATTTTCTTACCGTTTTCGGTCTCAAGGTTGAATTTTGCTACCAATTCACGACTTGGAGTGTCTTTTTCTTTACAAAGTAAACGCATTTTATCAAGAAGAGACTTCGGGTTGAGATGATCTACGAATACTTCGCCATCATCTTTAATATAAACAAGGTAAAACGGATGTAGGCGGTTCTGCTTATCAATGTTTACTCCAGAATTGATATTTTTAAGAATATAAATTACGCCAGCTGGAGCCTCATCTTTAATAGCGCCAGCAGTTGCGCTAATGCCAAATGGTATATGATCCGCGTCACCGTATTTCTTATGGAGTTCTTGTAAATCCATATGGAATTCATTAAGTCCAAGATCCATAATTGAAACACCGCTATTCATCTCTTCGAGGTCAACTACTTCTTTCTGAAGTCGCTCAAGCTGCTCCTTCCTGTATTCAAGTTCTGGATCTGTATTTTCAAGCACATCGCCGCCAGCGCCAGTGATAGAAATAAGTTTTGTGCGATTTTCCACGCGTGCTTTAAGGTTTATGTATTCGTCAAGGTCGACATTTGGCCAGAAGTTCACCAACTGGATCTGCTTATTATCTGACCCGATTCGATCAACACGACCAAAACGCTGAATAATACGCACTGGATTCCAGTGGATGTCGTAGTTAATTAAATAGTCGCAATCCTGCAAGTTTTGACCTTCTGAAATACAGTCAGTGGCAATGAGGATGTCAATATCCTTATCAGCGAGAGCAGCCCCAAACGCGTCTCGATTCTTCGACTTCGGACTAAAGCAGGTTAGGATGCTATTAAAATCTTTTGCCACTCCCGCACAATTGGTTTCTGGATTTCTACTACCAGTGATGACGCCCGTATTTAAGCTAAACTTATCTTTAATGGCGCCTGATATCTCACCATATAAATAATCCGCCGTATCAGCAAACGCCGTAAAGATAACAATTTTCTTATTATCGCCGTTAATCGGATTTTCAAGCTTTTCTTTAATAACTTTTTCAAGTTCACGCAGCTTAAGGTCGTGATCTGGAGTAATGAGACGTATTTTTTCGATAAGTTCGGACAATACTTCGTGATCATCAGAGAGTTTTTGGCGCCAAGAAATGCGATCCATATCACCAAGTTCAATCCTCAGGTCTTTACCAACTGTATAGTCTGAATCATTGTCATCCTCGTCAATCTCGTTAATTTGCTCCATGACATTACCGAAGTTGAATTTTGTCGTACGACCTTGCTCGAATCGGTCTATATTGTCCATTGTGTCAGCTATGAGATTATCAAGGCGTTCAACCGTTTCACGGAACGCATACACCGAACTTTCCGCACGCTTCAAAAGGTTAGTTATCATAAGAATGTTTCGTCCAGCTTCACGGTTCTCCCACGACTTACCCTGAGATGAATTCAAGTCAACGTATTTCGCTAATTTTGATTTGTGCACAAATTTGAGCGGAGTATAAATCTGGAGATTCAGTTTATCAATATATTCAAACAGCGTGTTAAAGTCTATGTCCTCGAGGTCGGTTAGGTTAGGGCGATAACTCTTCGGTGCAAGTCTTTCAGGGAACTTACCGAGGTTTGTTTCATTATAATATTTTTCGATATGCTTTCTGGAGCGAGCAATCGTAACACTATCAAGCAGGTCAAAGAAATCAAAGCTAAGCATCTCCAGAAGCTTCTCGGTCGTACGATTCTCTGGGTCAAGCTCAGACCAAGATTTGAAGGCGTTATTTGCATCGCGGAATATTTTCTCGAGTGAACTCCCAACTTTAAGCTTGCCAGAAAGTTCATATTCATTACCGCCGCTCGCAATCATCAGTTGGTTCTTAAGGTCGGTAAAATCTATATTCACTGGAGTAGCAGACAACATCAAAACCTTCGTGTTCACTCCAGCCTTAATAATTTTTCGAATAAGTTTACGGTAGCGATTCTCGTAATTTTCATCACTTTTACGAGTACTATGTTCACCATTACGGAAGTTGTGCGACTCGTCAATCACCACCAAATCATAATTGCCCCAATTGACAAGACTTAGGTCAATTCCATTAGAGGTGCCGCGTTCACGACCAAGATCCGTGTGATAAAGAACGTCGTAATTCAAGCGGTCATCAGCCAAGGGATTATTCTTATAATTGCCCTTAAAAGTATTCCAGTTGTCACTTAAACGCTTCGGACAAAGAACAAGAACTCGCTGGTTTCTGGACTCAAAATATTTAATAACACCCAACGCAGAAAACGTTTTACCAAGACCCACAGAATCGGCAAGTATACATCCACCATAACGATTAAGTTTTGTAATACATCCAACTACGGCGTCCCTCTGGAAATTGTAAAGCATATTCCAAACCTTAGATTGCTTGAAGCCAACAGCTTCATTAGGAAGCGAGGCGTCATCGATGTCTTCAAGGAATTCACTAAAAATATTATAAAGCGCAATAAAATAAATAAACTCTGGCGAATTTTCTTTGTAAGCTGCCGTAATATTTTCAAGCACGGCATCAGTTACGTCAGCCAGGCGATCTTCATCATTCCACACTTCATTGAAAGTGCTAATGTACTGTTGTGTCAGCGGAGCATGAACTTTTATTATCGTAGAATACGCGTTATTACCTCGATCTTCACCCAGTTCGGCGGTAGTGAAGTTCGCAAACGGACTATAAGTAGCATCTCCCTCAGGACTTTCTATATTCATAAATGGAGACATCATTTCATTAGAAATATTTGAGCGAAAATGTGCTTTCTTACGAATCCAATCCGCGCACTCCTTCGCTATTGCTTGTTGATTAAGTTCATTTCGAAGTCGAACTTCAAAGTTGGTGCCATAAAGAGAGCGCTCACGATTGAGTCTTGGGATGTAAAACTCGCGAGCTTCTTTTGGGGCTTTTTCTTTTGTAAATGTCTCTCCCGTAAAAAGAAAATGAAATTCATCGACAGAGTTTAATTCTTTCTTTAAGGCTTCAAATGCATAAATAGAAAAAGAAGCTGCTGCTATAGAAACCTTACTGCCTTTTTTAATTGTCGTTTTTAAATCATCAATTACTTTTCTATTGACGTTATCTAAAAATTCTGGCGCCTTTGGTGTATCTGAAGGCTCTTTGTTAAATAGACCCATTTGAGTTTTTCTCCACGGTTAAATTACAAGCTATCCTTATCTTAATTATACTATAAAACGACCGCCAAAAACTTAGCTAATGATATAATCTTAACAAGGTTAGGAGGGTGTTATGATGAAACAATCGATAGAGCAGAGAATTGATAAAGTGCGCGGGTCAATGTTGGGTGGGGCAATTGGCGATGCGCTCGGCTATCAAATAGAGTTTGAGCGCGACATAGTGCCGAGGTCAACGACTCGATTTACGGATGGAATTGGTATGATTTCGGATGATACACAGATGACGCTATTTACAGCTTGCGGACTTTTATGGCGATCTACGCGACTTCAAACGCGTGACATAGCGCCGCTTCCGTCGGAGGCGATATATTTGGCGTATTTGGATTGGCTTGACACGCAACAAAAAGCTGGACAGGTCGAGCACATGCCAGTAGCTTGGATAAAAAATATTCCGGAGTTAAACGCCGTGCGAAGTCCAGGAATGACGTGCCTTGATTCACTTTCCTCGGGAGAAAGAGGAACATTAGAAGGTGGCCTCAACGGCAGTAAAGGCTGCGGTGGAGTTATGCGAATTGCGCCAATTGCCTTGTATTGCAAAGAAGACGTTGTCGGTGAAATTTCCGCCAAATCTTGCGCACTGACTCATGGACATCCTCTGGCAATTCTTTCTGCATACGCGCTGGGATATATAATTTATTACGCACTGGACGGAAAATCGATAGAAGAAGCCGTGCAAATCGCAATCCAGAAAATGAACGACTGGACTACCGAGAAAGTTTATGGAGATCAAGATCCTTTTGAGATTGGTTGTGATAGCGAAAAAGCTGAGCTGACCAAACTATTTAATAACGCCGTTCGCTTAGCCAAATCTGACGTTGAAGATCAAGAAGCCCTTTATCAACTTGGAGAAGGTTGGGTCGCCGAAGAGTCGGTTGCGATTGCTATTTACTGCTCGATCAAGTACCAAGACGATTTTGAGGAGGCGATCATTGCGGCGGCAAATCACGACGGGGATTCGGACTCAACAGCGGCAATAACTGGAAATATTATTGGAGCGAGAGTTGGCTATAAAAACATACCGGATTATTACAAAGATAATATTGAACTCAAGGACGTAATATTGGAGCTTGCGGATGATATGGCAAAAAATATGCCGCTCAAAAAGATTGACGACAAACACCTTGAACCGACGGATGAATGGCTGGATAAATATTTATACTTGGAAAATAAAGATTAGAGTCCGGCGCGCCTTATCAATTGGCGAAGCAAGCATGAAAATTAGTAAAATCTGATATGGTACTAGCATTTTCACTTCGCCCATGCTATAATTAGTCAAGACGTTTTATAAAATCTAACGAGTAAAGAGATGGC
>ERZ773213.1897-NODE-1897-length-10465-cov-10.028915_pt1 | contig 10465 bp, 9 predicted proteins | sample MGYA00580996_ERZ773213 | MGnify/ENA primary metagenome ERZ773213 (study PRJEB29015, sample SAMEA2738152) | human oral metagenome | biome: human oral; feature: human-associated habitat; material: saliva | place: China | collected 2197 ...
GCCGGGACAAAGCATCACCCCTAAAATACTGGCTAAACTTTTCCCAGAAATGGACCTGTAAAATAACAAAAACGCAGAATCTCTCTGCGTTTTTTGTTTTGTATCCAAAGCTAAGTTTAAGATGATAACCTAAAAGAATTAAGCTTGATCGCTATTACAAGTTTAAAACTTCTTTATGTCCTCTTCACAAACTTGAAAAAACAAGCGCAAGCCTACGCTCCTTTCTTTATTTTGTGTTAAAATAAAAGGTATGGACAAAATTATCAAAACTATCTCAGAAAATGGTTCCTTCCGAGCTTATGTGCTGGATAGCACAGAGACGGTTCGGACCGCTCAAGAAAAACACCAAACTCAAGCAAGTTCTACCGTTGCACTGGGACGCACACTGATTGCCAGCCAGATTTTGGCTGCAAATGAAAAAGGCCATACCAAGATTACCGTCAAGGTTCTCGGGACCAGTTCACTAGGCGCGATTATCACAGTGGCAGATACCGAGGGCAATGTCAAAGGCTATGTACAAAATCCCGGTGTAGATATCAAAAAGACAGCTACCGGCGAAGTGCTGGTTGGTCCTTTTGTTGGCCAAGGCGAATTCCTCGTCATCACGGACTACGGTACTGGCAATCCTTACAACTCCATGACTCCTCTCATCTCTGGAGAAATCGGCGAAGACCTAGCTTTCTACCTAACCGAAAGCCAGCAAACACCTTCCGCTGTTGGTCTCAATGTTCTCTTAGATGAGAACGACAAAGTCAAGGTTGCCGGTGGTTTCTTGGTACAAGTTCTGCCTGGTGCCAAAGAAGCTGAAATTGCCCGCTTTGAGAAGCGAATCCAAGAAATGCCTGCCATCTCAAAACTGCTGGAATCCGATGACCATATTGAAGCTCTGCTGACTGCCATCTATGGTGATGAGCCATACAAACGCCTGTCTGAAGAGGAAATCCGCTTCCAGTGCGACTGCAGCAAAGAGCGCTTTATGAATGCCTTGGCTACTCTGCCAAAGGCTGACTTAGAAGAGATGCGTGACCAAGACCAAGGTGCTGAAATCGTCTGCCAATTCTGCCAGACAGCCTATCACTTTGACCAAAACGACCTGGAGGAACTGATTCGTGACAAATCTTAATACCCCTTTTATGATCGGAAATGTCGAAATTCCCAACCGCACAGTTCTGGCGCCTATGGCCGGCGTGACCAATTCTGCTTTCCGAACCATTGCCAAAGAGCTGGGAGCGGGCCTGGTCGTCATGGAAATGGTCTCTGACAAGGGCATCCAGTATAACAACGAAAAAACCCTCCACATGCTCCACATTGACGAGGGAGAAAATCCCGTTTCTATCCAGCTTTTCGGCAGCGACGAGGACAGCTTAGCCCGCGCAGCAGAATTTATCCAAGAAAACACTAAAACGGACATCGTTGATATCAATATGGGCTGCCCGGTCAATAAAATCGTTAAAAATGAAGCTGGAGCTATGTGGCTTAAAGATCCCGAAAAAATCTACAAAATCATCAACAAGGTCCAATCCGTGCTAGATATTCCCCTGACAGTCAAGATGCGGACAGGTTGGTCCGACAGTTCACTGGCTGTAGAAAATGCCCTGGCAGCTGAAGCCGCCGGAGTCTCAGCTCTGGCTATGCACGGGCGGACCCGTGAGCAAATGTATACTGGTCATGCTGACCTTGAGACCTTGCACGATGTGGCCCAAGCTCTGACTAAGATTCCTTTCATCGCTAACGGAGATATCCGCAGCGTTCAAGAAGCCAAACAACGTATTGAAGAAGTCGGAGCTGATGCTGTTATGGTAGGACGAGCTGCTATGGGCAACCCTTACCTCTTTAACCAGATCAACCACTACTTTGAAACAGGTGAAATCCTTCCGGACTTGACCTTTGAAGATAAAATGAAAATCGCCCACGACCACCTTAAACGTTTGATTGATCTCAAAGGGGAACATATTGCCGTTCGAGAATTCCGGGGCCTAGCTCCACACTACCTGCGTGGAACATCCGGAGCTGCTAAACTACGAGGAGCGATTTCTCAAGCAAACACCCTTGCTGAAATTGAAGAGCTCTTGCAAATTCAAAAATAAAACAAAAGGAAGCCAATCGGACTTCCTTTTTCCTTATATTTAGGGTTGAGTCACCACAACACTTGTTACTGATCCATCTGCTCCTGTTGTAATCTGCAGATTGGCATTACCTTGCCCGCTTAACTGCGCATTGTATTTGCCATCATCCAGCGTATAAGAGTAGGAAGCGATGGAATAATTAGCTGTCTTTCCATCTGCAGACTGGACTGTGAATTGGCCGTTACCCGATACCGTCACAGTATTTCCATTAGCATCCTTCCAAGTACCAGCAGCCGCTGAGAAATCCCCATCCACCATAGTCAAGACACCTTTATAGCGAGCATTGCTGGCTGCCTGCTTATTCTGAAGCTGGCGATTGCTTTCCGATGCTTGAGCTGGTTGAGTTGCTTGACTCTGAGTATTTTGTCGACCTGAAGCTTGCTGCGGTTGCGTTTGTTGGGCTTGAGGCGCTTCTACAGTAGACTGTTGCTGACTGGCAGAAGCTTCGACTTGTCCAGACTGGCCAACTGCTCCTTCTGAAGAAGGTCGATTGCTAACCTTAGAAGAAGAACTAGCCTTGCTGGATGACGCAACTTTTGAGCTAGAGGAAGTCTGAACAGTCTTGCTAGAACTAGTACTTGTTGTGCTTTCTTCTTTCTTACCACATGCCCCTAAAAGCAGACCAGAAGCTAGAACTACAACTGCCATCATTTTTGTATAAGTACGTGTTTTCATCTTTTGCCTCCTTGTAACATTTAGAAATCTTTTTGTAATGTAATTGTAATACTATGTTTTTTATTTGTCAATCATTTATATAAAATTCTTTAAAAAGTTTCTACCCAAGCAAGTTCAAGCTTCTCATGCTACTTCTTTGGTCATGAGAAATTTGCTCCTACTTATCTATTCGTCATTAAAATAAGAAAAACAGGACAATTTTGTCCTGCAAGAGAAATATAACCTCGACTTTCTTTTAAGCCGTTTTTTCTGTCTTCAGCCGATAAACTTTTCTCGGCTTCTTCTTTGGCACGCGCTTGACACCAGCTTCTTCTAGATATTCTCCAAATTTAACTAGAAAATTATTGCTGACAATAGGTCGTCTAGGCGAGATGAGATTAACCAGCTCAGTCCCTTCATAAACAGTAAACGGCGATTCCAGTAAATGAAGAAATGTTGGATTCCAGTCCAGTCGTCCTTGAATCCGCTTGATCGATTCTAGCAGGATTTGGTAGTGGTCAAAGGCAAAGTCCTCTGCTGTCAAAAGCTGTTCACCATCCCTAAAGCTCCTTGTCTTAAAGTCCACATCAAGAAAGGTGACTTCCTTGGCATCATCCCCAGCTTGCGCTTGATCTACTGCTATGACCGGCAGATAGACCAGATGGGCAATGGTGATGACCCAACCACGTGGATCACGTCCTGGTGTAGAAACCGTCATCAGTTGTTCCACCTTTTCCAGCGGTATCTCCAACCCCACCTCTTCTTTGACTTCCCGAATGCAAGCTTGATAGGCATCCTCATGCTTGTCCACAAAGCCTCCGACTAGGGCATATTTATTTTGATAAGGATGGGCCTTGCGCTTGATGACCAAGAGTTTTATCTGACCTTCCACAAAGCAGTAAGCCACCATATCTGCTGTTACACTCGGGGTCTCATATTTTGGCAAATCCTGAGTCTTGTACCATTCCAAAAAGGCGGATTCATCCGCCATTGTTTCATAATATTCTTTTTCTGTCATACCAGATGGAATAGCCTGTTTGGTCATAAGTATCTTATCCCTTTCTATCAAAAATCCTCCCCAACTCGCGCTATGCCTTCTTTACAGCTTTTGACCACTGGTACCATCCAACGATACTATTGAGGGTATAGACCCAGTACATAGCCTGGATATGGAGATTGCTACCCCACCAGAGATAGATACTGAAGAGATTGGTCGCAATCCAGAAAATCCACTGCTCGCGATAGAGACCAGTCATAAGAAGCTGACCGATACCATTGGTCGCATCTGTCACACTATCGCGGAAAGGCCGGTGACTGTGAATGCTTTTATAGGCAAAGCCCATACCAATCCAAATCAAAGCCGTCAAGGTCAGATATTTAAGCCAGCCATGCCAGTCTAACTTCTTAGATTCAAAATGAGAAGGTTCTTCCTTATCTTGCTCATTAACCCGATTGGACAGCCAAGTATAGAGACCGATCGGCTGCATGATAAAGAAGTAGACCGTAGTCAGCACTTCTCCATAAAAACTAGCCTTGAAGGACAATATAAGGTAAATTGCTGAATTTACAGCGCCAAAAAGGTAATTGCTAGCCCGACCCTCAGCCACTAGGATGACACAGACGATGCCTGTCCAGGAAGCAAAGAGTCCTAGCCAATCATGCTTCGCCTGGCCACTAGTAAACTCCAGAATGAAAGGCAGACTGGAAAGAGCAAGTAAGTAGAGCCATTGAGCCAAGCTACGGCCACCAAATAGGTCTTGCCAGAGCAATTTTGCAATCCCCTTAATGCCCTGCTTTTTAGCTGCGGCACAGACATTACGGAAATTCCGAGCAAAGGTTTGAGTTTTTTGTTTCAGTCCTGCGCAGAGAGCTTCAGGAGAGAGTTTTTGATTTTTTATTTCCATTCTATTCTACCACTTTCTTTTTTAATCCGCTTGATAAATCTTGTTGATTGCTTCCTTGGCTGCTTGATAATTGTCCAAATAACTGCCAGCCAGATAGACTGTCGGATGATTAGGTAAATATCGTTCTTTCAATCTTTTCAGATAGCTAGAAAAATCACTGCGGATAGCCTCGTCTGCCATGCTCATATCTCGAAAGCCATCATTGACATAGGTCCCAACTGGCTCAGAAAAGAGAATCAAATCCCATTTTTCCTTGGACAAGATGCTGACAAAGAGATTGTCAAAGGTATCTGTCTCTTCGTCCTGAACCGGACTTTCTTTCAGATAGTAATCATAGTAGGCCTTGGTTACTAGAGAATTTGTATCGGCCACGACCAGACCACGGTTGGAGCTGCTGTCAATCAAGCGGGAAGTCTGAGCATATTGTCCCAAGAGCAGATAGTAGTAGTCTTTAGGGGTCAGCTCATCGTCTCTCACGTTATTTTGGATCTGGTATTCTCGAGCATATTCTAGGCTAACTGGAGCATCATAATAGCGAGCCAAATCCTTGGCCAAGGTCGTTTTACCATTGCTGGCGCTACCCATAATCAGCACTTTCTTGGTGAAATGCCGACGGAATGGTTGGGCCAAATATTTCCAATAATGGCTAGGATTTTCCCGAATCATCGTAGCTGAGATACCAAACTGGCGCTCTTCCAAGGAGCTTTCAAACCCTCGTCTGTTCAGCTCTGCCTGATAATCCGATTCTCCGACATAGAAAATCAACTCCTCGCGTTCTGCATCATAACCCACCAAGTCTAATAAAGCCGACAACCACTGGTCCCAACCCAGAGGATAGCGAGGAAAAGAAGTCTCATCCAGTTTATAAACCTGAGTCAATTCATCATCTGCAAAAGTCTCCCGAGTATAGCGGAAACGCTTCTGCAGAGACAGGCCTATTTCCTCCCCACGGTCACCTTGATAACCAGAAACCACCACGCGCACCTTGTCGTAAGAACGCTTCGCCTTCTGAATCAAATCGATATGCCCCTGATGCAAGGGAGCAAAGGTTCCAAAGACGATTGCAATTTTTTCTTTCATAATTTCACCTTTTTATTATTTTTTATATTTTTATTATAAACTATATTTTTGTTTTGTCAATAGTTTTTTATAAAATTTTATAAAAATATTTTTAAACTCAAAATTTAAACTCAAAATTAAAAAAGCCCTGATAATTGTTATATCAGAGCTTTCCTTGTGTCTTTACAATTGTTCAGCAAGATTACTGCGATCTTCTTTAGAATTTAGGCTATATCAAACTTCAACTGACCTGCCTTAACCCCCACTTTCAAGGTCTGACCAGCTTGTAAATCACCAGTTAATAGCAGTTCTGCTAATTTATCTTCAACTTTAGTTTGCAGAGTCCTTCGAAGAGGTCTAGCTCCCATTTCTACATCATAGCCTTCTTTAGCTAGTAGTTTCAAGGCACTAGCTTGGAATTTTAGTTGGATATTCTTTTCAGCTAGACTGGCAACCAGAGCTTTAACCATCACTTTGACAACCTCCTGCATATGGTCTGCTGACAAGCTATGGAAGACGACTTTTTCATCAATCCGGTTAATAAATTCTGGACGGTATGTCTTTTTGAGCTCTTCTAACATTCGTTTTTCCATATTTGCATGATCCAAGCGAATGTCGCGCGCTCCAAAGCCGACCGTCTTATCATCACGCAAACTGGTTGCTCCTAGATTGCTGGTCATGATAATAATCGTATTTGAAAAATCAATCTTTCGTCCCTTACTATCAGTCAATACACCATCATCTAAAACCTGCAGAAGGACATTGAAAATATCCGGATGGGCTTTTTCAACTTCGTCAAATAAGAGGACGGAATATGGTCGGTTGCGAACTTTCTCTGTTAATTCGCCTCCTTCTTCATAGCCGACGTAGCCTGGAGGCGCTCCATTGAGACGACTAGCAGCAAATTTCTCCATGTATTCACTCATATCAAAACGAATGAGAGCTGATTCGTCGTCAAAGAGGGTTTCTGCCAGAGCCTTAGCTAACTCGGTCTTACCAACCCCAGTTGGTCCCAAGAACATAAAGGAACCAATCGGTCGCTTATTCGCTCGAATACCTGACTGATTACGACGAATTGCGCGACTAATAGCTGATATAGCTTCATCTTGGCCAATCACCCGCTTATGCAATTCTTCTTCTAAGTGCAAATATTTTTTAGCATCTGTCTGAGTCAATTTTTGGACTGGAATACCAGACAGGCGACTGAGAGTTGTCAAAATGTCTGTTTCCTCTACCTTCAAATTACTTGATAGAGGTTGATTTTCTTCCTTGATCAAGCGACCAAGCTTATTGAACTGACCAGCTATAATTGCTCGATCTGCTGGACTCAAATCCTCTTGTGCATGACTCTGAGGACCATTGTTATGTACTGTGGCACTCGCTTCATCTAACAGATCAATTGCTGAATCTGGCAGATGCTTACTTGTCAAATAACGGTGGGCATATTTTACAGCTGTTTCAATGGCTTGATCTGTAATCGTTACCTTATGATGGGCTTCATAGTTTTCTTTTAGCCCCTTCAGGATAGCAATGCTGTCAGCCACACTTGGCTCTTCAATGCTGATCTTAGCGAAGCGTCGAGATAGAGCAGCGTCTTTTTCAATATGCTTTTGGTATTCTTCTTGAGTTGTAGCTCCTATCGTACGCAGTGTTCCGCGAGCCAGAGCAGGTTTAAGGATATTCGCAGCATCCATCGTAGAGTCAATACCGCTACCAGATCCCATAATCGTATGAAGTTCATCAATAAAGAGAATGACCTTACCATCTTTCTCAATATCATCGATGATATTGTTCATACGCTCTTCAAAATCCCCACGGAAACGAGTCCCTGCCACTACATTCATTAAATCAAGCTCTAGAACCCGCATTTTGGCTAGTTCGTGTGGAACTTGACCAGAAGCTACACGCTGGGCCAAACCAAGAGCTAGAGCAGTTTTACCAACTCCAGCATCCCCAACTAAGACAGGATTATTCTTCGTCTTGCGGCTGAGAACCTGAATCATCCGAGAGATTTCCTGATCTCGACCAACAACGGGCTCTAGCTGACCTGAACGAGCTAATTCCGTCAAGTCTCGTGTGTAATCTTCTAGACCACCACTCTGAGTAGGAGGCATCCCCATCATGTTTGCCATGTTTTGCTTGGCTTGATTAAAACCTTTATGAAGACTGCGGATTGCTTTTAAATCATTCTTAGTCCAGCCAGACTTTTGTTCCAGATTTCTCCGCAAATCATTAATGCGCAAGACTCCTTCTTTATCTTCATAACTAAAGCCGACAAATTCCAAAATACGAGTTGCTAGGGTTCCTCTGTCGCTGATGATAGCGTATAAGATATGTTCAGTTCCGACTTCCTTTGCGTGAGTAGCTTCGGCTATAGCTTTTGCCTCCTTAAAAAGAGTCGTCAAGCGATGAGAAAAAGGCAGGATACTAAATCGCCCTTCCTTCTGATAAGACTTCCCTACTACATGGTAAGCTGCATCCTCAAAATGATCAATTTCTAGCGGATAATCATTTAATACTGAGCCTGCAACGCTGTACGGATAATTAGAAAAAGCAATCAAGAGATGCCATGACTCTAAATACTCAGATTCAAAATGACTAGCCAGTTGCTGGGCTTCTTCTATACTAACAATCAAGGCTTTTGAATATTTCATTTCTATTTAAGTTCCTTTTCTATCAAGTTGCTGTAATATTTTCTTTAACATACGAGCGCGAATTAATGGAGCATCTATTCCTAAAACGCAATCTGTCGATATAGCTAAAAGAAGGTTGCCTTCACGTTCTGACATAATTCTTTCATCAAACAAGAGTTGAACAATATCCGTAAAGAACTGTTGACTCACTTGCTCTCCAATACGATCGAACAACTCACATATCATCTGATGGCGATCAGAAAACTCAACCTTTCCGATTCGAATGTAGCCACCGCCACCTCGCTTACTTTCGACAACGTAGCCCCGGCTTTCAGTAAAGCGCGTCTTAATCACATAATTAATTTGACTGGGAACGACCTGGAAGACATCAGCCAACTCGCTCCGCTTCAACTCAACCATCCCTGCCTGCTCTAAAATTGCTTTGATATAGGCTTCGATATTATCTGAAGTATTCTTACCGCTCATGATCTTCCTTTCTAGTCAATCTCATTATTTTTAATCGATCTTTCATTAAACATTAAACACTGGTTTCTAGCTTCATAAAAGCATCTTTGACATTGACTATCTTTGACTAATATTATACCGAAAAAGTCCTTATTTTGAAAGGAAAAGGGATAGTAAAAGGTCTGATAATTCAAACTAGTGAAAAAGCTTTATAAAAGAGTAGATTCTCGCTTGTAATCGCTTGCAATTAACTTTTAAAGCGTTATAATATAGGTGGAAATGTACAGAAAGAATAGGTCCCTTACCTATTCACAATTATCTAAAAAGGAGGATTGTCCAATGACGCTAGATTGGCTCACTTATACTCGCCACGTGCTCACTTGGTTGCTTTCAACCTTGTTCCTATACACAGTATTTTCTGCCCATTATGTCAATGTCCAGATTGCCATATTGGTTGCCTGCTTCTTTATCCCCTTCTTGTTTGAACAGGCCAAGATGAAACAGAAAACAAAGTGGACTCTTAATCTACTCATTACACTCGCTACTGTGATAGGAATCCTATTCACTCAGAAGTTTAGAATTACTTTTACCTATTCTCAAATTACTCATCTCTTAATTTTTGGTATTCTTCTAATTTTTATTGATGCTGTGATTTCACATAGCAACTTGATAAGAAGAGTGGCTAAATAGCATAAACAATTGTAAAAAGCTTTTGACTGAACCAAGAGCTCAGGCTTATACAGATAAAAACGGGACAAAATTCAATCTTGTCCCGTTCTTTTTATGATAGTAGATTCTTAGTTTTGTCCAAGAGCTGCTGCCATAGTTGCTGCAACTTCTGATTCAAAGTCGTTAGCAGCTTTCTCGATACCTTCACCAACTTCAAAGCGAGCGAACTCAACTACTGAAGCATTTACTGATTCAAGGTAAGCTTCAACTGTCTTGCTGTCGTCCATGATGTATACTTGTGCAAGAAGTGTGTATGCTTGGTCAACTTTAGTATTGTCAAGCATGAAGCGATCCATTTTACCTGGGATGATCTTGTCCCAGATCTTTTCTGGTTTACCTTCAGCAGCCAACTCAGCCTTGATATCTTCTTCAGCTTGAGCGACAACTTCGTCAGTCAATTGAGCTTTTGATCCATACTTCAAGTGTGGAAGAGCCGGTTTACCAACCATTGCACGGCTTTCGTTATCTTGATCAATAGCATGGTTCAATTGTGCTAATTCATCTTTAACAAATTGCTCATCCAATTCTTTGTAAGAAAGAACGGTTGGTTTCATCGCAGCGATATGCATAGAGATTTGTTTAGCAAGAGCTTCATCTCCGCCTTCAACAACTGAGATAACACCGATACGACCACCATTGTGTTGGTAAGCACCAAAGTGTTGTGCATCTGTTTTTTCGATCAAAGCAAAGCGACGGAATGAGATTTTTTCTCCGATAGTTGCAGTTGCAGATACGTATGCAGCTTCAAGAGTTTCACCTGAAGGCATTGTCAAAGCAAGTGCTTCTTCGTTGTTAGCTGGTTTACCTTCAGCGATTACTTTAGCTGTAGCATTTACCAACTCAACGAATTGAGCGTTTTTCGCAACGAAGTCAGTTTCAGCATTTACTTCAACTA
>ERZ773213.1898-NODE-1898-length-10462-cov-6.530893_pt1 | contig 10462 bp, 12 predicted proteins | sample MGYA00580996_ERZ773213 | MGnify/ENA primary metagenome ERZ773213 (study PRJEB29015, sample SAMEA2738152) | human oral metagenome | biome: human oral; feature: human-associated habitat; material: saliva | place: China | collected 2197 ...
AACCGTAAGCTTTTTGGTATAATTTTCATATGGACGAAGATAAAATTCAGGCGCGGCGCCGTGAGCAGGATGAGGAAGCGACTCGTCGTCGAGCGTCAATTTTAGGACTTCAATATCTTGACGGGCGGGAATTTGAAGAAACTTTACCTTTGCTTAAGGGTGTTTTAACGATAGAAGAGATGTATAAGGGTCGGCTGGTTCCGCTGGCTTTTAATGAGGAAGATCAGTCTTATCGATTTGGCGTTACATCGCAAACTTCTGAGTCGTTGATGAAGAAAATGCAAAGCCAATATGCTGAAAACGGCAAGCGAATCTTCTTCTTCTTAATTTCTGGTTCGGCGTTTCGGTCAATCATGCTCAGGTTTGATCCGCCAAAAAAAGTGATTTACGACAATATTGAAATTGCCAAGGAGGGCGATAGCGATACTCTGGCGCAGGTTACTCAGACTTTGGCTTCCGTGGGCACAAATGACGTGTTTAATTATTTGATTGACCAAGCGGATCTGTTGGGCGCGTCGGATATTCACATCGAAAATCAGCGTGAGTCGATTCGAATTCGTATGCGTGTTGACGGAGCTTTGCACACGGTGGCGGAACTTAGCCGGGATAGATATCGAGTGATTATGGCGACTTTGGCGTCGCGTGCGAATATTTCTACCGCTTCCAGAGAACCTCAATCTGGTCATATGCAGCAGGAAATTCATAGAGATGGCGCATCGCATGTGCTGAATTTGCGAGTGGAAGCCGTGATGACGGTGTACGGCTTGGATCTGGTACTTCGATTGTTTAACTTTGATGAATCAATGTTGAACTTGGATCTCTTGAATATTTCAAAGAAAGAGCGCGAGCAGATTGATGAAGTTATTTCTCATCCGCGTGGGATGCTACTGATGGTTGGTCCGACTGGTTCGGGAAAGTCCACGACGTTATATAGCATTCTTAACGCCCTTAATACGCCAGATCGAAAGATTATCACATTGGAAGATCCTGTAGAAAATACGATTCCTGGGATTGCTCAGATTCCGATTGATACGACAAATGGACAGAGGTTTGCTGATGGTTTGCGCAGTGTCTTGCGTCTTGACCCAGACGTGGTGATGGTTGGTGAGATTCGCGATAATGAAACTGCGAAGACCGCAATTCAGGCTTCAATTACGGGGCACTTGGTGCTGTCCAGCTTTCACGCCAATTCAACTGCGGCGGCGTTTAGCCGTATGATCGATATGATTGGACAAAACCCGATTTTTAGCTCGGCGGTTCGGCTGGTGATTGCTCAGCGGCTGGTGAGGAGATTGTGGGATGATAGCAAGGAAGAATATGAGCCAGATGAGGCGACTCGTAAGTGGGTAAAAGACGTTTTGAAGGATTTGCCAGAGAATGTTGATTGTCCAGATTTGGATACGTTTAAGCTTTGGCGTGCAGTGCCGACGAATGACGTTCCGTTTGGCTACAAGGGGCGAATTCCGGTAATGGAGCAGTTGGTTGTGAGCGAGAATATTCAGAAATTCTTGCGCGGCGACGTTGAGGATGTTCATACGGAGGCAATCGAAAAAGCTGCAAAAGAAGATGGCATGGTGACGTTACTTCAGTCTGGCGTGTTGACAGCTCTTCGTGGTGAAACGACGCTAGAAGAAGTTAACAGAGTAATATAATTGACTTTATAGCCATAAACTGATAAAATATTAGTTTATGAGCGAAATTCCGGAACACTCTTATCACGATAGCGAATCTTCAGAGTCTGAGAAAGACTCCATTGATGTTAGTTTTGAATCAATTATCAGAAACTTGGAATCAATGTATAAAATTTTTTTCAAGTATTTGCCGGAGATGGGAGGTGTGGTTGATAAGTATAGGCCTGTAATTGATACACTTAAACAAGCTCAGAAAGAATATAGCGAATCTTCCAAATATTTAGGCATAAATTACGATTTATATGAGATAAACTCTCTGTTACAGGAGGAATTTAATAGGACTTACAAAACTTCACGTGAGGATTTTATATCGTCGTTAGATAAGGTTTTTCCTGTTAATATGGCGGAAGTTAATGTTCCGAAATACTGCAATCTTGAAAAAGGTTACGAAATACCCAATGTAAAAAAGTTTCAGCATAATAATAATCTCACTCCAGACTATGCTGATTCTGAATATATGAAATTTGTCGCAGAAACTAAGGAAAAAGTTGTCAACAGATTTAAAGAAGAAGATTCTTGCGCGCTGCCTGAGGGTTTTGAAGTAAATCAGTCCGAGTATAATCCAGAACTTAAAGACAGAAAGCACTTGCGTAAACTATTAAGTAGTTTTCTAGAGCGCAAAGACATTAACTCTATGAGCAAAGATGGGCTTGAAGTTTACTTCGATTGCGAAAAGGATTTACCTTTGGCTAAAAATATTCTTAATTCTGTAGAAAAAATAAAAGTTTCGGATGTAGAATCTTTAACTCGTGAATATGTAGAGTTTATAGCTAAAGAAAATTATCCGAAGGTGCGATCCCTTGCTAAATCTATAGCAGAAGAAAAAATGAAGTCGATATTAGAGGATGAATTAAAGATTCTTTCCGAGAAGCTCAAAACATATGAAGTAGCGGGTGAGTTTGCAGGCAAATCTTTGAAAAAAGTCGCCAAAGAAAAAAAGTCAAACAAGTCGGAGTTGGAAAAGGATCGTCAGTCAATAGAAGTTGGACTGAAGGCGGGAGATGCTGTGATACTTGATAGAGAGACGTTTCCGTGGCTTAAAGAAGATTCTATTGTGGATGTACTGCATGTTGAGCAGAGCAACGGCGAAACTGTGGTTGCTGTAGTCGACGCGCGTACTGAAGAGGCTAAAAAGATTGAGCATAAAATGGCTGGATATGAAAATGCCGAGAAGAAACAGCGTATTCTATCTGTTATCATGGATAAATTAATTATGGCCGCGAAGTGTGTGGCGACTTCAGAAGATAATTCTATTGGGTTGCCGATAGGTATAGAGAAAAAAATAAAAGAACTTTATCCATTTATAATTTACGCTTGGAAAGACCAAACGCATAACGCCAAAAGAGTTTATATGTCAAAAGTCAGTGTTAAGGACATGCCCGACGGAAGCGAATCTAAAGAGTCTTTTCAAGAGGCTGGAGTAACCGAACTGGTATTATTCTTAGGAGCTTGCGATAAACAGAGGCAGAAATTACTGCTACCTCTGTTTACGGGTGGCGATTCTCAAGAAGCAGTTAGATATGGTGCCGGCAAATAATTTTATCTAATGACATTCGCAATAGCTTCAACAACACCCTCATCAAATGCAGTTGGAACGACTTTATTGACGGTTGGATTTTCGACCAGGTTAGCTAGTGCTTCAGCAGCCGCTAATTTGTGCTGATCGGTGATTTTCTTAACTCCGTGATCTAATGCGCCGCGGAAAATTCCAGGGAAGGCCAGAGAGTTGTTGACTTGGTTTGGAAAGTCGCTGCGACCCGTGCCAATGATTGCGACGCCGGCTTGTTTGGCGACATCTGGCATAATCTCTGGAATAGGATTTGCTAGTGCGAATACGATTGGATCTTTCGCCATTTTTTGGACTAATTCTGGAGTGAGAAGTCCTGCGCGTGATACGCCAATGAATACGTCTGCGTCGGTGATAGCGTCTTCAATTGAGCCAGATTGTGATGCATCGACATATTCTAGTAGCACAGTTTTTTCAGCGTTCATTTCACGGTTACGCTTGAAAACTTCCTCTTCAAGAGAAGTCAATTCCTTTAATAATGCAAGCAGAGATTGTATCATTTCACTTGCCATTGGTTGATATTTTGCAGGGGTGCTTTTTAGAGTTACATTCATTTTCGTTCTCCTATACAACTTGTAATTTATTCCACATAATCTACATTTCTATATCTGCCGGAAACAAATCCTGAAATATAAATCTGTGGTATATTCCATTCACCGGGTAAATAAATCGCACATTCAACTTCATCTCCCGTATAATTTTTTGCTGCAAACACATACCGTCCCATTGCTTCATTGTTTGAAATCCTTTCAATATTCGCAGTATTTATTTTTTCAAAAAAAACACTGAACTCATTCCAGATAATATCTACATCGCTTATTGATAATTCAATTTTTGAACGATATTCCAATCCGACCTTACATCTCTTTTTTCTGCCGGTTTCGTCAGGCTGACAAGTTTTTACAGTTCCCTTATTATATATCCAGTCCACATTTTTTAATGCATCGACTTTATCAGACAAGATTTCTTTGAATTCGCTAATGTTTTCCACAAAATACCTATCTGCAACTTCAAAAATACATAAATTCTCCATTTTAATTTCCTCTCTAAGATAATAAACTCACTTCCATATTCGCAAAATGAAAAATGAAATAACAGTAAAAATAGATGCCACAATGGTCATGGTTATGAATCCTTTTAGAAAACCGATGAAATGAAACTTATAATTCTTGTTGCCTTCATAATTTTCTGTTTTGGGCAATACAAAATATTTGAGTGACAGAAGACAGATAAATAACCAATCAACAATTACTAAATCGATTATATTCCAAATTATGCATATAATCCACAAGTGAATAAATATTTTCCAAAAGTATAACTCCTGTCCTTTATATGCTGAGATTGCAAATGCAATCAATAAGCCAAAAAGAAAAATGAAGCCGACAGTTGCAAACGCCAGCCCTTGCATTCTATGTTTTTTTGACGGGATTGATATATTGGCAGCCTTTCTTACATCCTTTGGATAATCGTGTTCAATGGTAAAGGGGAATGCTCTGACGGATATAGATACCATAATCATCCAAAGCACTGACCAAATAATAGCCTCTATCAATATTACTTTAATATCCAATACATATCTCCTTTTTATAATCTGAATTTACTCATTTTAAGGTTTCATAAAATTGAAGTTTCAAAATACGCTAAACATCTAATATTCCTTCCAAATGTATTTTTCCGGATTACACCACCCGCATATATAATCCAACATATCTGCAAACCAATCTTTGGATAATCCCTCCTGTAGACTGGTGTAATGTTCAAAAAATGCGTTATATACTCGCTCTTGGGGAACAGCTGAATCATGTATTCTGATTAAAATATCATATCCCTGCTTACCGCAGTCGTAATAATTCTTCTCTGTAACTGCGGTCGAAAGTTGTTTTATTTGAGTAAATGACTTTTCGAAATCATCCATTGTGCCCACCTCTGAATCTAATTTGTTTCATTTAATATTTACGATATTATACTATATTTCATCACGAGTTTATGCTATGCGTACTCCTTTCCCTTCGGCAGCTCCCTGCTCTTTTGCAGTAATTTCTCTATAGAATTTTCAAAATATTCGATCGGTTAAAGCTCTTTTGAGATGTCGGTGATTTTGAAATATCCTTTGATTTCATAAGAATCTGTCAGAGCGAAAATATCGAAAGGATAATAAATTTCGGGGAATCGGAGGGTTTTCAAAAAAAGAAGGGATAATTTAAGAACGAAGAAAATATCGAATATACGATAAAGGCGCTAATTGAAAAACCATTAGCGTCTTTTTAAATGCGAAAGTCGAAAGTGAAAATTGGGCAACAAATTTACTTCGTGGAAAGATTTTCACAATCGCTGGTGTTGACCAGCATCATATTGTACTGTTTCAGTTGTTTCACATCTTCTTTGGAAACAGCCATTATGTTGTTGAACACTTCGTCTTCTTCCAAGATATATCTGGATACGATGACTTTGATCGACATCGGAGAAAAAAAAGGGGGATTGCTGACTCCGACGAAAAGTCCCATCGCAGGCAGTCCTCTTGCCATAGGATTTGTCAGTGTTAAAAAGACTCTCTTAGCCTTGTTTACCTGATTTATCAGGGTAGCATAGGAAGTTGTATCATAGACGTTGAAAGTTCCTTTAAAAACGTTATCGCAGTTGGCATAATCGCTGAAATTGCTGACGCCTTTGTACAGGGTAGCGTTAGCTGAGTTGCTGCTCGGGCTTCGCTGGGACAACACCAACAGCGAACGAACTATTTTTTTAAATCTTCCATCGTAGAAATAGACGTAAAAATTCGAGCAGTTGAAATAACTGTTTCGAAGGGAGAGAGTTTTGTTCACTCTCGGTGATTTGTAATTTATGAGATAATCGATTTCAACTTCCAAGGCTTCCGCAATTTCCAAAATAGTATCTATGTCCATGGATATGGAGCCGTTTTCGTATTTTGACAGAGTAGCCTTGCTCTTGTTTATTATCTTTGAAAATTCTTCTATAGTGTACCCTTTTTTCTTTCGAAGATTTCTTATTCTATGTCCTATGTGCATTGATATTTTGCTCATTTATGCCCCCTGTAAATAATGCTTTCTAAATACATATCCTATAATCCTATGATATATCAAAGTGTGAAATTATGCAAATAAAAGTTTCATTAAAAGGGAAAATTTTATATAAATGCGATATAAAAATATAAAAACACAAAAAAATACTCAAAAAATGCAAAAAAACATATTAAAAATACTATAATTTTAAAAAAGATGTATTTAATAGAAATGTTTTATTTTTGGTGTTTCAAAACCAATATTATAAAATAGAAGTATAAATTATAGTATCTTAAATAAATGTATTATTGAAAAGGATGTGAGTCAAATTGGCAAAAGGAAAATTAACCATCAGAGCTGACAGGTGCAAAGGGTGTGAACTTTGCGTGTCCGTATGTCCAAAGAAAATACTTGCTTTGGAAGAAGTTAAGGTAAACAAAAAAGGATATCACAACGTTTACCTTGTAAATCCCGACGAATGTATAGCTTGCGGTAGCTGTGCATTGATGTGTCCGGATGGAATTATTAACGTATATAAGGAGGAAGTGTAAAATGGGCGAAAAACAGCTGATGAAAGGTAACGAAGCATTTGCAACAGCAGCAATAAATGCTGGATGTAGATATTATTTCGGTTACCCTATAACCCCGCAGAACGAAGTACCTGAATTCATGTCAAGAGAACTGGCTAAGCACGGTGGAGCGTTTATTCAAGCAGAGAGTGAGCTTGGAGCAGTAAATATGGCGTACGGTGCAGCAGCAGCAGGTGGAAGAGTGTTGCTTTCTTCATCTTCTCCCGGCATTGCACTTATGCAGGAATCGATTTCACTATTGGCATCGGTAGAACTGCCAATAGTTATTATCAACGTAATGAGAGGTGGCCCCGGTATCGGATCAATACAACCGTCACAGGCTGACTACGATCAGGTAACTATCGGGGGAGGAAACGGAGACTATAAGACTATCGTATATGCTCCAAGTTCAATACAGGAAGCATGCGACATGATTGCAAAGGCTTTTGACGTTGCAGAAGAATACAGAAACCCTGTTATCGTTTGTGCCGACGGTATGATCGGACAGATGATGGAACCTGTAGCTCTACCGGACCCTGTAGAAGCAGTTATGGGCGATGACATTAGAAAAGCTAAACCGTGGGCATTGACAGGTCATAGAGGCGAAAGAGAAAGACATGCTATGAACTCCGTATGGTTGCAGCAGGATCTTTTGGAAGATTATATAGATGCTTACTGGCCAAAATTTGAAAAGGCGCAAGAAGAACTCCCTGAGTGGGAAGAATACATGGTTGACGATGCAGAAGTAGTATACGTGGCTTATGGTTCAACTTCCAGAATTGTAAAGGAAGCTGTGGGAGCTTTGAGAGCTGAGGGCTTGAAGATCGGTTTGATCAGACCTAAGACTCTATGGCCGTTCCCTGATAAGGCTTTTGAAAAAGTTGGAAGTCAGATTAAACACGTAATTTCTGTTGAATTGTCAAAGAGCGGTCAGCTTAGAAGAGACGTTAGACTGGCTGTTGAAGGTAGAGCACCTGTTTCTTTGATTAACAGATACGGCGGAATGTTATTGGATCCGGCTGAAGTTATTGAAAGAACTAAGAAAATTTTGGAGGTGAAGTAAGTGAAGACGGTTTTTGAATATACTGAAGGTATGCGTGAGAAAGAGATGCATTACTGTCCCGGTTGCACTCACGGTATCGCTCACAGATTGATAATGGAAGTATTAGATGAAAAAGGTCAATTGGGGAACACTATCGGTGCATCACCGGTTGGTTGTTCTATCGTAGCTCACCAATATATGAACGTTGATATGTTGGAATCTCCTCACGGAAGAGCTCCTGCGGTTGCATCAGGAATCAAGAGAGTTCATCCGGAGGCATATGTGTTCACTTACCAGGGTGACGGAGATTTGGCTTCAATCGGTACAAGTGAAATCATTCACGCTGCGGAAAGAGGAGAACACTTCTCTACTTTCTTTATAAATAACGCAATATACGGAATGACCGGTGGTCAGATGGCGCCTACTACTTTGGTTGGTCAGAAGGCTACAACTTGCGTTGAAGGTAGAACGGTAAAACAGGCAGGATTCCCATTGAGAATGTCGGAAATCATATCACAAATTGACGGAGCAGTGTATGTTGAGAGAGTAACCATATCTACTCCGGGAGATGTTAGGAAGGCTAAAAAAGCCATTCAGAGAGCTTTTGAAATTCAAGAAAAAGGCTTGGGATTCTCATTTGTTGAAATTCTTTCAACTTGTCCTACAAACTGGGGTATGTCACCTGTAGATTCAATTAAGTGGCTAAGAGAAAATATGATTCCTTATTACCCGGTTAAGAAGTTTAAAGATGTTGAGGAGGTATAAGGGAAATGAGCAATGACGTTAAGAAAATTTTTATCGCCGGATTCGGTGGACAAGGGGTATTGTTAATCGGTCAGATGTTGTCATATGCGGCAATGTATGAAGATAAAGAAGTAACTTGGATGCCTTCTTACGGTCCGGAAATGCGAGGAGGTACAGCTAACTGTACCGTTTGTATCGGCAGCGAACCGATTGCTTCACCTTACATTACGGATGCATTTGACGTTTTAATCGTAATGAACAGTCCTTCTTTAGTGAAGTTTGAAAGTCAGTTGAAGCCGGGTGGAGATTTGTTCATCAACACTTCCATCGTCGATGTGGAACCTACCAGAACAGACGTTAACATTCATAGAGTTGACTGTAACGAGCTTGCAATAGAAAAGGTCGGCAATGGCAAGACTGCCAACATGGTTATGCTGGGAGCTATTATCAGACAGGCCAAGGTAGTTGATTTAAACACTATGAACAAGGTATTCGAAAAGGTATTGACAGGTAAAAAGGCAAAACTTATCCCATCAAACTTGGAAGCATTGAGCGCATGGGAAATTGGAGCTTAGAATGAAACGCATAAGGATTATAACAGGCCATTACGGAAGCGGCAAAAGCGAGCTTTCGGTTAATATGGTAATGGAGCTTAGAAAACAGTTCGATAAAGTGGCAATTGTCGATCTGGATATTGCTAATCCCTATTTCAGAAGTAGGGAGAGGCAGAGAACCATGGAGGAAAAGGGAATAAAAGTTTTCCACAATTCTTTCGGTTACGATATTACCCAGGATTTACCGGCGTTGTCTGCGGCTATTAAAGCCCCTCTTGAAGATAAGGAGTTTATGACTGTCGTAGATGCAGGAGGAGACGATTCCGGAGCAAGGGTGTTGCATCAGTTTAAAAAATATTTTTTAGATGATGACTGTGAAATGCTCTTTGTGATAAACGGAAATAGACCTGAAACTTCCACAGTTGACGGATGTATTGATCATATGAATAGAATTATGGCAGAAACTGGGCTCGAAATAAAAGGTATACTAAATAATACACACCTATTGTCAGAAACTTCAGTTAATGATATTATTAAAGGAGTAGAGCTTTGTAAAGACGTATCAGCAAAAACAGGAATTCCGTTTGTAGAGTCTTATTGCGATGAGAGAATGCTCGCAAAGATGGATCCTGAGGCGCTGGTAGGATTAAAGATCAAGCCGATCAGTTTGTTTCTAAGGCCATCATGGCTTCAATATTAATTAATAACTTATGAAAGGTAGGAAAATCAAATGGTTAAATTCGCTTCAAGAATGGATAATTTAAAGGCATCTGAAATCAGAGAAATCCTTAAATTAACTCAACAGCCGGAAATTATTTCTTTTGCAGGTGGACTTCCTGCTCCGGAACTGTTCCCGGTGGAAGAAATGGCTAAGGCTTCCCAGGAAGTACTGAAAGAAAGCGGTAGACAGGCACTTCAGTATTCGACTACAGAAGGATACTTACCGTTGAGAGAGTTCATCGCTAACAGAATGTCGGAAAAGAACAACATTAAGACTACACCTGATAACATTCTCGTTACAAGTGGTTCTCAGCAAGGTCTTGATTTTTCAGGAAGAGTGTTCCTGGACGAAGGAGACATCGTTCTTTTGGAAAGTCCGTCATACTTGGGAGCTATCAATGCTTTCAAAGCTAACCAGCCTAGATTTATCGAAATCCCGACAGATGATGACGGTATGATCATGGAAGAACTTGAAAAAGTTCTCGAAAAGGAAGACAGAGTAAAGATGATTTACGTAATTCCTGATTTCCAGAATCCGTCAGGCAGAACATGGAC
>ERZ773213.1901-NODE-1901-length-10444-cov-5.360670_pt1 | contig 10444 bp, 8 predicted proteins | sample MGYA00580996_ERZ773213 | MGnify/ENA primary metagenome ERZ773213 (study PRJEB29015, sample SAMEA2738152) | human oral metagenome | biome: human oral; feature: human-associated habitat; material: saliva | place: China | collected 2197 ...
AAATGTCCAGCACCTTGAAGTGGCTGTCGCGGTTAGCCACGTGTAGCCCCCAGTTGGTGCCGTGCTCCGCCTTCGTCAAATCAAAAAGGTGGTTGGATAAAATGCTGAAACGGTGCGTTGTCACCATGCCGCCCACCCGGCTCGTCGCGTCGGTAAAGGCCGCGTTACGCACAATCTGCCCCACCTGGAACTTCGCCGCTTCTTCCGGCGTTAGGTTGATGTCTCTAGCAAAGAGCTGCAACCCCGGCAGCATCTCATTCATTAATTGTTCGAGTTGTTGTACTTCTGTCATTCTAATTCTCCTGTCTTACCACAGTGCACGTGATAATGTTTCGCTATTGTAAGGTTCTAGGTTCACGACGCTAGACTTGATGGTTCCGTCCGCGTTTGTCTTGGTCTTTGGCTCTGTTTCGCCAATTAACAGGACATTGATTCCTGCATTTTTGGCAAATACGATGACCGTCGTCCCTGATTCGGACACATAACACTCCACGATTTCATAAGGGACGCCTCCTGATTGGAAGGTCAGTCCTGCCCACTTGAAGTTCGCCTTCACGCCAGAGACCGTCGCATATTGGAAGAGCTGGTCTGGAACGGCTAAATCATAAAACTTACGCTGTGTCGCTGGACTCGTGCGCTCATAGACTTCACCCTTCTTACGCGCGTAAATGGCCATCGCATCCGCTATCGATTGATTCGCAGACGTCTCAGCCGTCGCTTTCCATGTCGCATTGTCGGTAAAGCCTCTTAGTAAATCAGCGTCCTTCACAATTTGGAACGCTGCTTTTGCAAGTGTCTCACGCGTCACATTTGTCGCATGAAGCACTAGTGGCTCTCCGTCTTCGTACCCAAAGAGGAACGCCTCTTTCTTCGTAGCGTCCAGATACGCCTCCACCACCATCACATCGTAGTCGTTTGAAGCCACAACGCCCATCATATTCCATTTGATCTTCTCGCCATCAAGCGTCGCCCCGTCCATATGAATCGCTTCGTGCAAAGCCTCGAACTGCTGCCCGGTAGACGCATTCCAACGCTTCATGAAGTCGCTAAATCCGGTCGCATTAAAACGAACCAAGAGCTCCAAGTCCGAATAGGCATTGTCGATGTCATCCTTGTCGCTTGGATACTGCGCAAACATCTCGTCACGCACCTTCTTGGCTGCCGCTAAGCCTTCTGTGATATCGGCATCCTTGGCCACCACATTATACGCCAGTTGCAACATCTCAAAATACGTCGCATGCTCTTCTGCTACCGTAGTCGGTGCCACCGTCGTCGCTTGAACCGTCGTTGGTGCCTGGGTCGTCACCTCTTCTGGCTTTTTGTTACAAGCCGCAAGCGCCAAAACACAAAGCGCTGATGCAACTAATTGTCTACCTTTCATACTCTCTCCTCCAATCATGAAAACCTTCTCTATTCATGCTTATTATAGCATAGGTGGGCTAAAAAGACTGTAAGACTTATCAATAAATTAAACTGTCGCATTATACTTAATTTATCATCAGGTAGGTCATCTTTTCCCTATGAAAGAAGGAAAAAGAAATGAACTCAAAACAAAATACGAAACACGAACTGTTTCATGAATACTACAATCGCTGGATTCATATCTATAAAGAAGGTGCCATTCGAAATGTAACGATGGAAAAGTATAAAATGACACACCTCTGGTTAAAACGACTTATCCCTACTCTGGAAATTTGCCAACTCACTCGTACCACTTATCAGCAACTTTTAAACGATTACGCAGAAGTCCATGAAAAACAGACAACGATGGACTTCCATCATCAATTAAAAGCAGCCATATTAGACGCCATCGACGAAGGGTGGATTAAGCGTGATCCTACTAGGAAGGCAATCATCAAAGGGAAGCACGCTCGAAACAAAAAACAAAAATTCCTCAATCAATTTGAAGTTCATAAACTGCTCTCTGATTTAACATTAGGTGCTACCCTTGATTGGGACTGGCTTATCTATCTCATTGCTAAAACTGGGATGAGATTTTCTGAAGCGCTAGGATTAACCCCAAAAGACTTTGATTTTATGCATCAAACTATCTCTATCAATAAAACATGGGACTATAAAAATAACACGGGATTTCTGCCAACAAAAAATTTCACTTCGAATCGAAAAATTCAAATCGACTGGCAAACAGTCATTCAGTTTACGGAATTACTCCGCGGTCTCCCAGAAAGCGAGCCTATATTTGTTCATGGAAAAGTTTGGAATTCCACTCCAAATAAACGTCTAGAGCGACATTGTATCCATTGTGGCATTCCTATTATTACCATCCACGGACTTCGGCATACTCACGCCTCTCTTTTACTATTTTCCGGTGTTTCAATCGCAAGTGTGGCCAGAAGACTAGGACACGCCAGTATGACAACAACTCAAAAAACATACCTACACATTATTGCAGAGCTAGAAAATAAGGATATCGATCTTGTAATGCGTTCTCTGGCAGAACTCAGCAGCTGATAATCCAATAATTCTCGATGACCTACGCTGATGAAGAGTAATGAGATTATCAAGAGTTCCTAACGTTTGAGAAATCTTATTTTGCTCTCTATACACCGGGACAGATATATAACCTAAACATAACTTGTTATAGTAAAAATATAACCTTACTCCACCCTCTTGAAATTTCATTATTAATCTTTGCAAATGTGGTGACTTAAACCAATGCCATAGAAAGTTATCATCAATATCTTCTATAGTTTTAAACACCTCATATAATGAGCTTACGATAACATCTTCTCCATCAGCCTTATATCCGATTGAACCCACATTTATACGAGCAGGATTATACGCAAAAGAGTTCGGAGAAACAATAATATACATACTCTTATCTGCATCCTTCATAGTTCCCCCATTTTCAAAATGTTCATTTTGGGGAACAAATCCTTCCTCATTTGTAATCGAATAACTCTCTAATGGTAGATTATCTTTGTTTTTCTTTCCTGATAGAAACGTAATTTCTTTAAAACTACGCTGTTCCCAAGCGTATGCTTTATTCTTACTTACAAATAAAAAAGTAGAGGCTTTTGCCTCTACTCTTCGGAATTATTTGCTATCAAACAACTTTCTGAATTCTTCTAGCTCAGATTGTGCTTCAGGCGTAGTTCCCACTAAATCATCCAACATACTCATCAATGATTTTGTAGTTTCATCAATGTTTGTTTGGATATCATTTAACTCTTTAGCGATATCGGTTAACGGAACGACTTCTTCTTCCTCAAACGTATCCACATATCGAGGAATATTTAAGTTGTAATCATTCTCTTTGATTTCTTCAATCGTTGCTACATGCGCGTACTTATCAACATCTTCGCGATTATGATAAGTTTCAACAATCTTGTTGATATTTTCTTCAGACAGTGTATTTTTGTTTTTACCTTTTTCAAATTCTTTCGAAGCATCGATAAATAAGACATCTTTTCTCTCACCACGTGCTTCACGACCTTTGAATACTAAAACTACTGTTGGGATGCTTGTACCATAGAATAAGTTCGCTGGTAACCCAATTACCGCATCAAGTAAGTTTTCTTTCAAAATATTCTCACGAATTTTTCCTTCAGAAGCCCCACGGAATAAGACACCATGAGGTAATACAATAGCCATTGTTCCCTTTTCATCTAAATGGTGTAATCCATGCAATACAAACGCATAGTCTGCTTTAGAAGCTGGTGCAACACCGAATCCTTTGAAACGTACATCTTTTTCACGGTCAATATTCTTAATATCCCAATTTTGTGAATATGGTGGATTTGCTACTACTGCATCAAATTTCTTTGGAACTTCAATTCCGTTGTGAGTATCAAACGGCCAGTCAGCATCTAATGTATCTGCTCTTTTTAGATTCATGTTGGCATACGAAACTCCATGCATCATCAAATTCATACGAGCAAGGTTATAAGTCGTTGTATTAAGCTCTTGTCCATAAAATTCTACTTTTGAAATGTCGCTTCCAGAAAATACTCTTTGTACCGTTAATAATAACGAACCAGATCCCATCGTTGGGTCATATACTCGGAATTGGTTTCCTTGTTTAGCGACATGATCCGTCACTAAACGAGCTAAAATTTGACTCACTTCATGAGGAGTATAGAATTCTCCACCTTTTTTACCTGCATTAGCTGCGAATTGACCAATCAAGTATTCGTAAACATCTCCAAGAATGTCATGCCCTGATTCATCTTTAAAATCGAATTCGTTAATCATCAGCACAATATCATTCAGAGCTTTCGCACGTTCATTTGTCCCAGAACCTAGGCGAGTATCTCCTAAGTTCACGTCAAAGAAAACATTGGCAAACTCTTGTTCTGAATCTGTATTTCGTTTCGCATGTTTATGAAAAGCCTCAAACATATCTTGAAAGTCACTTGCTTTGATTTTGTGATTTTCAATACTGTCAACAATGGCAGTCCACGTAAATTGAGGTTCAATCACATACCCAAGGCTCTTGGCAATATCTTCATAATATTCTTCGATATCTTTTGGATTTTGATAAAAATCTTCTAAGTCATTTTTACGGAGATAATCATCTTGATGTTCAGATAAATAACGATAGAACATAAACGGAAGGATATAATTCTTATATTCACTAGCATCCATTGTTCCACGTAATTTATTAGCCATCTCCCAAAGCTTCGATGTAATTTCGTTTGTTTTCGTCATTTTATTCTCTCCTTTTTATACAAACATCTTTTGTAGTAGTGTTTTCTTCATATTCTTCAGTTCTTCAAGCTTACGCTGATGAAGAGTAATGAGGTGGTCAATTTGCTGAAAATATCTTCCAATTTCTTTTTGTTCTTCCTCAGAAGTAAGCATAACATCATATTCATCCTTAAAAGTCTTAATAACATGAGGAATATTAGGAGTTCTATACTTATCGTAAATTGTTTGTTGATTCTTTTTCAATTGTTGAAATATAAATAACCCCAGGCACTTTGTTTTGTAAGCCTTAAAAGTAGAGCCCAACGCGCCCGAAAAACCATGATATACAGTTCCAGCTTGTGAACCATCCCATAAAACAATCACATCATCAGTATCAACATTATTTTCAGAATCCACAAATAAGCATTCTCCACCGTTTAAATAATTCGTTTCTAGATAAGGAGTATCTCCTCCTATCATCTCGGCCTTTGCACTTCCTTTTATTTCTGAAAGCACAATTTCTCCTAACTTCCGCTGTTCCCAAGCGTCAGTAAATCCTTTAAAACGAATTTCCGGAACAACTTCACCATTTTTTGGAAACATTTTTGAAAGTAGTGTTTTTTTCATCGATTTTAAAGAATCATACTTACGCTGATGAAGAGTAATCGCTTTATTCAATGTACAGATAATTTTTGCTATCTTATTTTGTTCTTCAATAATTTGTGGTATTTTTACTGATAATTTGGATAAGCTCTTTTGGCTCACACCTTTTGCAGTTCCGCCAGTGGCTAAAGATGTTAAATCGTCAAAAACCTTGGGACTTTTTAAGAGAGTTGCTAAAAAATCATCTGTAATTTTCTCATGTGCTACTTCAAAAGCGATAACTCTTTGACTCAGAATATACTTAGATTTGTCTGGTATTTGTGCAACATTACCCATTGGCGCTTCAGTTGTAAATACAACTTGTCCTTTTGATAGATCTTGTTTCATCCATGCATTATATAATTCAATATCCCCATAGTTTGCATCTAATTCAAAATCTATATATCCATCTTTCACATTTAATGCAGATAGCGCAAGAAAGCCCTCTTCAGCCCAGTTCATCCCTAGTTTCTTAGGCGTTTTACCTCTATAATCTACAACATTATTAATACATTCCATAAACTTCCGCTGTTCCCAAGCGTCTTCATACCCTTTAAATCTTAACTTGGGTATATTTTTCTTTACTTCTCCCACTCTATTCACCTCTCTTAATGTCATCTGCAAGTTTGTAGATTGCTTTTCTGAATTCATTTCGATACTTAATCCAAGATAACTCAGCAATATCAGGTTCTGCCAATTCTTGGTAATCCGCACGTGCTGCGTTTAAAATTGCTGAAATTTCCCCTTGTTTATCCAAGTCATCTTGTCCAATCGAATGCTTCTCGATTAAGCTTAACAAGTCTTTTACTAGAGTACTGTTATCAAGTCCCCATTTGCGAACGAATTCTGCTACTTCACGTGTGTTTGATTTTGTTACCGCTCGTTCTCTCGCACGATCCATCGCGTCCACAGTTCTTGGCGCAGGATAACTATCAAATACAAAGTCTCCACTATAGATAGCTTCCACAAACCGACGCATTTTTTCTTTTTCTTCTTCGTTGTCAGACTTAGCAATTTCGACATTGATTTCGATTCTTGTAGCTTCAGCCTCTTCGTTTTGATGAGCATGAATTTCATCTGCCATTTTCGCAATCAAGTCTACTAAGTAATCATAATTGATTCGCACTTCATTAATTTGAACCATTGATAATTCAATATGAGAAATGTCAACTTTTTCTTGTTTGGCCTTAAGTCGTTTTAACTCATCTGCTATTACAACCGTTAATTTAATTTCTTCCTCCGGAGTCATTCCGATACGGTCGTAAAATTCTTCAGGTGCATCATACGCAGTCACGCGATTCCCCTCTTCGTCTACAGTATATTGTTTTAATTGAGCCATTAATCTATTGTAATTTTTCAACTTTTCGAATAATTCATCCTGGTCTTCTTCGCTAGGCGGAATTCTATCAAAATTATCCGTTAAATCTCTTAACTCATCAACTAATTCTTTCATATCATGTACTGCAACACTATATGGTTTAGAGATAATTTTATCTTCTATATTCCCATCAATCAGTTCTATTAAGTCGACTTGCTCATCAGCCGAGTGTCTGTCTGAATAAACCGCAAACGCCTTATTCATTTCATACTCATTTTGTTTTGGCCAACGATAATTTACAATGTTCCCCCAAGGTTTAGCTACGCTGTCATGAACACGGTTTGTTCGAGAGTATGCTTGAATCAGATTTCCACCTTTCAACGTTCTATCTACATATAAAGTATTCAACTCTGGTGCATCAAATCCTGTTAGTAGTTGATCAACAACAATCACTAAATCTAAATAATTTCTATCATCAGCAGTTTTATTTAATCGTCTAGCTAAATCTTCAGAGTAAGCTTTTAGCATTGTACGATCAAAGGCGGTGCCAAACAATTGATTATACGAGATAAGTGCACGTTCAAGACTTTCATTCGTTTGCAATTGACTATCACTATTGGACGTATCTGCCGAGAAAATAATTGCAATCTTCAATGGTCTTTCTTCTAACTTTTTATTTTCCTCCATAAACTTATCAAAGTATTCCATTGCACGAGGAATTGAAGGTTTATTTCCACCTACATGGACTGTAAACAATGCATTATACTTATAATTATTTGATCTTTCTTTCCAATAGTACAATATATCTTGAACCACTAATTCCACATGTAGAGGATCAGTATCATACACGCTAGCACGAATCATATCATCGATATCTTCTTCTGAAGGATTTTCCATCGGTTCAATCGTTTCTTTGAATTCAACGTTAAACCCTAGAACATTATGATCGGCAATCGCGTGCTTAATCGTATATGCGTGAAGCAGACTTCCAAAGACTTCTTTTGTTTTTTGTCCTTCAAAACGAGGCGTTCCAGTATACCCTACCCAAGCAGCGTTTGGAATAGCTTTACGAATACTTTGTAACATTCCTTCTGTGTCCGAACCATCTCCTGTTGAGCGGTGAGCTTCATCGACAATAAATAGAATATTATGGTTTAAAGGCTTGAACGATTCTCTGGATACAAAGCGTGCCATCTTTTGAATACTAGTTACGATAATATTCTTATCACTTTTTCTTGTTAATTTTGTCTTCAAATCAGACACATTGGCGGTATCATTGACAACCCCTGATTCCCCTTCTCCTCTAGAGAGTGGGTCATAGGCTTGATAAGCATCAACCGTTTGTCTAGTTAAAGCGATTCGGTCCACTAAGAATACTACCTTATGAACGTGTGGAAGACGGCTTGCTAACCATGCGGTTTTAAAGCTTGTGATAGTTTTGCCCGAGCCCGTTGTATGCCATACATACCCAAGTTTGCCATCATCATATTTAAAGTCATATTGAGCTACTTTTTCAAGCACTCTTTTAGTTGCATAAACTTGGTAAGGACGCATCACTTTAATGCTTTCCTTGTTCTTCGTTCCATCTAAAACCATGTATCGAGTAGACAAATCATGTGCCATTGGAATCGACAACACTTTATCTGCAAATTCCATCCAGTTATTGATTGGTTTTGTACTTTCCTCATCTTGCCACTTGAAGGCAAAAGCCTTATTGAATTTGTCTCTAGTTGTATTGGCCATATACTTAATTTCATTTGGCGTCATGGCAATTAAAATCTGCAATGTTGAGAAGATGCCGCTATACTGGCGCTCAGCAATATATTGTTCCATCTGATTTAGCGCTTCGTTTGCAGGACGCATCGCACTTTTCAATTCGATTTGAATAATTGGTAATCCATTGATCAATAGCGTTACATCAAAACGTCTATTGGGTTTCCCTGGAATTACCTTTTCACGCTCGATTTGGTTCACCACTTGATAAACGGTATTTCCTACACCTACTTGCGCTTGGTCAAAAACTGTTAAAAAGACATGTTCCCCATTATCTAAGTCCACTTCAACTTGGCTAACACCGTTGACCCCATACAGAAATTGTCCAGCTTTATACGGCGTATCTAATTGGTTAATAACCCTTTTCACCTGATTAAACTCAACAATTGAAAGCTCCTTGTCTAATCGGCCTCTATTATTTTGTTCTAGAATACGTTTAAAGTTATTCCATAGAGCCTCTGAATCCTTAATTTCCGGACGATATTCCCATTGTTTTGTGCCACCGATTTGAGTAAGATAATTGATTACCTTATCTTCAAATTCTAATTCTTTTTTATTTAATGTATCTTTCATTCGATTTATCTCCCTTTAATTGTTTTCTCAAAAATTTCTATTGCGAATTGATCTAACTTAGTAGAATACTGTTGTAATTCTCCTTGAAGCTTTAACATTCTACTATAGGCTGCTCCAATTTTCTTTTGTTGTTCAATAGAAATAATCGGAACTACTAATTCATTTAAATCTTTTGTTGATATTTTTTGATTTATATACCCTTGTTGTGCTCTCTCTTTTTCACGTTGAACAGATTTATTACTATTAAATAAATACAAAAAATAATTTTTATCTAACTGCTTATTAGTAAAATCTACTTTTGTAAAATTTAATGAAATCACCTTTCCAGCATTACTTTTCCCAACTATTGCCGCTTTTTGTTGTAAATTACTGATTACAACATCGCCTTCTTGCAGAGTCTGTTTTCCAAACTCAGAAAATTCTTCTGAAATTTCAAACCCATCCAAATGATTATAATCATTATTAAAATCATTCTGCTCATAATATATGATTTCTTCATCATACTGCTTTTTTGCTCGTGTAGGATTGATTCCAGATATAAACGTTACATAATTTGCAAGTTTTTCTTCCATTAACCTCACCTTTTTCATTTTTTGATGTAATTGATATCACTTACTCACAAATCGATAATAACACTCTGGAAATACAAAGTCAATAGATTTTATAAACAATTTTTGTGTAATATAACTCACTTTCACAATTATTCTTCTAAAAAAGAATACTATCCCATAAATTTACTTTATAGATAGTATCCTTACTTCCCCAAAATATTAAAGATTGTTCCATTTCAGTCTCAAACCATACCTATTATAAAATTGTTATTTATTCACTAACTTCGTACTTTTTATCGCCCTATAAAAACACATCCACTCTCCGAGTCTTATAATAAGCATCTCTTCCAACTTCATAAAATTGGACTCCATCTTTTTTAAAAATATTAGCTACTACAATTCTCTCCATTGCCATATTTGCTGTAACCTTCTTCAATCTATCCTTAGGGTTTGCAATAATCAGATTCTTTGCTTTCCTGTCACTCCCTTTGAATCTTAAATATAGTTTTTTCTCAACAATGGTTTGATGCGCCATGATTCTTCCTCCTCATTTGTGTTTATAGTCTGGTAATCCTTACACTTATAAAAACAAATTTAGGAGTTAAATTGCTATGCTCTAGAAGAAAAATCCAGTGAATAATTGTAATTTTGTGATTCTATTTAGGAAGTTTTTTCTTTTTCACTTTAACTTCCACTTCGTATCCACAACGATAGGCTAAATCCAGCAGAGTTAGAATAGTTGGATTATGGTCACCACTCTGTAACCTTGAAAGATTTGAAGCTTTAAGATCGACTTCTTTTGCAAAGTCTTCCAAAGAAAGTCCTGTCACTGTTTGTAACTTAGTCATCTGCAACGCAACTCGCTGCTTCATTATTTCCTTCTCTAAATCATACTCAAACGTCGGATATTCTGATGAAAGCTTGCAAAGTTTTGAAG
>ERZ773213.1902-NODE-1902-length-10440-cov-5.819451_pt1 | contig 10440 bp, 10 predicted proteins | sample MGYA00580996_ERZ773213 | MGnify/ENA primary metagenome ERZ773213 (study PRJEB29015, sample SAMEA2738152) | human oral metagenome | biome: human oral; feature: human-associated habitat; material: saliva | place: China | collected 2197 ...
GTTTCTTTTTTTCGGGGGGGGGGTAATTGTTCAATAAAGGTAAATATAGATACGCTTTTAGTAAATAAGGTAAATAGCATGCTATACTGTAACCGTAAACAACAAAATATAAAAGGAGATTACTTATAATTATAATTTGTTAAATGCCTCTACGAAATAATAGAGAGTTACTAAACAAGTTGTTATGAAAAGGAGTAGTTATGGCATTAAATATATTTGAAGTTGTTCGGTATGAAGGAAAAGATACTAGGAATATACTAGCTTGGCGACATCCTAATAAAAATATGAAACCTGGAACAACTTTGATTGTTAATCCTGGTCAGCGAGCTGTTTTTTTCTCAAATGGTCGAGCTGTTGAAAGTTATGAGGAAGGTAAACATAAGATTGATGGAAACAATACTCAGTTTCTATCTGGACTAAAATCTTTTGTCAGTGGGGGTGTGTCACCAGATTCTTCGTTCCTTTGGTTTGTCAACATGTACGATTTACAACCAATTGGATGGGGGACACCGTCACCGATATTGGTTAGAGATCCAGAAAGTCAAATTCCTGTTGAGCTAAAATCGTATGGGAACTTTATTCCGAGAATTGTTGATTTAGAAACTTTTATCTTAGAGTTTATGCCAAGCCATCCAGATATGATTACAGCTGATGTCTTTCAAAAACGCTTTAGACAAGCTGCTATAGGCATTATCAATTCAGCTGTTTCTCAGGTGGTTTATAACAATAAGATTGCAGTCATTGATATTGAAAAGCACACGTATGATATAGCTTTGGAATTATCAAAAATTTTATCAAATCATTTTTCTAAATATGGGATTAGTGTTGAAGAATTCAATATTGAATCTCTGAAGGTTAATAAAGATAGTCATGGTTATAAGGAGATTTTTGAGTATCATCAAAGAGTTTTGACTTCCAAAGGTAAACGTGCAGGTCGTGACATTGAAGGTTACACTTATCAAGAAGAGCGTCAATTTGATGTTTTAGAAGAAGCAGCACAAAATGAAGGCTCTGCAGGTAACCTAATGGGAGCTGGTATGGGGATATCTATGGGACTTGGATTAGGAGCCCAATTTGGTAATTTGATGGGAAGTATGGGAAATACGCCTTCACCAGATAAACAACCAAATCAGAATCAATCCGTTTCAAATGAAGAAATCGGTTTAGCTAAGTTTTGTAGTCAATGTGGGACTGCATTTTTAGAGGGAGCTAAGTTCTGTTCCAATTGTGGTCAGGCAAGATAGGAGAAGAATATGAGTAAAAATATTTGGATTTATGTAGCTGGTGCTGTGACCATCATTACTACAATTATTTTAGGATTATTAATTCCGCATCTATCTATTTCTTTATACTATGTTGCCTTGGGATTTTTAGTAATAGCAGAGTTTGTGTTTTTCCTACAAATGGTTATCAAGCGTCAATTTACAGATTGGCTACCAATCAATGTAGTTACAGCTATTTGGATAATTGGGCAAGTTTTCATGATGCCTCTAGTACAAATTTTACCAAGTTTTCTATTTTGGATTATTGAAGTACTAGCAATCGGTTTGGTGGCCATTATAGGCTCTTTAACAGCAGCGGATAGCCACTATCGTAAAGAACGGGCAGAAGCTTTCTCAGAAAATGCAGAGGATGTTTTTAATACTAAAAAGGGAGATTATTGATGTATCAAATATTTAGATTTTTTAGTTTATACTTTATCGGCTTAACGAGTACTATGTTATTTGTTATTCTCATATCTTGGGGATTTAATGGATTCGATACTATAAGGTTTTTACGTTCATCACCAGTTATATTTACTTCTTTTTCTTTGCTTTTATCTGCCTTTGTTTATTATAGTTGTGGAGTTTTAGAAAATATCAAAATAAAAGCAAAAGCTTTAGATGATGTATATAATGGAGAAGAATCATATAAGGATTCCCTTGATGGAATGTATAATTTATACGATGATGAAAACAACATATACTATGAGGGAGAGGTTGAAAGTTTTTTTGAGACTGCCTGGAGAGTATTGGGAGTATTTATAAAGTGGTTTTTTCTTCAATTAGTATTTTTTGTTTTCAATATGATTTTTACGTCAAATATTGGAATAGAGGCTGGAGCGGGAATACTTTTTTCCATTGTAAGTTTTACTAGTATTGGTATATTTATTGGAATTCCTCTCTTTATTTTTCGTTTACTAGAATGGACGGAGGAGAGAGTTTTGACTTATACACCTTTGATGTCTTTAATCATAATACTCTATTCTGTTCCTAATGTTCCTTATATTATTTTTGCCCTACTATTGTTATGTATCAGACCTCGTGGAAGTTCTATAGCAGAAAATATTGAGGAATGTTTCACCTTTGAAAATTTAAAATATTATGCAACCTTACCTACAGCTATTTTGACAGTCGGTGTTTTTACAACTGCATCATCAAATAAATTATTAAGCTTTATTCTCATTATTGTTACATATCTTGTATGTTTAGTAACTGTCTTAGTAATGACTTATCAGGAGTCAAAACGAGACGAGGAGCGTAAGAAACAGAAGGAAATTAAAAATTTACATCGGATTTTTGCAAGACATAAAATTACAGAATATTCTTATGCGGTCATTTGTCCATCATGTAGTAGCTATAACATTCTTGAATTGGGTAAGGGGAAAGACTGTGGACATTGTGGAGCATGGCTATCTAGAGAGGAGAATTAAATGAGACGTCATCGTTTAATCATTACAAAGTTAATTTATCCAATACTATTTGTGATTAATGTCTACTTGGGTATTCAATTCTATTTATATTTCACATCTTTTCCAGATAAATTTATAAACTATGTCTCGCCTATATACTTGATTGTTTTCTCTGCTTTTGTTTTCTTCTTAGTCTTATCTTTCTTTGTTTTAATGAAGACACCTACTATGAAGAAATATGAAAAGAGTCTAAAAACAGTTTTAGAATATGAGAAACGTGATGAAGATGTTATTCAAAGTCAAGGACAAAAGATCAGCAAAGAAACAGATTATCGTTTATCTGCTAAACGAGTCTACTGTCCAACATGTGATGCACCAACAGAAGGTGTGGTTGGTTCTTCCCTAACCTGTGAAAATTGCGGGGAGACTTTTGAAGTATCTTAGTCATTAGAAATGGATAAAAAGTTAAGTATGGTTTCCCTGATATAAAAAAGTTAGTTTAAAAATCAAATAAAGTATAAATACAGATACTCTTTTCATAAAAATAGTAGAGTCCATACATTACTGTTAGTGTAAACAATAAAAATTTAAAGGAGGTTTTTGATAATGAAGTCAAAAACAGTTTTAGTAACTAGCCTAGCGGCTGCAACATTTGGTCTAGTGTCTCTTGTAGACACAGCAGGAGTTCTACCTTTTTCAGCAAAAACAGTGCAGGCTGAAATTACTCGTACCGAGAATCATGAGGTAAAATCTAAGATTACTCCAGGTTCAGAAAATAAAAAAATCTATGTTGATATGACTGTTCAAAGTGTACCTGGTAGCTCATATGCGTATATACGAGCAGATCTTATAAATAAAAATACTGGACAAATAGCTAAAAAAGAAGCTTTAGGAAGAAGATTTGATGCTACGTCTGTGCCCCGTACTTTACAAGATTCTACAACTTTTTCAAGTGTACCTGATGGAGAATATTATCTAAAATTTTATAGTGAAGATGAACTAACTTCTAAAACTTTACATATTTTCAGCGGTATATCAACGACATTCACTGTTAAGAATGAAAAATATGTCAATCCTCTAGACTCTTCAACTCATAAAGAAACGGAAAAACCAAAAGCTACTGAAACTCCAAAACAATCTACTAACTCAGGTCAGACTGGCTGGTCAGGTTCTTCTTACTACAAGGGTGGAGTTAAAGTAGTCAATCAATGGATTTTTGATATTCAGTACAATTCTTACTTCTACCTAAATGCTTCAGGTAATTTTGTTCAAAATGCTTGGTCAGGCAACTACTATCTTAAATCAGGCGGCTACATGGCTAAGAGCGAGTGGATTTATGATAGTAACTATAAATCATACTATTACTTGACAGCAGAGGGTAGCTATGCGCGTAATGCATGGGCAGGAAGTTACTACCTCAAATCAGATGGTAAAATGGCTAAGAGTGAGTGGATCTATGATAGTAGCTACCAATCTTACTATTACCTAACATCAGAAGGAAGTTACGCTCGTAACACATGGGTAGGCGACTACTACCTCAAGTCAAATGGTAAGATGGCAGTCAACGAACGTACCCCAGATGGCTACCAAGTAGATGGCTCAGGTAAGTGGGTGAAATAAGGAAAAAAGAAAAGGAAAATGAAAAAATGGGATTATTTACAGACTCACTAAAAGTTAGTTCTGGTTTAACACTAGGACATGCAGCAACAAAAATAGGTATCCAAAAAACATTGTCAGCAGCTGAGGAGAGAGCAGCTACAAAGTTTAAAAATTATCAAGCTAGATTTTTTGACCCAATTGTACGTGAAGATTTGTGTCATTTAGAAGTCGATGGTCATTTAAGAGCTAAACACTACCCTTTCCCTGAGAAAGCTAGTGGAATAAATATTTCCGTATTACAAAAGGATGTTCAATATTTAACAAAGGAATTTAATGGTGAGAAACTAGTGAACTTTATTAAAAGACATCCATTATTTACAGCTTTTATCGTCTTGTTATTAAGTGTTCCAATCGGCTTATCAGATATTGGTTCGGTATTAGGATTTTCAGCGTTTGTTTTTGTAGTTAGGTTGATATTTGCACGACCTAAAAAATTTCAAAGATTATTGATAGAAGACGCTAAACAATACTGGAAAATTAGGGAGTATATAAGACATGCTTTAGAAGTGGGAGAATTAACACCACAAGCAAGTTTGAAAAAATTATTAAAAGCTAGATTAGTGCAACGTTTCCCAGATACTATCGAAGAAATTGAAGCACATGCATTTAATTACAGACACGGATTGTAAAAACTAAAAAACCTCAAAAACTAGGGTTGAAAGCTAGTTCTTGAGGTTTTATCACCTATTACAATACTGTAAGAATATTTTCAGAAATTGCTGAGTTTGAGAAATTTAATGTTGCTCATTCCCATAATCAGTTTTTTGTAATATTAGGTATTGTATTCCATATTATTTGGGCAATTATCAATATTCTATTGTATCCGTATGTATTTTCTTACATTTTTAAAGTAGTCTCAAATATTATTCCAAAAGGATTTTTCTTCAGTTTAATGTTTAAGCAAATAGGTGCGGCCTATAGAGAAGAAATGGATAAAGGGGATATTTATTTAAAACATAGAATCTATTATGATTATCGTGGATATCCTACATCCATTGAACCAGTATATGATAGAGCAATTGATCGTGCCCTTACTGCACTTGGTAATATGTTTGCTATCCAGTTTGGAATTAGGGTTATATGTATTAGTCTTGGGATAGTGGCTTTATTTGCATCATGTTATTTTATCATCTTTTATGGTTGGATTTTTGCTATTAAATATAATCGTCAACATCCTCCAAAAAAAGAGTTAAAATGAATCAGTAAAAATGCCTTCAATGCAAAACGTAAATTCAGTTCCTGAAGTACAGGGGAGTGAATTGGACTCTGAAAGTCCAATATCGAGTGATCATAGAAGTCAAGAAATGTCTTCGCAAAAAAGAAAAGTGTCTGATTTATTAACTCAAGAAAGGGTAGAAAAGGCTGGGAATATTTTGGAAAAACTGCTATCAATCTTAATTAAAATTAGTATTGGATTTTTCAAAATTTTAGGAAAAGTTGTATTCTTTACTTTTAAAGTTACGGGGGGAATTGCTAGAGGTATTGAGCATTCTGTGGAAGATTCAATCAGAAGAATGTTTTAGTCAGTTAAATATAAACTTAAATATTACATAAAACCGATAGATAGATTAATAAATGATAAAATCTAAATGAAATGATATCTATAAGTCATTTTATTTAGATTTTTCATGGTTTAGAAAGATATTAGAAAAATGACAACATATAAAGTAGGAACAAGTTTTAGTGCATGGTCTTTTTGGGAAGCTTATTCGAAGGCTAACGATGGGGATATTCTTGCATTTGAAGAAGGTTATATGCTTGAACTACCCGCAGGAAGACACTATAAGATAGAAAAAAGCATCAAAATAGTTGGGAAAATTTCTGAGACTGAAGGTGGAGGAACACTTTATCACAATACTATAGCAGCGACTCTGAGAATTATGAACGGCGTTACAGTACAGTTTGAAAATATTTGGTTTCAAGTAGATGACCACCGTTGTGCTTTAGTAATAAAGGGGAATTCAAATGTAGTTCTAAATACTGTATACTTTAATGAACAATTAGATAATAAAAAAGTTTTCATATTGGTTGAAGGTAATTCAAAATTGTTAATTGAAAATGCAGGCAATCAATTATATAATGGTTCTCACAGTACAACATCAATTAAAGTTAGTAATTCTACTCTAGAACTAAAGCGTGCTGAGTTAAATATAAAATTGAAAGCAGATAAGGGCTCATCTATTAAAATTGAAGATACAGTGATTGAGAATTGGAGTTCTAATATATTAGATATAAAAGATTCATCAGTAACTTCCATAAATACTGTCTTAAAAGGGGGGAACGTTGAACAAGGTTACCCCGCTGTTTTTTTAAGCCGTTCGACTGCAAAATTACAAAATACAGAAGTCATTCAACCGTTGTATCAAGCAGCTGTTTGTTTAAAAAATAGTTCTAGTCTTGAATCAACTGGAGATTCTTTGACATCAATAAGGGCAATTAGTAGTCGAGTCTGTATAGAGCAAACGGTCATTAGGGAATCTCTTATGTTAGAATCAAATTCATTTTGTAGAGTTAGTGACTATGTTGACATCAAAGGGGAGAACGAGGAAAAAGTTGATATTTATTGTTGGGTTTCTGTCTTAATAGCAAATACAATAAAATTAAATCGTATTGTTAAACCCAATATTCGGCTTTCAAAGAATTCATACTTAATTGCGGATACTATTCTTGAAGATTTTGAAAATATGGATGGTTTAATATGGGATATTTCAGATGATAGCTGTAAAATTTTGAATGAAGAGAGTACACATTCAGAACTACAAGAGGAAATTAGTGAGACTATCGAACGCAATTATGAGGAAGAACTGTATAGCTTGATTGGTCTAAATAATGTAAAAAAAGAAGTTCAAAAATTATTAAGAACAGTAGAATTTAATCAAAAAAGATTATCAGAAGGCCTTCCAATTCAAGAACAATCTCTACATTCTGTTTTTACAGGAAATCCTGGTACAGGGAAGACAACAGTAGCAAGATTGTTAGGTAGAGTTCTCTTTGACAGAGGTGTTCTCCCTGGAGATGAATTTAAATTTATTGAGGTTTCTGAGTCGGATCTTATTGCAACTCATATTGGTGAGACAGCAGTACAAACGCAAGCAATATTGGAAAAGGCTAAAGGTGGTATTCTTTTTATTGATGAAGCATATACTTTAAATAAGGGAAAATCATCTCAACATAATTTTGGACTAGAGGCTGTAAACACGATACTAAAGTATATGGAAGATTACCGCAATGAAATTATGATTATATTTGCGGGGTACACTAAAGAAATGGAACAGTTTTTTGAAACAAATCCTGGATTAAAGTCACGTGTACCAAATACATTCTTCTTTGAGGACTATTCTGGTGATGAAATTGTTGAAATGGGATTGAAAAATCTTCAGAAATCTTCGTATCAACTTGAAGACGAAGCTTATTATGCTATGAGAGTCAAGCAGGCCTATAGTCGCTCGTTAGATCATAGTAATGGACGATGGATTCGTAATTTTAATGAACACTTAATGAGAGCTTTAGCCAATCGTGTTGTTGAGACGCAGGTTGATGACTATGTGACAATTATCAATGACGATATAGATGATGTTCTTCTTCAAGGCACTCAAAAACCAGAAGAGAATCAAAAAGATGCTTTGGAACAACTACAAAACTTGATAGGAATACAGAAAGTTAAAAAACAGGTTGAACAATTTATTTCATTAGCTGAGCTGAATAAGAAGAGGGAAGAACAAGGCGCTGCTGTAAGCGAGTTCTCACTTCATTCCTTATTCTTGGGAAATCCAGGGACTGGTAAAACTACTGTAGCTCGCATTGTAGGAAAAATTCTTTATCAAAAGGGAATTATTCCTCAAAATAAATTCATTGAAGTATCTCGAAGTGATTTAGTAGCTGGGTATGTAGGCCAAACGGCTATCAAGACGCAAGAAGTATTGAAATCTGCTCTAGGAGGAGTTTTGTTCATTGATGAAGCATATACGCTATCAAATTCTAATGAAGATCGATTTGGTAAAGAAGCAATTGATGAGATTCTTAAATTCATGGAAGATCATAGAAGAGATATTGTCATTATCTTTGCTGGATATACAAAGGAAATGGAAGAATTTCTCTCAGTAAATTCAGGACTACCAAGCCGAATTCCAAATACTTTTGATTTTGAAGATTATACAGCAGATGAAATTATTCAAATTGGTTTATTAGGATTAAACAATCAAGGATACTTTATCGATGTGGACTATTATACTCAAACCATTGAATTTCTGTATAACAAAATCAATGATTGTAGTAATGGTCGCTGGATTAGAAATATCAATGAAAAAATCATTAAGAATTTATCAATTAGAGTATCACGTGAGAACGTGACTGATTTGTCGACAATAGACAAAGTCGATATTGAGAGAATGATGCTAGAATATGAGAGATTATAAAAATATGGAAAATCGTTTGAAATTACTAAACAAACTACTGGTGGTTGTTTGTTCTATATTAGGCTTATTTTCACTTGTGAATTCAGCCCAAGCTGATAGTACTGACTACAACCAACTACTGCCACAAATTGCTGAGAAGTGGGAGAGTAAAGAGTTATCGGACAAAGCTAGATACCAAATAGGTTATGCACTGGTCGATATTGATAAAAATGGAACCGATGAGCTATTAATTGGTCGTTCTTATGATAGAAACTGGAGTTTGTATGCAGTTTATTATTTAAATGAACATACACCAACAAAATTAATTGAGAGTACTTCAGAGGTGCAAAGTATAGGTCGAACATCTATTGGACTTTTTGCTGATGGAAGTGTTGCTATCAGTGAATGGACTTCGGGTTCTGGACAAGGAGTAACAAAACTTTATCAACTATCAAAAGAGAACAAAGAAGCGGAGCTTGTTCAAAAAGTTGAATTTGATATGAAGGAAAAAGACGGATTTGGTATTGATTTTTCTGAGAAGTCAAAAATAGATACCTCAACTATTGAATATACTTCTCTAAATCTCCCAATCATAGGAGATAATATGGATCCGAATCCTCCTATGCCCAAGTCCCTTGTCGATGCTAAAATTGGAGATGAAATTCCTTTGCCATCTGAGTTAGTAGGTATTTGGATTAATAAAGAGCCAAATAATGGTACTAAATCTGGTAAAGCTTCATCACTTATTTTAGGAGAGGACGGAAGCTACACTGGAACCTTTAAAGATGGAGATATTAGAGGGAAGGTATCTCGTCTTAAAAAAGTGAGTGAGAATGGATTTATTGTCTTAACAGAAAATCAAGAGAATGATTTTTTCTCTTTAATTGTTGGTTTAGGTGGAGGTTTGCCTCCTGGTCACCGACTCGAACATGGTATGGTGCTAGAAGGTCGAACTTTATATAATGTATTGTGGGTAGTAAAAGAAGGGGAGGAAGACTATTCTAAACCTTCCAAGCTAGTAACTTTTGTAAATCCAACTTATGGTCCTAAGAAAATAGAGAAAAAAGCAGATCAAGACGTAGCGAAACAAGGCGATACAGTGGCAGAATCAACTCAAGATAGTAGCGAGGAGACAGAGCCAGAACAAAAACTATTTGAAAACATTCCAGTATTTGGACTAGTTGTAGGAGCTGGACTTGTCCTTGTTTTAATCCTATCTATATTTTGGTTTAAAAAATAAGATTTTTAAAATCCTTATGATTTACTATTAGAGAAAAAACCTCAAAAACTAGGGTTGAAAGCTAGTTCTTGAGGTTTTTAGCTTATTTGATTTAGAGACATTCTAATACTCAATGAAAATCAAAGAGTATCAACTATCAAACTGAACTTCTTCTAGGAGATAGTCGATAAAGCGTTCGCCCATCTTGGATAGGCTGGTTTTCTCATGCTGAATGTAGACCAGCTCGATAGGATCATCAATATCTAGTGGGATAGAAACGATATTGTCTCCGTTGAGGTTGCTGTTCAAAATTCCTGTTGCGATGGTATAACCGTCTAAACCAATCAAGAGATTAAAGAGGGTTGCACGGTCGCTGACTACGATAGATTTTTTGTGGTGCTCTTGGGAAAGAATTTCTTCTGAAAAGTAGAAGGAGTTGTGGGTCCCTTGGTCATAACTCAGATAAGGGAAGTTTTCCAAATCAGATAGTTTCACCT
>ERZ773213.1904-NODE-1904-length-10437-cov-4.104604_pt1 | contig 10437 bp, 10 predicted proteins | sample MGYA00580996_ERZ773213 | MGnify/ENA primary metagenome ERZ773213 (study PRJEB29015, sample SAMEA2738152) | human oral metagenome | biome: human oral; feature: human-associated habitat; material: saliva | place: China | collected 2197 ...
CTTTGACTTGTTGTTTGCACTCAATGAGCAAACCCATCCTGGTGAAAAACGAATGCTGGACTACGCAAAGACCAATTGTGCTCTTCTTCCTAAGTACTTTGAAGAAACTATTCGCGACTATTTCCAACTACTCTACCAACCTCATCAAACAAAGAAAACAGTTGCAGCATTACAGGCCATCCTTGAACACTTACAAACGATTGTGCCTCAAATTGATAACTAGAAAAGACTTTATCTCTACAAAATTCCTCTGTTTATCCGAACTACTCCTTAGCATAGCAGGTAGCAATAAAATAATAAAAGATCAAACAACGACCTTGAAAACGTTCATTATTGAAAAATTGCAATATACAACATTTTGAAAACTCATCTCTAAGTGCTTCAAAAGCTGGCTTGTAACCAAAACATTTTTGGGGACGAAATTAATAAGCAGTAAGGTATCACTAAGCGCTTTTTCAGTAACTGTTGCTAAATCGTTTGTCTTAGGAGAATACTCACGAAGAAGCTTATTGGCATTCTCATTGCTTCTTCTTTAACAAGATGAATAAGTATCCACAAAATAAAATGGAATCTCCCTTTGTTTAACCAAAAGGTAACAGGCAAACTCTTTTCTTCTATCCAAAGTGAAGGTCTTTAGGAATTCTTTTGGAGATAGTCTTGTTTGTTTAGCTAATTCTTCGTGAGTTTTTGAGCTCTTTCAGTTGAATACTGTTTTGGACAACGCTTCAATTCTCTATGGATACTAATCTTAGTTGCAATTTGAGAAAAACTTGACCTATACCTCAAAAGTTAGACAGAAAAATCGGCTCTTTGTCAACTGTAGTGGGTGACAAGAAGCTAACATCGAGAAAGGATCATATTGGTCTTTTCTTTTTTAATGTTTAGTGTGATAAAAATACGCTTCTTAAAGTTTTAAAAATTTTGAAAGCCGAACCCCTGACGTTTTATGTCTTTGCTAAGCATGTTTTTGGCTTCTAGTTTTGCATTTGAATAATCTGATTCTAATGGCTTTGTGGATGTATTGTTTATGCTTAAGAAATTTTTTAAACAGTCTGAAAATAAGGTTTGACAACCAGAAAAACAATACTGCTTCATGATTCAAATGTTCATAGGTCATTTTTAATCTTATCTGAAAGTTCTAAAATGAAGTTAACTACTAAAGGGTATAAAAAACCATCTCAGAGAGATATAATGTAATTCACCACAAACACATTAGAAGGACTCTGAGATGCAAGACTATTATACACCAAAAGGAAAACATTTAACACTAGCTGATCGTAGAAATATGGAGCGTTGGCTTCAAGAAGGACATTCCAATCGTGAAATCGCTAGAAGATTAGCTAAAGCTCCTCAAACCATACACAATGAAGTAAAGTGTGGACAAGTCAGGCAGCAAAGTTTGAATTGATTTATTCAGCTGACTTTGCACAAGAAGTTTATGAAAACAACCGCAAACACTCTGTTAAGCGGAGCTCTTTGACGATGGAATTGAAAGAAAAGATTGTTCACTATATCAAACAGAACTACTCTCCTGAAATGATGGTGAAGATAAAAGGTGTCACGGTTCCTATCACAACAATCTATTACTAGGTTTCACCATGGACAATTAGGTTTGACCGAGGGCGACCTGCTTTATCCACATAAAGGAAAGGCTAAGAAGAAGCAAGCGAGTCCTAACTTTAAGCCTGTTGGAAAGTCTATTGAGGAGAGACCAGAAGCCGTCAATCAGCGATTGGAAACTGGGCGCTACGAGATTGATACAGTCACTCAGACACGAGCTAAAAACGAGTGTCTCCTAACTCTAACCGATAGAAAGAGTCGCTATCAAATCATTCGACTTATTCCCGACAAATCAACTTATTCGGTTAATCAAGCTTTGAGAACAATTCTGAAAAACTACCAGATTCATTCTATTATGGCGGATAATGATACAGAATTTAGCCACTTAGCGGATGTTTTTGACCCTAAGCATATTTATTATTACGCTCACCCGTATTCGTCTTGGGAGAGAGGAACCAATGAGAACCACAACAGGCTCATTAGGCGTTGGTTAGCTAAAGGAAGCAAAAATGCGACTCAGAAACAAGTCGCATTTATCGAAAATTGGATAAATAACTAGCCAAAGAAAGTATTGGATTACAAATCTCCTAGACTGGTTTTACAAGGGGCCAACTTAAACTTGAATTTTAGTTTTTTAATCTTATCTCACTTTTTAATTAAAAAGCACGAAATTAACTTGACTTAATTTTTGTTTTAATGTATATTAACTGTAGGGGTGTATAAAATGATACGTATCGAAAATTTAAGTGTTTCTTATCAGGAAACACTTGCTCTCAATCAGATTTCTTTGGAAATCCAAGGCCCAACTATCATGGGAGTTATTGGTCCCAACGGAGCTGGTAAATCAACCCTTTTAAAAGGAATGTTGGGTATCATTGATCATGTTGGACAAACTTACCTTGATGATAAAGAATTCTCAAAAGTACTTAGCCATGTAGCTTATGTGGAACAAAAAATTCACATTGACTACAACTTTCCAATCAAAGTGAAAGAATGTGTGTCGCTTGGATTGTATCCAAAAGTGAAACTTTTCCACAGGTTAACAAATAAAGAATGGGAAAAAGTGACAAATGCACTACGCATTGTCGGCTTAGAGGATTATGCTGAACGCCAAATCAGCCAATTGTCAGGAGGGCAATTTCAACGGGTCTTGATTGCGCGCTGTCTAGTACAAGAAGCTGACTGTATCTTTCTGGATGAACCATTCGTTGGGATTGATTCAATCAGTGAAGAAATCATCATGACAACGCTACGCAGTCTAAAAGAACAAGGAAAAACGATTCTCATTGTTCACCATGACTTAGGAAAAGTCCCACATTACTTTGATCAAGTTTTAATTTTGAATAAAGAACTCATTGCCATTGGAGAAACTTCATCAACTTTCACAGAAGAAAACTTGAAAAAAGCCTATGGCTCTCAGCTTTTTGTGAATGGAGGTCTCTAATATGTTTTCAGAATTTATTGATGGACTACAAAATTTCCATTTTCTACAAAATGCACTGATTACGGCCATTGTCATCGGGATTGTTGCTGGAGCAGTTGGTTGCTTCATTATCCTAAGAGGCATGTCCTTGATGGGCGATGCCATTTCACACGCAGTCTTGCCAGGAGTTGCACTCTCCTTTATTTTAGGAATCAACTTCTTTATCGGAGCCATTGTTTTTGGACTTTTAGCTTCGGTCATTATTACTTATATTAAAGGAAATTCAATTATCAAAAGTGATACTGCCATTGGAATAACTTTTAGTTCCTTTTTAGCTCTTGGAGTCATTTTGATTGGAGTTGCTAATAGTTCAACCGACCTTTTCCATATTCTTTTTGGAAATATCTTAGCTGTGCAAGACATTGATATGTGGATTACAATTGGTGTAGGAATCGCTGTTCTAATTATTATTGGACTATTCTTCAAAGAATTATTGATTACATCTTTCGATCCACTTCTGGCAAAAGCGATGGGGATGCCAGTCAACTTTTATCATTATCTCTTAATGATTCTCTTGACGCTGGTTGCAGTTACAGCTATGCAAAGCGTGGGAACAATTTTGATTGTTGCTATGCTGATTACACCTGCTGCTACTGCTTATCTTTACGCTAACAGTCTTAAAACGATGATTATCTTGTCTTCTAGCTTGGGGGCAATTGCATCTGTCTTAGGACTTTTCATTGGCTATACCTTTAATGTTGCGGCTGGCTCAAGCATTGTACTGACATCCGCCATTATCTTTGCCATTAGTTTCTTTATCGCTCCAAAACAACGATTTAACAAACTAAAAAATAAACCCAAGCTAAAATAAAATTAGTATTTCATTTATTAAAGGAGAACCTTATATGAAAAAATTAGGTTTTATCGCCGTTCTGTTTTTAGCCGTCGTCGGGCTTGCTGCCTGCGCTGGTCAAAAAGGAACTTCTACCAACAAATCTTCAAAATTGAATGTTGTTGCTACCAACTCGATCATCGCTGATATTACCAAAAATATCGCTGGTGATAAAATCAATCTGCACAGTATCGTTCCTGTCGGAAAAGATCCACATGAATACGAACCATTACCAGAAGATGTGAAAAAAACATCAAAAGCTGATTTGATTTTCTACAATGGTATCAATTTGGAAACCGGCGGAAATGCTTGGTTTACAAAATTGGTCAAAAATGCGAAAAAGACTGAAAACAAAGATTACTATGCTGTAAGTGATGGAGTGGATGTTATCTATCTGGAAGGTCAAAATGAAAAAGGGAAAGAAGATCCTCATGCTTGGCTCAATCTTGAAAACGGAATTATTTATGCTAAAAACATTGCAAAACGTTTGATTGAAAAAGATCCTAAAAACAAAGAAACTTATGAAAAGAATCTGAAAGCTTATACTGCAAAACTTGAAACATTGGACAAGGAAGCAAAAGCAAAATTCAATAATATTCCTGCTGAAAAGAAAATGATTGTTACCAGCGAAGGTTGCTTCAAGTACTTCTCTAAAGCTTATGGTGTCCCATCTGCTTATATTTGGGAAATCAACACTGAAGAAGAAGGAACTCCAGATCAAATCAAAACATTGGTTGAAAAACTTCGTAAAACAAAAGTGCCATCACTCTTTGTTGAAAGTAGTGTTGATGACCGTCCAATGAAGACTGTTTCAAAAGATACAAAAATTCCAATTTATGCCAAGATTTTCACTGATTCAATCGCTGAAAAAGGTGAAAAAGGTGATAGTTACTACGACATGATGAAATGGAATTTGGATAAAATTGCTGAAGGTCTTAGCAAATAAGAAATGGAAAAAGGAGCCGGAATTGATTGCCAGTTCCTTTTTACTTGAATTTTCCTTAAATAGCCAATATTTCATTCTACTAAGCAAATGGCTAACGGCTGTATTCTTCAGGTATTTTTGGTATACTTAATACGATAAGGAGTAAACAACATGACCCCAAACAAAGAAGATTACCTCAAATGTATTTACGAGATTGGTACGCATAGTCAAAAAATTACAAATAAAGAAATTGCTGCTCAAATGCAAGTATCTCCTCCAGCTGTCACAGAAATGATTAAAAAGATGATTGCTGAAAAATTAATTATCAAAGACAAGATTAAGGGCTATTTATTAACCAATCTTGGTCTTCACCTTGTCTCTGAACTATATCGCAAACATCGTTTAATTGAATACTTTCTAGTGCATAATTTACAATACACTACAACAGATCAAATCCATGAAGAAGCAGAAGTCTTAGAACACACTGTTTCAGAATTATTTGTCGAGCGATTGGAAAAAATGTTGGATTACCCAGAAACTTGTCCTCATGGCGGGACCATTCCCCAAAAAGGTGAATTACTGGTTGAAAAATACCAGTTAACATTAAACCAAGTCCAAAATGCTGGAGTCTATCGCTTAGCAAGAGTTCATGATGAGTTTGAATTATTAAAATATTTGGAAAAACACGATTTACATCTGGGAGATACGCTGATTCTGGAGCAATACGATCCTTATGCTCAACTATATTTGCTTAAAGTAAATGAAAAAGAGCTGCAAATCAATTCAACGATTGCCCAACAACTTTATGTGGAAACGCTCTAAAAGGAAGCGGGACTGTCAAAGCTTCTAACATCAGTGCATTAGAGGTCACTCAACTACTTCGTATTGAGTTTTATCCTAGAAAGCAAACAAGTCTGGAACAGTTTTGTCCAGACTCGTTTTTATTTATCATTTTCTCAACGATTCTTCGTATCTAACACAATCGTCACCGGTCCGTCATTGATTAACTCAACCTGCATATCAGCCGCGAAAACACCTGTTTTAACAGGTATTTCTCGACCTAGCAATTCGTTAAAATCATCATACAATTGACTAGCCAAGTCTGGTTGAGCAGCGCCTGTAAAAGCTGGACGATTCCCTTTTTTTGTATCTGCGTAAAGGGTAAATTGAGAAATAGAGAGAATTTCTCCTTTCACATCTTTGACAGATAAATTCATTTTATCTTCTTTATCTGAAAAAATCCGCATATTGGCAATTTTTCTTGCTGCATATTCTACATCTTCTTGAGCATCATCTGGTGCTACACCGACTAGTAACAGCAGTCCTTGCTGAATCTGATTGTAAAGTTCGCTATCAATTGATACCGAAGCTCGCTTCACACGCTGAATCACTATTTTCATTGTTGAACTTCCTATTTTTATATTGAGAAAAAATCACAAGAGATTGCTTGAGTAGAATCTTTCTGCTCTGCTGTTCTCACTTAGCCATTTGTCCGTTTAACCGAATAGACTTCCGGCACACTCTTAATCTTATCAACTACTGTTGTCAGCATAGATAGATTAGCAATTCCGAAAGAAACATGGATATTGGCAAATTTCATATCTTTGGTTGGCTGTGCATTGACGGTGGAAATATTTTTGGTTGTGTTGGACAAGACTTGCAAGACATCATTCAAAAGGCCAGTGCGATTGAGACCATATATATCAATGTGAGCAGTATATTCCTTAACAGAACTATTGTCTTCCCATTCGACATCAATCAAGCGCTGCTCATAATTTTCCTGCGCTCGCAGATTCATACAGTCCTTACGATGAATGGCAACCCCGCGCCCCTTTGTAATGTACCCGACAATCTCATCACCAGGAACTGGATTACAACATTTGGCAATCCGTATCAAAAGCCCTGACGCACCTTGGATAATGACGCCGCCCTCATGTTTGACCTTGAGGGTGTCCTTGTTTTCAACCTTGACTTCACCGCCCTTAACAAGCTCTTCTGCTTCAGCTCTTGCTTTAGCACGCTCTTCTTCACGGCGTTCTCTTTCTGTCAAACGATTAAAAATCGAAACAGCACTAACTTCACCAAAACCAATCGCCGCAAAAAGAGTTTCTTCTGTTTTGTAACTCGTTTTTTGCAGGACTTCTTCCATGTGTCTTTTGTCCATGTATTTGTTAGCCACATAGCCATTTTCTTGAAATTGTGCTTGCAGAAGTTCTCGACCTTTAGAAATGGATAATTCCTTGTCTTGATTTTTGAAAAATTGACGAATTTTATTGCGTGCCTTGCTAGTCTTAACAAGGTTAATCCAGTCACGACTCGGTCCAAAGGAATTGGAACTGGTAATAATCTCAACTTGGTCCCCTGTTTTTAACTTCGTAGTCAAGGGCACCATGCGACCATTTACCTTTGCACCAACTGCTTTTTCACCCACTTTTGTATGGATTTCATAGGCAAAATCAATCGGTCCTGAGTCTTTTGGCAGCGAACGAACAGCACCATCCGGCGTGAAGACATAGATTTCTTCAGCAAGGTAATTTTCCTTGACGGAATCCACAAAATCCTGTGCATCATTGGACTGGTCTTGGAGTTCCATCATCTCCTTAATCCAATTCATCCCAATCGCAGATTCTTTGCTATCCACTTGACCTTTAATGCCTTTTTTATAAGCCCAGTGAGCGGCAACCCCGTATTCTGCCACTTCGTGCATTTCTTTGGTCCGAATTTGAAACTCAATCGGTCCCTTAGGCCCATAGACGGTCGTATGGATTGACTGGTAACCATTTGCCTTGCGATTAGCAATATAATCTTTAAAACGTCCGGGCATTGGTCGCCAGAGTTCATGAATGTAGCCCAACATAGCATACACATCACTTTGCGTATCTAAAATGCAACGAATAGCGATCAAGTCATAAATCTCATCAAAACGCTTTTTCTTGTCCTGCATTTTCCGATAAATGGAGTAAATATGTTTAGGACGACCATAGATTTGCCCATGAAGATTGCGCTCAGAAGCATAGGTTTCAATCTTGTGAACCACTTCGTCAACTAAATCCTCACGTTCCCGACGTTTTTCCTTCATCAGGTGAGAAATCTTATAAAACTCTGTCGGATTCAAATATCGAAAAGCCAAATCTTCTAGTTCCCATTTGACGCTCGAAATCCCCAAACGATGAGCTAATGGAGCATAAATTTCCATGGTTTCGCGTGAGATGCGTTCCTGTTTGTCTTTGCGCAGGTGCTTAAGTGTTCTCATATTGTGCAAACGGTCTGCTAGTTTTACCAAAATGACACGGATATCCTTGGACATCGCCATTAGCATTTTGCGGTGGTTTTCAGCCAACTGTTCCTCGTGAGACATATACTTGACTTTACCAAGTTTGGTCACACCATCGACAATCACGCGCACATCATGTCCAAATTCGCCTTCCAAATCGTCCAAAGTTGCAGCTGTGTCTTCTACAACATCATGTAAAAAACCGCAAGCGACACTGACCGCATCCAACTTTAGCTTAGCTAAAATCCCTGCCACTTGAATCGGATGGATGATATATGGCTCACCTGATTGGCGAAATTGCCCCCGATGCCGATCTACCGCATAAAAAAGAGCTTTTTGAATCAAGGTGACGTCTTCTGATGATAAATATTTTCTAGTAAGAGCGACCACTTGATCGCCCGTCAAATTCACTTCTTTTGGCATTTTCTCTCTCCAGTTCTTCCTACCATTTTATCATTTTTAGACCGATATGAAAACAAGGAAATACAGAAGAAAGCAATAGAATCATAAGAAATACCTAAAAGCTGCAGATTCAATACCATTTCCCCAATACTAGGAAAAAGAACATGGCACCATTTCAGGTAAAAAGCCCGCCTTTAAATAGGCGGGTTGTGATGGAAGAGGTGATGCTTTTCTGCATGTAGCATATCTCCGATAAATTCAACATAAGCATAAATGAGATAGCAAGCTGATACAACACCTAGCATAGCAATCAACAACTCAAATAAGGTAGATAAAGACATGATGAACCTCCTCTCCTTATCAAGCAAAAGCATTTTTCGTCATCTAGCTAGCAAATTTGTTCCTGTGCTTCCATCCTTTCTAGCTAAGCTAGATATTTCACTTATATTATACCAAAGTTAGGAGTTAAGAACAATAAAGATCAGCCCTATTAATGAAACTTTGCAGCTACATCAACTCTGCTAGTACACTGACTGCACTGAGTGCGTAAAGTGGAGCTGTCTCTGTCCGCAAGATACGTGGACCTAGCCCTGCAAGTATAGCTCCTACCTCTTCCAATGTGGCAATTTCTGCTGGAGACAGGCCACCTTCTGGACCAAAAATAAATAAAATCCGACTTCCTTTTTTGAGTTCTGTCACAGCCTTTACCAAAGCAGCAGACTCTCCCTCTTTAGCAGATTCCTCATAAGCTACAATAACACGGTCAAACTGGCTCAAACAATCTAAAAAATCAATTTTCTTCTCGAAAAGTCGAACTTCTGGTACCCAATTGCGTTTGCTCTGCTCTGCCGCTCCCAAAACAATCTTCTCTAGTTTGTCTGCTTTTTTAGCAAGTTTCTTACCGTCCCACTTGGCAACAGACCAGTCGGCCGGAAAGGCCCAGATAGCAGCTGCACCCAGTTCCGTCGTTTTCTGAGCTACCCATTCCAGCTTGTCTCCTTTGGGAAAGCCAGAAGCAACCGTCACATGAATCGGCAGCTCCGCGTTGTCTGGTAAATCTTCTACCAGATTCAGCACATGGCGCTCTCTATCTGCAACTCTTGCTAGGCGTTTAATACCATCCTCAAAAACCAGCACTACCTCATCATCTTCTACCAAACGCATAACAGAAAACATATGCTTCACTGTATCCTTGTCCCTCACAGTCAGTGGGGATTGGACGACTCCCTTGATAAAATACTGCTGCATTTAGCCTCCTATCACGCTGGAAATATCCTGTGTTTTCTTAAATACACAGGCATGCCATTCGCCTTGTATCATATGAGTTTCTAAGAAAAATCCAGCAGCTTCAACCGACTCTCTTACCATGTTCCATTTCTCGGAAATAATGCCACTCATAATCAGGTAGCCTTCATTCTTGAGCAAACGGTATGCATCATCAGTCAGATTTACCAGAATATCCGCTAAAATATTGGCTACAATGACATTCGCTTTAATATCCACACCCCGCAAGAGATCGCCAGTAGCTACCTGAATATTCTCCATATTTACATTCAGTTCAATATTCTCCTGCGCCACACGTACAGCTATTTCGTCTAAATCATACGCATAAATCTTTTTTGCACCCAAGAGTGAGCTCGCTATAGAAAGGACTCCACTACCTGTCCCTACATCCAGCACCGTCTCACCACCTCGTAGTACTTGTTCTAAGGCAAAGAGACTCATCTTGGTCGTTGGATGAGTCCCTGTGCCAAAGGCCATGCCAGGATCTAGCTTGATAATCTTCTCACCAGCTGTCGCCTCATACTCCGTCCAAGATGGCACGATAGTCAAATCATGGGTAATTCGAGCTGGTTCAAAATATTTTTTCCAATTGTCCGCCCAGTCTTGCTCTGCCAATTCTTGCTGAGTCAGCTGAATATCTCCCGTCTCTAATCCGAAGTCATCCAGCTCAGCCAGTC
>ERZ773213.1906-NODE-1906-length-10429-cov-8.616252_pt1 | contig 10429 bp, 10 predicted proteins | sample MGYA00580996_ERZ773213 | MGnify/ENA primary metagenome ERZ773213 (study PRJEB29015, sample SAMEA2738152) | human oral metagenome | biome: human oral; feature: human-associated habitat; material: saliva | place: China | collected 2197 ...
TGAGGAATCTGCTATTGATGTGACAATGTGGTCTAGTACAGTCATGCAAAAGGGACTAGCTAATGCCATTCAAAATGGTTTATTAGTAACTGTAAAAGCATCTGTTAACTTTTACAATAAAATGGGCCGTTTAAATCTCATTGCATCAGATATGCAAATAGGTGCTAAAAGTCCGTTACAGCTCGAATTTGACGCTCTAAAACGAGAGTTAACTGCTTTGGGGTACTTTGATGATAGCCATAAAGTAGGTTTACCCTATATGGCGAGTTGCATTGGTATTGTTACATCCCAATCTGGTGCTGTATTACATGATATTCTACATGTTAGTAAACAACGCAATCCACTAGTTCAATTTAAATTGTTTTCCGTTCCTGTACAAGGTAGTACCGCAGGCCCAATTATAGCAAAAGGAATTGCTACGGCAGATGCTGATCCAGATATTGATGTCATCATCGTTGGTCGTGGCGGTGGATCTATGGAGGACTTGTGGTGTTTCAATGATAGAGCTGTTGTAGAGGCAATTTATAATGCTCATACACCGATTATTTCGGCGGTAGGTCATGAAACAGATTACACCTTATGTGATTATGTAGCTGATGTACGTGGTGCTACGCCTAGCCATGCTGCAGAAATGGCAGTACTTCCAATTACTATATTACAAGATCAGTTGACAGAAAAAGAAGAGTATTTACACGAATATATACGCTATACACTACAACAAAAACGTACAGATTTAACATTGCTCTTTAATCGAAAACTTGGCATTCCAGCTCTGCAATTTTTACATAAGCAAAAATCACACTTACAAGAGCTTTCACAAACTCTAACTAATGCAACTAAAGAACGATGTAATGCAGAGAGACATAGCTTAGCATTATTGGCACAACAGTTAGAGTCACTAAATCCATTACAAATGATGATTAAAGGTTTTGCAAAGGTTGAGCATGATAACAAACCTATTACTTCGGTTGCCCAATTACAACCAAATGACGATATACGAGTTACACTAGCTGATGGTTATATTACTGCTACGGTAAAGGAGGCGCACAAGGATGGCCGCATCACTAAAAAGTTATGAGAAAAAATATAAGGCCTTAGAAGATATTGTTAAGCAATTAAATGATGGGGATATGACCATTTCTGAGCTTTTATCACAATATAAAAAGGGCTTAACTTTGGTAAAAGAATGTGCTGAAATGCTCGATTCTGTTGAAGATGAAGTACAACAAATTATCGAAGAAGTCCGCATCAGCGAATAAGGAGATTCTATGTTCAAAGATTATTTAGCATCTAGCAAACAAAATATTGAACAATGGTTAGGCGAAGTACTTAATAGCCCAAATCAAGAATTTGAACAACTTTATGAATCTATGAATTATAGTTTAATGCAAGGTGGCAAACGAATACGACCTATTTTAACTAAGGCTGTGTTAGAAATGCTTCATAAAGAGCCAGCTGATTATAAGGAATTTCTATGTGCTATGGAGTGTATCCATACGTATTCATTAGTTCATGATGATTTACCAGCTATGGATAATGATGATTATCGCAGAGGTAATTTGACCAATCACAAAGTATACGGTGAGGGACTTGCTATTTTAGCCGGTGATGGGTTATTAACATATGCCTTTCAATTGATGACTTCAAATACAGTTGCTAGTGCACAGCAAAAACTAGATGCTATACAATGTGTTGCTACTGCGGCTGGTCCAGAAGGTATGGTTGGGGGACAAGCCTTTGATTTGCTCAGTGAAGATAAACATATTCCTTTAGAAGAATTAAAGGTTTTACATACTGGTAAAACAGGTGCACTATTTAACGCTTCTGTAGAATTAGGTCTTATTCTTGGATGTGCTAATAATACCACGCGAACATTCCTTATGGAATATTCTAATTGCCTGGGATTATTATTCCAAATTACTGATGATATTTTAGATGTAACCGGTACTATTGAAGAATTAGGGAAAACACCCGGTAGTGATATTCGCCAACATAAATCTACCTATGTATCTTTACTAGGTTTAGAGCAAGCAAAACATCAAGCCTACCTAGTAGGTAGCCAAGCTCATGATGCGTTAAACTTGGTTTCTTATGATACAACTATACTATCAGCATTAATTGATTATCTTTTAGAACGTACGAATTAATGGGTATTACCTGTAGAAGGTATAAACAATGATTGATATATTACCACAAATAGCACATAATTATATCGCACAAGCTGCATTTTGGGGCTGGTTTACGGCTCAAGCTATCAAATTTGTATGGCAACTCTTAAGACATGGTAAATTCCGACCAGAGCGCCTTGTTGGATCTGGTGGTTTTCCAAGTTCACATACATCATTTGTAATTGCTACAACAACAGCGATTTACCTTAAAAATGGTGTAACGGATCTATTTATATTATCCTTAGTATTTTCAATTGTTGTTATGTATGATGCGTCTGGTGTACGATTAGAGGCAGGACGACAAGCTCAAATACTTAATCAAATTGTAGATTATTTTACCAAAAAGAATATACCTGTTGTCATTACACGTAAAGAAGCATTAAAAGAGTTGTTGGGACATACACCTATCGAAGTATTTGGTGGTTTAATTCTCGGTATTCTTGTGGCCTTTATTCAGTTTTATTGTATTTATCATGGTGTAATATGAACAATAAAGAACGATTAGATATACTCCTCGTTAATCGAGGCCTTTTTGAAAGTAGAGAAAAAGCAAAAGCAGCTATTATGGCGGGCCTTATATTTATGGATACTACGCGCATAGATAAAGCAGGCACCAAGATTCCTGCGGATGCTAATATTATTGTAAAAGGCAATACCCTACCTTATGTAAGCCGTGGAGGACTTAAATTAGAAAAGGCTATTCAAACTTACCCTATCGATTTACATGGGGCTGTGATGATTGATATAGGAGCTAGTACAGGTGGTTTTACAGATTGCGCATTACAAAACGGTGCGTCTAAGGTCTTTGCCATCGATGTAGGATATAATCAATTAGTTTGGAAATTACGCCAAGATTCACGTGTAATTAATATGGAGAAGCAAAATATCCGTACTGTTACTGCTGAACAAATAGGTGAACTTGTTGATTTTATTTCTATTGATGTAGCATTTATTTCTTTAGACAAAGTTTTACCAGTAGCTACTAATTTATTAAAAGATACGGGCTCACTTGTGGCCTTAATAAAACCACAATTTGAGGCTGGTAAAGAAAATGTTGGTAAGGGCGGTATAGTGCGAGATAGTGAAATCCATAAAGAAGTATTACATCGTATTCTACATGTTGCGTATGATTGTGGATTGTATACACATGGCTTAACTTTCTCACCAATTAAAGGTATGGAAGGTAATATAGAGTTTTTAGGTTATTTTAAAAAGTACGAAGAAGGGGCCTTAACCATTGATGATACTTTGATTGATACAGTGGTTGCAGAAGCCCATTCATTATAGGAGATTACTATGCGTATCGGATTCTTCCCAAACATGGGGAAAAGCAATATTATGGCAGTTCTAAAAATGGCTGCACATATTTGTAAAGATGAAGGTATCGAAGTATTTTTGCCAGATGATCTCGAATCAGATGCACCTGCACGAGTACTTAAGATTCCTGAAACTCATATTTTAAGTCGTCCAGAAATCTTTAAACAAATTGATATTGCCTTTAGTTTTGGTGGTGATGGTACCATCATCCATCTTGCAAGACAAATTTATCCATATAATGTACCTGTTTGTGGTATTAATCTTGGCGAACTAGGTTTTTTAAATCAAATTGAAATTCATCAAATGCAAAGTCATATTAAACGTATTGCTAATGGTGATTATAATATTGAAAAGCGTGGACATTTATATGCTTATATCGAACGTCATGAGGGTAAAGAGGAAAAACTAGTTCCTATCATTAACGAAATTGTTATCACTCGTGCTGAACCGGCTAAAATGGCTCGAATTAATATGTCCATAAATAATCAACACACGCAAATGTATCCATCGGATGGTTTAATTATTTCCTCTGCTACAGGTTCTACCGGCTATAATCTATCGGCTGGTGGTCCAATCATGAAACCAGATAATCGATCTATCATTGTCACCCCAGTAGCACCACATTTAATTCAAGGTGTAAGCCTTGTTTTAGAGGAACATGATACGATTCAAATTACAATGCCGGAAAGAGAACCACAATTACATATTTGTATTGATGGTACATTTGACTATACTTTTACAAATAAAGAAACCTTACATATAAGCTCTAACCCTGTATATTGTTTATTTGTACGATTCAAGGATCAATGTTTCTTTGGTACACTATTTAAAAAGTTAGCATCTCGTCGAGATGAATTGTTATAACCAAATCTCAAGTGGGGTGGTTTTGTGATTAACATTAACAATGCTGTTCAATTCCAACATTTAATCTGGGATAGATGTATGGAAAATGCCAAAGTGGTAGTAGACGCTACATGTGGTAATGGCCATGATCTTTTATACCTTTCTAAACGGGCACAAAAAGCATGCCATCTATATGGAATTGATATTCAAATGAAAGCTATTAAAACTAGCAAGGAGCTTTTACAATCAAATGATATTGCGCCAGAAGTGAGTTTAACGTTTATTCATGACTCTCATGATTTGGCGGTAGCTCATCAATTAAAGGATGAAGTTATTGATTTAATGATTTTTAACCTAGGATATTTACCTGGAGGAGATCACCAAGTTGTAACAAAACCGCATCAAACCATTGATGCCATAAATGAAGGTTTACACAAACTTTCCAAGTCTGGAGTTATTACAATAGTTGCTTACCCTGGAACAACAGAGGGATTTGAAGAAATGCAGTCTCTTAAATCGTATTTATCAGATTTAGATCAGAAAATATATAATGTATGCCATTGGCATCCGATGAACCAAATACATAATCCACCTGAGTTATTTATATTGCAAAAACGATAAAACGAAATATATCTTTATTCATTATGAATAAAACTCATACTCAGTTAGTAAAACCCCCTTTATAGGGGATTTTAATTATACATGTATATTTTTTTATTTTTAAATTATTAATTCCCTATAAATAGATGAACCTTATGAGCTATGAATTTGCACGTTATCAATATATAGAATATTAACAATATTTTAAATATTAATATAATATGCATAAGACGTATAATATATGCGATTTATACCATATATTAATTATGAATATATGGTATAATATTATCAGAAAGATATTATTCTCTTTTATGTGCAAGTTTTAAAAAAGGGAGTTCACAATGAAACGCTATCGCTATAACAAAATTAAAGAGATCGTGCAGTCCAAGGCGATTGAAACACAAGAGGAACTAGCAGCGGCCTTATTAGAAGAAGGTATTGAAGTAACACAGGCTACAGTTTCCCGTGACATTAAGGAATTAATGTTAATCAAAATTCCTACAGGCGATGGACATTATCGTTATGCGTTATCACCTGAGGAAAACGTAGTTTTATCTCGTAGTCGCATTAACAGATTATTCCAAGATTCTTTAATTAAGGTTGATCACAGTCTAAACCAAGTTGTATTACATACAATTCCTGGCTCTGCTCAATCTGTAGCATTTTCTATCGACCATGCAAAATGGACTGAAATTATCGGTACCTTAGCAGGGGATGATACTATTTTGTTAATTGCAAAATCTGAAGCTGAAGTTCCAGCGATTTTAGCGAAAATCCAAGATTTAATGAAGGACTAATCATATGTTAACGCAAATGAGCATTCGCAACTTTGCGTTGATTGAGCAAATGAATATTTCATTTAATGATGGCATAACTATCTTTACCGGCGAAACTGGGGCAGGGAAATCCATTCTTATGGATGCCTTTAGTATCCTATTAGGAGAACGCGCGAGCAGCGAGTTTATTCGTCACGGTAAAGATAGTTTTGTTATAGACGGAATATTTGATATTGCTCATCACCAAAGTATTCAAGAATTATTAGAGTCTAAAAATATAATGGTTGAAGAAGGCCAATTAATTCTATCACGCTCTTTTAACCGTAATGGTAAATCATCGATCTTAGCTAATGATCAACCTATACCATTAAAAGCATTAAAAGAAATTGGTCAATATTTAGCAGATATTCATGGCCAATACAGTAACCAACGATTACTTGATGCTGATACACATCATGAATATTTAGATACTTTTAATCAAGAAGGTAAAACTGCTTATAAGGCTTATAGAGAGGCTTATAAAGTCTACAAGCAAGCTAAGCAAGAAGTAGATAATTTACAAGAGAATATGTCTGAGCGCGCTCGAGAGCTCGATATGTTAAGATATCAAATCGATGAGATTGAAGATGCTGGTTTAAGCATTGGTGAAGACATTTCTATTGCTGAAGAACTTAAGCGTCTAGATAGTTTTGAACACATTGATAAAGTACTTGGATCTTGCTATGATGCTTTTTACAATGGTCGTCAGCCTTTATTAGACACGATTAATTCTATAAAGGTTGAGGTGAATGACCTTGTAAAATACGATGCAGAATTAAAAGAAGTATCTGAAATGGTTGACTCTGCGTATTTCCAACTAGAAGAAGCGGCTCAGTCTTTAGACCGTTACAGAGATACTATCAGCTACGATGAAGAACGCTATAAATATTGTCAAGATCGAGATACTACCATCTATGGGTTAAAGAAAAAATATGGTGATTCCGTAGAAGAAATTTTAGCATATGAAGAAAAGGCTCAAGCACGTTTAGAAGAACTAGAAGGACTTGTATTTGCTCAAGATGAATTAGAAGCGCGCCTTGAAGAAGCCAAAAAGGTGGCAGAAGAAGCATTAACAGTTTTGCACAAGGTTCGACTCAAAAATGCGAAAGTGATTGCTACAGCTTTACATCAAGAATTAGTTGATTTAGGAATGCCTAAGGGTGATATTCAATTCCATATTGAAGAAGGGGATGAACTCTCTTCATTAGGTGCTAAATCTATTGAAATGCTATTTTCTGCTAATAAAGGGGAACAATTACTTCCGTTACATAAAGTAGCATCTGGTGGTGAGTTAGCTCGTATCGCCTTAGCCTTTAAATCAGTATTCCGTAGTGATGCTTTCAAAACCATGGTTTTTGACGAAATCGATGTTGGCATCAGTGGTGATATTGCACTTAAGGTAGCAGAAAAAATCCTGAATTTATCTAAAACTAATCAAGTATTTTGTATAACTCATTTACCTCAAACAGCTAGTATTGCAAAACAACATTATCATCTTTCTAAAATAGAGCAAGATGACCGCACAATCTCTACCTTAGCAGTACTAAATGAGGAGGAACGAGTTACTCAGATAGCTTCTATGATGTCTGGTCGAGGAATGTCCACTACAGCTTTAGCTGCAGCTAAAGAACTTATTGACCATTTTAATTGACTAAAATCGCATAATTACATATACTAATAGTATTAAATGAATATGTTGATAGAGGTGCGAGTATTAAGAGTAATCATGAGGAGTAGGCATGCATTGATCCATGATAAAAGGGATGCTTGCCGAAGTTCGGTGATTGCGACTCATCGTTCTGGTTGTCTATTTAATAAATGGACGACTGTCATCAATTTGAATTGGTGGAGTGCTATCATTGAGCTTTTAGTAACAGTTATAAGCTATATAAACTATAAGGCCAGTGGATGCATCCACTGGCTTTTTTGGAGGTATATATGATTCGAGTAATGGTAAATGGCGCTGGCGGCAAAATGGGTCGTGAAGTGGTCAAAGCAGTACATAACGATCCTGATTTAACATTAGTTGGTGGTATTGATCCGACTAAGGCAGGGGAAGATGTAGGCTCTGTAGCAGGAATCGAACAATTAGGTATCAAGATGAATGCCTCCATCGATGAGGTATTAGATACAAATAAACCTGATGTGATTGTAGATTTCACTAATCCTGCAGTTATTTATGAAAACGCGAAGAAAATGTTATCCGCTGGTATTCATGTAGTCATCGGTACTACAGGATTGACCGCAGAACAACGTGATGAACTTGATACAATAGGTCGTTCCAATCAAGCGAATTGCTTAGTGGCTCCAAACTTTTCTCTTGGGGCGGTAATGATGATGAAAGTGTCTGCAGAGCTCGCTCCATATTTCCCTAATGTAGAAATTATAGAATTACATCATAATCACAAATACGATGCGCCTTCTGGCACAGCTATTTTAACAGCTAAATTGATTAACGATGCTAAACAAGCTGCTAAGGTAACTGCTGATGAGGATTTAACTCGTGAAAGCTTACTAGGTGCTCGTGGTGCTAAGGTTGACGATGTAACAATTCATAGTGTACGCCTTCCAGGTTATGTGGCTCATCAAGAAGTATTATTTGGTGGTTATGATGAAACATTAACCATACGTCATGATAGCTTAAGCCGTTTATCTTTTATGCCAGGCGTAGTATTAGCATGTAAAAAAATTAGTTCTAAAACTGGCTTAACATACGGTTTAGAACATTATTTATAATATTTGTGCAAGGAGATGTATCAATGAAAAAACCTAATATTGCAATTCTAGGTGCTACTGGTGCAGTAGGTGCTGAATTTATTACACTTATTGAAGAACGTAACTTTCCTTATGAAAACTTAAAACTATTAGCTTCCGCTCGTTCTGCAGGTACAGAACTTACTGTGAATGGTAAAACATATATTGTAGAAGAAGCAAAACCTGAATCTTTTGATAATATTGATATTGCGCTATTTGCAGGTGGCTCTATATCTAAAACATTAGCGCCAGAAGCCGCTAAACGCGGTGCTATTGTAATCGATAACTCTAGTGCATTCCGTATGGATCCTGAAGTTCCACTCGTAGTACCAGAAGTTAACCCAGAAGATATTTTGAAACATAAAGGTATCATTGCAAATCCTAACTGCTCTACAATTATCATGAGTTTAGGATTAAAACCTCTTCATGATCTCTCTCCAATTAAACGTGTAGTTGTAAGTACATACCAAGCTGTATCTGGGGCAGGTAAAGAAGGTATTGAAGAACTTGAAAATCAAGTAAAACAATATACTGCAGGCGAAGAAATGACAGCAAATCTGTTGCCAACCGGCTCTGCTCCTAAACACTATCCTGTAGCATTTAACTTATTGCCACAAATTGATGTGTTCTTAGAAAATGATTATACTAAAGAAGAAATGAAGATGGTTTACGAAACGCAAAAAATTCTTCATGACGAAACTATTCAAGTAGTCCCAACTACAGTTCGTGTTCCTGTATATCGCTCCCATTCTGAATCTGTCTTGGTAGAAACAGCGGAGCCTGTATCTGTAGAGGCTTTCAAGGCGGCATGTGAAAAATTCCCTGGTTTACAAGTTAAAGATAATCCTGCTGAACAAATTTACCCTATGCCATTGTATACATCTAATCAAAACGACTGTGAAATTGGTCGTATTCGTAAAGACTTATATAATGACAAAGGTATGAACTTCTGGATTGTAGGGGATCAAATTCGTAAAGGTGCAGCTCTTAACGCGTTGCAAATTGCTGAGTACTTGGTGGAAAAACAAGCATTTTAATCTATCAAGGGGAGGACATATATGAAAACCTTTGGTCGAGTGTTAACAGCTATGGTGACATCCTTTAATAGTGATGGATCCGTTAATATTGAAAATTGTGTAACTATTGCTAATCATTTATTAGATAATGGTTCTGATGGTCTTGTTGTATGTGGTACAACAGGAGAAAATCCAACTATGTCTAAAGAGGATAAATTAGCATTATTTACGGCTATTGCTAAAGAATGTGGTCATAAAGGTACAATTATTGCCAATGTTGGTACTAATGATACAAAATCTTCCGTAAATTTTGTAAAAGAAGTCTCTAACATCGACGGTATTGATGGTTTGCTAGTTGTAGTACCTTATTACAATAAACCTAACCAACAAGGCCAATATTTACATTTTAAAGCTATTGCAGAAGCTACTACATTACCGATTATGGTATATAATGTACCAAGTCGTGTTGGGACTGGTATTTTCCCAACTACATTAGTTCAATTACATAATGAATATCCACATGTATGTGCCGTCAAAGAAGCAAGCGGTAACTTGATGATTGCTTCTGAAATCAAACGCTTAATACCTGGAGATGAATTCATGGTATACAGTGGTGATGATGGTCTTACATTACCAATGTTATCTGTTGGGGGATGTGGGGTAATCTCCGTAGTATCTCATGTAGCTGGTAAAGATATGAATGCAATGATTCAAGCTTTTGAAGCTGGTCATAATCATGAAGCTATTCGTCTCCATCAAGGCCTATCTGAGATTATTAAAGCTATGTTTATCACTACAAATCCAATTCCTGTAAAATATGCAGCACGTAAAATTGGTTTGCCAGTTGGTGAATTTAATTTACCAATGTGTGAACCAACTGCTGAAGAGGCTGCATATATTGATAAAGCATTAGCAG
>ERZ773213.1909-NODE-1909-length-10412-cov-22.340543_pt1 | contig 10412 bp, 9 predicted proteins | sample MGYA00580996_ERZ773213 | MGnify/ENA primary metagenome ERZ773213 (study PRJEB29015, sample SAMEA2738152) | human oral metagenome | biome: human oral; feature: human-associated habitat; material: saliva | place: China | collected 2197 ...
CAACTACCACCGCAGCCAGCGCCTGGATAGTGTAGGTCATGACGGATGGGTCAACATAGGCCTGAGCTGTTGCAGGCAGAAGTGCCCACCAGACTAGAGTCAACACAAGCGTGTAGAGTAAGCCATGGATGATGAGCAGAATTTTATTGGCTGACGATGTGGTCATGGTCAACGAAACCCCTTGTTTAAGTGAAATAGATTTAACAGAGCCTATTTTATCTTTTTCTCAAAAAAGAAGCTCGTAACAAGATAGTAGTTACGAGCTTCTGATTTTAGATCTAAGGCTAACTAATCTGCAAAGTATTTGTTCCTAGATAGTAATCGCCCATTACCTTGCAAAGCGTGCGTGAAATATCTCGGGAAATATAAGAATTTGAAGCACTGTTTGCAATAGCCTGAGCAAACGTAATAAGCTCAAACCTAAAGCCCTCACCATCAAGTTGATAGAAGTAGCGCTTATTGTCTGCAGGATTTTCGTAGCGGATTTCAAAGTAATCTGTTTTCCACCAAGGCGCTGGTACATAGACATAAGCGTCAGTACCAGAAATAACCAACTCGCCCTCAGATTTAACACCGGTTGCTACTTTCATAGAAGCTACCGCACTTGGATAGACAAAATCTATCTTGGTAAATTCACCCTCGTGGACAAAGCCCTTCTCGCCACGGGTAATGATTTGTGAAGACGTATAGTCGGTGCCAAGAATTTGGAAGATGGGGAGAAGAGCGATGGGACCCCATTCGCCCATGCCACCCCAGTTGGCGCCAGTAATTGAATCATCAGTTTTGTTGTAACGAAGAGAAGTGCAGGTTGCATCAACTGAGACAACCTTGCCAATTTTTCCACCTTTAACCAAAAGAACAAGTCGATGAAAGGCGGTTGAATAGGCTGTTTTAATAGCATCTTGGAGCACCAGACCATGCTCTTGCGCATAAGCTACCAGAGAATCGCCAGCTTCTGGCGTAAGAGCAAAGGGGGATTCACATAGAACGTGCTTTCCCGCCTCAAGTGCTTGTCTGATTTGTTTCTCGTGAAGTGATGGATCTGAGGCTATGACAATAGCGTCAACTTTTTGCAAAAGCTCAGAAACATCAGAGGTTACAACAGGTAACTCAGCCAGCTCAGGAGTAAGTATAGTGGTGTCAGGGGTAGCAATGCCCTCAATCTCCATGCCATTTACAAAGCGAGCTTGTCTTCTGTATTTATCAAGCCAAGAAGCGTCACCAATAAGGCCAACAGAAAGCTTGCGCTCTTCACTGCGAAGCTCCGTGCTTGAAATGCCTTTTGTTCGGTCAAGATACACGACTTTACAGTAGTCAGAAAGGTAGTCAAACTTGCCTTTCCAGTCTGAGCCGATGGCAAAAATATCTGCACCATAACGGCGGATATCGTCAATTTTTTGGCCTTCGTATTCTTCAACGATAATCTCGTCAGCAAGACCAGTCTCTCTGACGTTTTCAATTCGTTCAGAAAGGCTTTGCTTTACGTTGATTTTACCGCGAGCCATATCGTAGGCTTCAGCGGTAACGCCTACGATAAGATAGTCGCCCAGGTCTTTGGCGCGCTTGAGTAGGTTTGTGTGACCATAATGAAGCAGGTCAAAGGTACCATAGGTGATTACCTTGGTCATGGTTACTCCCTAGTGGTTAAAAGACCTCTACGCTGAACGTCATGGATTGCTGCAACAAGAACGGCATTGTCACTTACATCGTGAGCGCCAATGTGTCCAACGCGGAAAGAAGTGTCTGCGCTCTCTCCGCCATTTGGACAAATCCACATACCGTACTCGTCCTTAAGCACCTGGAAAAGCGTTTTTGCAGAGTAGTTGCCTGATGACAGGAAGGTAACTGCATTTGAAGGAGATACAAGACGCATTTCAAACGGAAGGCTCTGAGCGCGCTCGCGGAAATCTTTTGCAAGTGCTGCAATGCGTGCATTTTCAGCATCAACGCCGCCAGTTTTAACAATGTTGCTGAGGCGTTTATGGATTTGAAGAAGCGTTTGCACTGCAGGGGTAAAAGGAGTTTGGCCGCGCTCTCCATTTTGGAGAAGCAGATTAAGGTCAAGATACATGCATGGTGCTTTAATACCAGCAATCTTTTTAGCTGCCTTAGGAGAAAGCACAATCGGAGAAATGCCTGGAGGGCAGGCAAGTGCTTTTTGAGAGCCTGTAATCATGACATCTACGCCCAAAGTTGCCATATCAAACGGGTCTGCTAAGAATGAGCTGACGCAGTCCGCAATCCAGAAGAGATTATTTGCTTTGCAGAATGTGGAAATAAGCTCTGCATCATACAAAATGCCCTGGGAAGTCTCGCCAAGATTGACGAGAAATGCGGTGTAGCCCTGATTCTGATAGGGCTCTAAGTCAGCCGCAGTCAAAGGTGAACCGTAGTTGAGCTTGATGACAGTATGAGGAATGTTATGCAGCTCAAGAAGCTGAACAAAACGGTGACCAAAGCTGCCGCCGTCAACTACTAGAGCTTTATCTTCTGCTGAGAGGGTGCCTGCAACAACGGTTTCCATTCCTGCAGTACCAGATCCAGTTACAAAAACAGCACGAGAGCCCTCTGGTGCTTTTGCCAGCTCACAGAGCATTTGCTCGTTCTCAAGCATGGTGGTTGAGAACTCTGGAGTCCTAAAGTAGGGGACATCAAGCGCACCAAGAGCACGAACATCGTCTTCTGATTGAACGGGACCAACAGCAAAGTTCAGCATATTTCTCCAATGATTGCTACATTGTTTTATATAAGTATACAACCTGCACTTATACGGTTTCTAGTTGTCACGTTTCTACGCCGTAATGACAAACTAGCCGTTACTTTTTTGTCCACTCTTATAAGCCATGTTAATGAGCTTGGCCACAGGAGTTGGCCAGAACTTCTTGAGCATCTCCAGGTCTTCTTGTTCACGACGGTTATCGTGAATAAGATGGCTGGTTTCAGAATCTTCATGGATGCGATGAAGCATTAGCACGCGGGTGTCGTACAAGAAATCACCTGCGCGTTTACTGATTGCCTCCCATGCTTCCCAATCCAAGTTAGAGCCAAATCCAGCCTTGAAAACGGGAGTCTCAAGGTTGGGGAGAACCAGCGTGGTGCTTGGACAACAAATAGCGCAACCCAGTTCAAGCGCACGACGTTTAGCCCATGCCTTACCTGCATTTTCTGGCTTTGAGAGCGAGTATAAGAGACGGCGCTTTACCTTAAGCAAACGATTCTCAAGAACTTCCTCGCCATCACGCAGCTCACCATAATTGGTGAAGTAAATCAGTGGGCGAGAAGAACTGTTGATGCGTTCAAGCATGTATTCTGCATAGGAAGGCTTATACAGATCATCTTGGTGAGCGATGGTTACCAATGGAGTTGTACAAACGCTTACCGCAAAGTTCCAGTCACCAGCGATGCCTCCTGGGCCAGGATTGACATGCATGGGAATGTTGTACTTCTCGCAAAGAGACTGAATCAGTTCGTTTGGTGTTGAAGTAGCCAAAAGAATATTCGTAGACAATGTCTGCTCCTTGAGCGAGAGAATGCACTCTTCTAGATAGGGGCTCTCGCCATAAGCGCAGACAGCAAACGTGTGATCCTGAGGTGTATACATTGCTATATCCAATCGATTAGCTCCGATGTCTAGTATTATAGGTTTAGATATAGTTAGAAATTATCTATAAATAGAAAGCTTAAGGTTTGGAGATAGCAGTGAGTGTTGATGATTATAAAGAGTACGAAAATTATGCCGAATTAAGACGGATTCAATTGCTTTCTACAATGCTCATAGACGAACTTGATCGAGTCTGTACTGAATTAAATATTTCATATCAAGCGTATAGCGGGACTGCAATTGGCGCAGTTAGGCATAAAGGTTTTATACCTTGGGATGATGATGTAGATATTTCCATGTTACGAGAGGATTATGAGATTCTCTTAGAGAAAGGTCCAGCTCTTTTACGACCAGATTTTTGCTTACAAAATGGAAGAACAGATAATTTTTTCCCCGCAATGAATTCGAATCTATCTTTAAAAGGTACAGTATGTGTTCCAGACGATTTTTCAAATTGTCCATTTAAGTATTCAATTGCAATTGGTATATTTCCATTTGACAAAATACCTTCAAATCCAAAAGCATTTAAAAAGGCGTTGCGTCGCACTTGGTTTTGGGGGCGTCTGAATTTCCTTTTGGTAACTCCAACACCCCATATACCTTTAAGCGGATGGAAAAGAAAACTTGCCTCTGGTGTTTGCTATACCATTCATTACCTACTAAAAGTTTTGCACGTATCTTCTAAATATATTTTGTCAAAATGGGAAAAAGCCGCAAGAGTGGCAGAAAGAGAAGAAACTACTCGATACACTTGCTTTGTAGAGTCAGATCCAGAAAACTGGGAAATGACGCTCGAGGATTTATATCCAATGATTCGAGTACCTTTTGAAGACATAACAACTACGCTACCGAATGCGTATGACAAATTGTTAACGAATGCATATGGTGAATATATGAAACTTCCTCCTATATCCGAACGCAAAAATCATTATCCAAGTGAACTTGATTTTGGTAAGTGGAAAGATGTAGACGTTACCAAAGGAAGCCGTCAGGCATTTGAAGACTTTGGTCAGAAAAGCTAACTATGACTATTGATACTTCTGCGGAACAGCTTAAGAAAAACTACTTTTGGAATACGCTTGGTTCCTTGATGAACGCTGCCTCAACAGTGCTTATGTTGATGGTGGTTACGCGTACCATGGGAGCTGCTGCCGGTGGTGTTTTCTCGCTTGCGTATGCAGTTGCTCAGCAGCTTATGGTCATTGGTCACTTTGAAATTAGGACGTACCAGGTCACCGATACAGAAGAAGTATTCTCGTTTGGTGTGTATCTTGCGGCACGAATCATCACAACTGGTTTGATGATTGCGGGAATCATTATCTTCACTCTGCAGTCCCAGGGATTGAGCTACGAGGGGGTGCTGTATGCCCTCATTGCATCACTTCGCTTATTTGACGTTGTAGAAGATGTTTTCCATGGCATGTTCCAGCAGCATGGTCGCTTAGATATTGCTGGTAGAGCATTCTTTTACCGCGTGCTTGCAACCGTTGTTGGCTTTGCGGTAGGTGTGATTCTTACAAAGAACCTGCTTGTTGGCGCAGCTCTTTCTTTTGTTGCATCGCTGGTGGTTATGGTTGCGCTTGTCATTCCTCCTACCAAGAAGATGGCAACGCTTAAGCCCACCTTTGACGTCAAGCAAATTACAAAGCTGTTGGTTACCACCGCACCATTATTTGCTGGTTCATTCTTGCTGACATACGTTGTCGGCGCTCCTCGTTATGCGCTGGGCGCTTTGAGTGATCAGGCGCTTCTTACGTTCTTTACGGCATTGGCCATGCCAGCCATGGTTATCAATCTTTTAAGTAACTTTGTCTTTAAGCCACTGCTCACTCAAATGGCCGAATATTGGAATAATCAGCAAGACAAGCAGTTTGTGGGTCTGATTCTTAAAGGGTTTGCCGTAGTTGCCTTGGCTACTGTTGTTTCTATGGCATTGGCGTGGCCTCTAGGCGCTCCGGTGCTTGGACTTTTGTATGGCCTTGATTTTGAGCCATATAAGCTAGAGCTTTTAATGTTGCTCTTTGGCGGCTTGCTTAATGCTTTGACGGTTATCTTGTACTACGCGGTAGTAACCATGCGTAAGCAGGTTGCGGTGTTTGTGAGCTATGCTGCAGGTGCAGGTTTTGCTGTGCTTACAGGAGGTTGGTTTGTAGGCAGCTTTGGCATTATGGGAGCATGTGTGCTCTATGATGCCTCACTTGCAATTCTTGCTCTGGTATTTGGAATCTTCTGCTTCTTGGGATTTAAAGACCAAAAGAAAAAGTCCGCTGCGTAAGCGGACTTTTTTAAGGTATTGCCTGTGTGAGCGTGCCGTCAGAGAGCTGACGTGTCGTTTACACGCGGGTTCGCTGGTTTAGATCAGTTACAAAATCAAGGTTCTTCTCGTCACGTGCGTCTTTATCACGCAGGGCAAGTTCACTAGAAAGCTGTTCAACCTTATAGGTGAGCTTGGAGATTGCACAGGACTGATGGAAGAGCCTAATGAGAATCATCACAATAACCAGCAGCAAAACAAAGTTTGCAGGACTCATAAAGCCAAACAGACTTGAGAAGAAATAGGCAAGCTGAGGAATGAGCGCAAACAAAACAAGGATACCTGCAGAAACAACCCAATAGACTGAGTCGGAGATGCGAATCTTTGATTTGCGGACGCTATTGATGACAATGCCCATGGCAAAAAGGGCGCCAATAAGCAGCAGAATTCTCAGAACTAAAGTCATGGTGTCACCTTATCTAAACCACTGGAAGAGCAAAAGCGAGAGGCACGTGCGAGCCATATACATAATTGAGTTATAGAAGCTCAGATAGGACTCGCCACCTTGACGCTCACGCATCTCAGTTTCAATCTCGACAACCTTAGCTCCTCGACGCATCAGTAGCGAGATAGTGTCTGGCTCGGGGGAGAAGTCAAACGAGCGCGCATACGTTTCAATAAGACCACGATCGTACATACGCATGCCTGAGGTAGGGTCAGTAATGGTTTGACCAGTGCTTGTCTTGATAAGCCAAGAAATCAGCTTGGAGCCAATCTCTCGAGGAGAGTTTCCGCGAGCCTTGGTAACAAAACGAGAAGCAATAACAATGTTTGCTCCCTCGTTTACCATTGCCTGGGCCATAGGAGCGATGTACTCAGGTCTATGCTGACCATCGGAGTCAAACTGCACCACAGCGTCATAACCATGTTCTTTGGCGTAGCGCATACCAGCCCTAAAGCCTGCAGAAAGGCCTCCGTTAACAGGTAAATTGAGGTAGTTAAATCCACGCTCTTTACAGATATCCAGTGTGCGGTCAGCGGAGCCGTCGTTGATTACGATGTAATCAACTTGAGGAGCTACCTGACACAACTCTGTAATAGTTGAAGCAATGCAGGCTTCTTCGTTGTAAGCGGGAACGACTGCAAGAATTCTCACAAGCATCCTTTGAATTGCAAATTACACGTTAACTGCATGAATATCATAGCTCAAAAGCCGAATTAAACTTGACTCGTATATAGTAGATTACCTAAAGAAATTGAAAGGTGCATGCTATGGAGTTTCCAAAAGAGCTTAAAAACCCTATTCAATCGGGCAATTTTACGTTTTATGACACCTCGATTGAAGGTGTAAAGGTTGTGGACGTAAAGCTGTACGGTGATGCTCGTGGTGGCTTTATGGAGACCTATCGTGAAGAAAACTTTGTTGCCGGCGGTATTGATGCCTCGTTTGTTCAGGACAATCAGTCCTCATCCGTTCAGGGCGTGCTTCGCGGCCTTCACTTCCAGATTGAGCATCCACAGGCAAAGCTTGTGCGCGTAATCTCTGGCACTGTCTTTGACGTTGCTGTTGACCTGCGAGAGGGAAGTCCAACCTGGGGCCAGTGGGAGGGCGTTGTTTTGTCCGCTGAGAACCGCAGGCAGTTCTTTGTTCCTCGCGGATTTGCCCACGGTTTCTTGGTGCTCTCAGAGACCGCTGAGTTCTGCTACAAGTGCGATGACATCTATCATCCAGGTGATGAGGGTGGCATCATGTGGAACGATCCAGAGCTTGGCATTGAGTGGCCAGCATTTCTTGGCGAGAAGACCTTAGATCCAGCAAAGGTCATTCTTTCCGACAAAGATAAGATTCATCCAGCACTTTCTTCACTTAAGAAGTAACAAGCGCTGAAGGCAAGTTAGGTACTATGAACGAACGTAATCGTCGTGAGCGAGAATCCACAGCTCATGAGCTAAATCGCATGAACGAGGCGGAGTGGACAGAGGAAGCTTCTGATAAAGAGCTCTCAACTCAGCCGCTCCCTCGCGCAACACAGATGGAACTTCTCGCCCCAGCGGGAGGTCCAGCACCATTTACCGCAGCTCTTGCTGGTGGTGCTGATGCTATTTACTGCGGCCTGGGCAACAACTTCAATGCTCGCCGTGGTGCGGACAACTTTGATGACGAGTCGTTTGCGCGTGCGTGCAGACAGGCTCATCTAGCTGGCACTCGCGTGTACGTTACCGTGAACGTTGTTGTTAAGTGGGACGAGATGCAGCGTGTCCTGCGCCTGATTCGCCGCGCGTGGATCCTTGGCGCAGATGCTTTTATCATCCAGGACTGGGGTCTTATGGCTCAGGTCAGACAAACCTGGCCAGAGATTGAATGTCACGTATCAACGCAGGCAAACATCCACGATACGCGTGGTGTTGTAGCCTGTAAAAAGCTTGGCGTAGGCCGCGTGACGCTGTCCAGAGAGCTTACGAAAGAAGAAATTTCTACCATTTCCAAGCTTGGCGTTGAGCTGGAATGTTTTGGTCACGGAGCTCTGTGTTTCTGCTATTCGGGCATCTGTCACATGTCATCTATGCGCGGAGATCGCTCTGCTAACCGTGGAGCCTGTGCTCAGCCGTGCCGCCTGCCGTATGAGCTGCTCAATTCTAAGCACGAAGTTGTTTCGATGGGCGGCATTGATAGGTTGCTGTGTCCTAAGGATTATTGCACTATTGATGATGTGCCCGACATGATTGAGGCGGGCGTAGGCTCACTTAAGATTGAGGGCCGCATGAAGGCACCTGAGTACGTGTACTCGGTGGTGTCTTCATATCGTCAAGCAATTGATGCTGCCGAGAAGGGCGTGGACAACCAGGCTGATGTAGCTCGCCGCCACCGCTTGCTCAAGCGCTCGTTTAACCGCGGTCTGACCAACGCGTACCTGCATGGCACCGCTGGCAACGAGATGATGAGCTATGAGCGCTCCAACAACCGCGGAGAGATTGTTGGTGAGGTTACCGGAGGGCGCCCACTTGAGGACGCTCTTGAGCGCAAGAGTGGCCTCAATGGCGGTCGTGTTAAGCTGCGCCGTTACAAACAGGCGGATGTTGACCTTATTGCTCACGCTCCCATTGGCAAGAACGACTTGCTTGAAATTAGGCCGCTCGATGAGCCTGATAAGTTCCTGACTGCTCTTTGTCCTGTTGACGTTGAGCCTGGTCAGACAGTTACCGTGCGCACTTCTCGCGTTATGCAGACTGGATCTACGGTACGCATTATTCGCTCCGAGGCAGCGCGCGTGGCGGCAGAGCAGATTTCTTCGCTGGAATATCCTCGCAAACGTGCCGTTGACGTGGCTATTATTGCCCGCATTGGCCAGCCCTTTACCGTGGTGCTTACTACCGCAGACGGTGCTGCAAGCGCGTCTGCTGAGGGCTTTGTGGTGGAGGAGGCTCGCACTAAGGCGGTAACCTCTGACGAGCTCATTGAGCACGTTGGTCGCATGGGAACCTCTCCGTTTGAGGCCGTAAGCTTTGACGTCCAGATGGACGATATGTGCGGTATGAGCTTTAGTGCTGTCCACAAGGTCCGCGCCGCAGCATGTGAGCAGCTGGAGGCTGCGCTTCTGGAAGAGTATCAGAACCGCGAGCAGAAGATTGCTCCGCTTTCTCGTCTTGCTTATCAAAAGGAGCGAGAAGCCCAAGACAAGGAGAAGCTTTTTGCCTTTGATGAGGCGGCTGCAAAGGCAAATGCGTCGCAGGCAGAGGTGTGTGTTCTGGTTGAAACTCCAGAGCAGGCACGTGTTGCGCTCAAGGCGGGAGCAAATCGTCTGTATGCAACTACCGATGCGCTCGCAGAGACTTCGTGGCCAGAGGATCTTCTCGCCAAGGTGACCCCATGGCTTGATGAGGTATGTCGCGAGATTGACCATATGCGCCTGGATCCCTACGTTGCTGCAGGTAAGCCGATTGCCGTGGGAAACATCTCCGAGCTGACGCTGGCTGTTGAGCGCGGAGCCATCCCTGAGGTGCGCGAGTGCATTCCAGTCCACAACGACTACGCTTTGCAGGCACTTGCCGACATGGGCGCAGAAGGTGTCTGGCTCAACTCCGAGCTGACTCTCCAAGAGATTTGTCACCTGGCGAGAAACGCCTCGATTCCTGTGGGTTATATGGTCAGCGGCCGTATCCGCACTATGACAACTGAGCACTGTATTTTGATGTCTACGGGCAAGTGCATCCACGATTGTGATGCCTGCAAGCTGCGTCTTGAGGAACATACGCTCAGAGGCATTGACAACGATTACATGCCGGTCAGGACTGATAGGCACGGTCGCTCAAAGATTTGGAGTCCTAAGCTCTTTGACGGCGTGCCAGAGATTGCCGAGATGCTCTCTGCCGGTGTGAAGCGCTTTATGGTAGACGCAACGCTTCTGAGCACGGAGCAGACACAAGAGGCTACCTCTCGCGTAGCTGCTGCGATTGCGGCAACAGCGTCGGGTGCATCATTGCCTGCACGTCTGAAAGATGCGTCAGTTGGACATCTTTTCTCGCCAATTGGATAGTGCAGAAATAAGTTTGGAATTT
>ERZ773213.1910-NODE-1910-length-10410-cov-2.497055_pt1 | contig 10410 bp, 10 predicted proteins | sample MGYA00580996_ERZ773213 | MGnify/ENA primary metagenome ERZ773213 (study PRJEB29015, sample SAMEA2738152) | human oral metagenome | biome: human oral; feature: human-associated habitat; material: saliva | place: China | collected 2197 ...
AAATCCATCCCGTCAATAGAATAACTTCCACTTTCAATCTTTTGAAGTCCTGCCAGTGCTTCTATAAGTTCTGTCTGACCATTTCCTTCAACTCCGGCTATTCCCAGTACTTCACCTTCTTTTATGTCAAAGGAAATTCCTTTAATTTTTTCTATATTGTTGTCACCTTTTACTACAATATTGTCAACTTTTACAACTGTTTCCCCAATTTTTACATCAGGTCTTTTCACTTCAAACAGAACAACCCTTCCAACCATCATATTTGCTATTTTTTCTTTTGTTGCTTCTGCTCTTGTAAGTTCTCCAACATCTTTTCCTTTTCTTATAACTGTTATATTATCTGAAAGTTCCAACACTTCATGCAGTTTATGTGTTATAAATATTATTGTTTTTCCTTCTTTAATCAGATTTCTCATTATCGCATAAAGTTCAATAACTTCCTGTGGAGTAAGTACTGCACTCGGTTCATCAAATATAAGCAGCTCTGCCCCTTTAAACAGTATCTTCAATATTTCTATTCTCTGATGGATACCAACAGATAAATCTGAAATTTTTGCATCCGGATCAATATTCAGTCCATATTTTTCTGAAACTTCCTTTACCTGTTTTCTGGCAGTTGCCAAATCAAATATTCCTCCTGCTTTCTTTGGCTCAAAACCTAGAACCATATTTTCGGCTACAGTCAATGTGTCTATAAGCATAAAATGCTGATAAACCATTCCTATTCCAAGATTTGCAGCTACTGTAGGACTTGTGATTTCTGTTTTTTCTCCCTTATAGTATATTTCACCTGAAGTTGGCGAATAAAGTCCATTCAGTATTTTCATAAGAGTTGATTTCCCGGCACCATTCTCTCCAACTATTGCATGAATTTCACCCTTTTTTATCTTTAGGGTAATATCATCATTAGCAACTATTTTTCCGCCCAAAAACTCTTTTCTTATGTTTTTCATTTCCAAAATGTAGTCACTCATACTTCCTCCTAAACAAATTTAAACTCACATCTTACTCAATATATATATCATAACTGTAATTATTTAAAAAAGATTTCAATAATTTAGTGAATCTCAATATTTTATTTAAAGAAATCTGATACATAATAGTTTGAATTCAGTTTTAATAAATTCAGAACATCTGTCTTACGTTTTATAACATTTATCTTATAATCACCGTAGTAATACTTGGATTTTTTACCATTTATGAAAATAACCGTGTTTTCTTCATTATAAGTGTACCCCTGATATTCATTATTTTCAAGTAGTAAAATTCTTCTTTTTAATTTTAATTTATTTGTGGCCAGTTTATCCAGTATATCTTTTGGAAAATCTGTCAGATAGATATTTTCCTTTATTTCAGGCAAGATTGCCTGATCTTCGACATCTTCTGAAATCACAATATCCTTATCAAAAGTATATACAGAGTCATCTTCAAATTTATTAAAATCTATGTTTTTATAACTTTCTTTTACGAAATATTCAAAATTTGATTTTCTAAAATTTTCAACAATATTTTTTCTTTTTTCCTTCAATTCTGATATAAGAAATTCTTTATCCAATTCTGAATACACGTTATTTTCATCAAACCCTTCCTTATTAAGAAGCTGGTTCAGTATATATACCTGTCTATTTAAAAATTCCTGATCCGTTCCGAGATACTGTGTAAGATTTAACTTACCTGACATTGATACAAGTTCCTGTCTCTGATTTTCATCAAGGGATGATGCTGGAATTTCCAGAATTTCTTCTTCATCTGAAAGTTCACTTTCTTCGATTTTTTTCATATCATCATAAAAACGTTTTTCCAGCAGTAAAGAGTATTTCTTATTTTTATCAACATTTTTCAATACCTGATTAAATTCATTGTAAAATTTATTTTTTTCAAAAAGTTCTTCAGGATAGTTAAGTTCATATATTTTTATTTCATATTTTCCTGGAATTACCTTTCTCATTTTAGGCTCGCCATTTATTACTACTTTTACTTCTCCAAATCTTGGCTGTTCCTCTTCCTTCCATTTTATTTCTGATTTTATTTTATCAAACATACTGAAACTTGTTAAACTTGCTCCCAGCATCATTATCATTACTATCTTTTTCAAAGTTTTCCTCCTGTTTCCTGTATTATTTTTATTTCCATTATTAATTTTCATAAAAATTATAAAAAGTAACAGTTATTATAGATTTTTTATAAACCTTCTTTTATAGCTTCCGCTATCTTTTCCGGTATTACTTCCATAAGTTCTTCCATAGTGGCATTTCTTATATTACTTATTGTCCCAAACCTCTTTATCAGTTCCTTTTTCCTTTTAGGCCCTATTCCATCTATATCATCCAGTGCACTTTTAATATTTCTTTTACTTCTCAGTTTTCTATGATGAGTTATTCCAAATCTGTGGGCTTCATCCCTTAATCTCTGGAGTATCTTCAAGGTTTCATCTTCTCTTTCAAACAGATATGGATCACTTTCATAGCTTTTAAATATCTCTTCTTCCCTTTTTGCAATGCTTATAATATCTGTATATTCTATTTTTCCAAGTTTTTCCAGTACTTCTGTTGCAACTCCCAGCTGGCCCTTTCCTCCATCTATCAATATAAGATTTGGAAGCTGATCTATTTCCAGCTTTGAGTACCTTCTTGTCAGAGCTTCCCTCATCATGAGGAAATCATCAGGTGTATCCTTGACTGTTATCTTAAAATGTCTGTATTCCTTAGGTGTAACTTCACCATCTATTGCAACAGTCATTGCAGCCACTGCATCTTTTCCCTGAATATTGGAAATATCAAAACATTCAATTCTGTAAGGATGACTATTCAATCTTAGTGTTTTTTTAAGATTTCTCAAGCCTTCCTGAACTACTTTTTTCTGTCTTAAATATTTCTCCACTTCTTCCTTCAGGTTCAAATATCCCATTTCAATCAGTTCATAACGTCTACTATGAATTTTAGGAAAGTGCATTTTTATTTCCTTGCCCTTTTCTATTTTTGACCATTCTTTTATCAGCTCACTCTTGTCTTCATATCTCATGTCACATATTATATTCCTTGGTATGCTCCTCTTTTCATAATATGAAGTTATAAGCCTTTCAAACAGGTCATCCTCCTGACTTTTTTCCATGGAAATTTTTATATGATTTTTATTTATAACCTTCCCTTCCCTTATATTCAATACACATAAAAAAACAAATTCTCTTTTTTCTTCAAACACAAATACATCTTCATTAATTTCCTTACTATATTCTATTATCTGTGTCTCCAGCATTCTCTTAAGGGAATTTATTTTTTCACGTTCATTTATTGCCCTCTCAAATTCCATGTTATCACTGAAATGTTTCATTCTTTTTTCAAGTATATCCAGAATATCACTCTGATGTCCCTTCAGAAAACTTTTAAAATTTTCCACATTTACATTGTATTCTGTTTCTATATCCTTATACATACATGGAGCAGGACAGGTATTCATATGATATTTAAGGCAAGGTTTCGTTATTTTCTCCATGTTTCTGTTGCAATCCCTCATTGGAAATATTTTTAAAAGCGATTTTACAGCAAAAAATATTCCCATCGGATAAGGTCCAAAATAATCTGCCTTTTCATTTAACCTTTTCGTACTACGCACAACCTCCAGCTTGGGAAACTTTTCCCTTGTAAATTTTATGTAAGGGTAGGTTTTTTCATCCTTTAACAGAATGTTATATTTAGGTTTGTTTTTCTTTATAAGATTATTCTCCAGTATTAGTGCTTCAACTTCCGTCTTACATATGAAAAATTCTATATCTCTTATATTTTTCACTAGTTCCAATGTTTTCGCATTATGGGAGTTAATATTCTTAAAATAGGAAGACACCCTATTTCTAAGGTTTTTTGCCTTCCCTACATATATTATTTTTCCTTTTTCATTTTTCATTAAATATACACCTGGATTATCAGGTATATTTTTATATTCTACAGGCGACTTGACTTCTATCATTTTACTTTTTTATACCTCCGTTTTATCACCTATTTCCCTATGAAACTTAGTTATTTTGTAATCCAGTTTTTCAGATAAATCCTTATACAGCATATTTACAAATGTTGCAGATCTGTGCTGACCTCCTGAACATCCTATCCCTATACGCAAATGCGATTTCCCATCCTTTTCGTATTTTGGTATGAGGTATTCCAGCATATCCAGAAGCATCTTATAGAACTCCCTGCTTTCTTCAAGCCTCATTACGTAATCCATAACATCTTTATGATTTCCTGTTTTACGCTTTAAATCGTCAATATAATAAGGATTTGGTAAAAATCTCAAATCAAACATTAGATGCAAATCCAGCGGAATTCCATTCTTAAATCCAAAAGAAGTAAGGTTTACATTCAGTTTTGCCTTCTTACCTGAAAATGCTTTTTCAAGTATTTGCTGAAGCTCTTTTGCTGATGTTTTAGTTGTGTCTATAACTAAATCTGCCTTCAGCATGAAATCTTTAATTAACTTTCTTTCTTCTTCAATATTTTCAAGCAAGGTATCATACAGATTTAAAGGATGCTTTCTTCTTGAAAGTTCATATCTGCTAAGAAGTACATTTGTTCTGGCATCCAGATATATAACTTTATAATTTATCTCATTTTCATCAAGAAATTCAAGCTGTTTTAAAAACTGATCTATAAACTCCTGATTTCTTATGTCTATTGCAACTGCAACTTTATTTCTTTTTTTGTTACTTAGAAATATTTCGTTTAGATATTGAAATAAACTTATCGGAAAGTTATCAATGCAGAAATATTCCCTATCTTCAAAAAAATTCATTGCTTCAGATTTTCCTGCACCGCTCATTCCAGTTATTATGACAAGTTCTTTTTTTTCTTCTCCGTCTGCCATTTTTATTTTAATTCCTCTCACTTCATTTTTGATTAATCTATTTTTTTATGTTTTACTTTATTAATTATACCATAATTTTTCTATTTCGCATAAATTATTTTTAAATTTTTTTCGATAACAGATTTTTTATTTTATCATCTGCTGTTTGAATGATTTTTCTAAGTTCTTTTTAAGCTTTCAATGATAATATTGCTTTATTCTAAATAAAGGAGAAACTCATATGAAGAAAATTTTAAATTTTGTTATTTTAGGAATTATTATTGCCGTAATTGGTATTGGAGCTTACGTATTTACACAAAACAAAGTAGGTATCCCAAATTCTATGATACAGACTGCCGTTAAGGCCCGTTTCCCGATTGAAAAGTCTTATCCGTTAGGAAAAATAAAACTTTTCAATCCAAAAAGTCATTTTGAAAATGATAAACTTGTAATCGAAGCTGAATATATGAATGATGCCCTCAATGATAGAATTAGCGGAACAATGACATTTGAAACCGACTTAATCTATGATCCGATGAATTCAAAACTTTACTTAAATAACTTTACTCTGAAAAAACTTACAAAGGAAGGAAAAGATATAGATAAAAAACCTATTATAAGAACGGCATTAAATTTTGCCTTCAGTCAGCTGGAAAAGGAAGAACTGCTTAATCTAAAAAATATTGAAAAGTTTCAGACTATAAAAAATATTAAAATCGAAAATAATAAAATTGTAGTGGAGAAATAGAAACCTATTTCTCCTTCTTTTTATTCCACAATTTTTCCTGATGTTCATTTGCTGCATTTTCAAATTTATTATCTCCAGGATTGTAAAATTTTATTTTTTCATTCATATAATCCTGTTTTATAAAATGTTCAGGATATGCATGTGGATATTTATAATCCTTTGCACCTAACTTTGTCAGATGCTTAGGTACCTCCTGAATTTTATTATTCTCAATCTGGCTGATTGCGGCATCTATTGCCAGGTATGCTGAATTGCTCTTTGGAGAAAGTGCCAGATAAATAGCCACTTCAGATAAAATTATTCTGGCTTCAGGCATTCCAATTTCTTTTGTTGCATGCATTCCCGCCACAGCTATTGGAAGAGCCTGGGGATTTGCAAGTCCTATATCCTCAGATGACAAAATTACAAGCCTTCTCGCAAGATACATCGGATCTTCTCCTCCTGAAAGCATTTTACCTATCCAGTAAACTGCCGCATCAGGATCACTTCCTCTTATGCTCTTTATCATGGCTGAAATAGTGTCATACTTATCTTCTGTCTTATGATATGATTTTTTCGTATTGAGAACTTCCTTCACTTCTTCAACCGTAAAATTTACACCTGTATTTGAAAGAAGTTCAAGTATATTTATTGCCTGCCTTGCATCCCCTTCTATTATTTCTGCAATATATGACAGAATTTCTTCAGAAAAATCAAATTTTTCCTTTCTATTTATGTTTTTAAGAATTTTAAACAAATCTTCTTCATTCAGTTTCTTAAATTCAAAGGCAAGACATCTCGACAGCAGGGCATTATTCAAGCTGTAGTATGGATTTTCCGTTGTTGCTCCGATTAATATAATATTTCCATTTTCCAAATCCTGAAGCAGTGAATCCTGCTGCAATTTATTAAATCTATGGATTTCATCAAAAAACAGCAATGTCTGTCTTCCTTCCATACTGAATATTCTTTTTGCCCTTTCTGATAATTCCTTAATATCTGAAACTGAAGACTTTATTGCATTAAGGTATTCGTAGTTGTAATTCATTCTATTTGCAATAATTTCTGCAAGAGTGGTTTTTCCCGTACCTGGAGCTCCCCAGAAAATAGAATTCATAAATGTTCCTTTTTCTATAATTCTTTTCAGTACTCCCTTTTCTCCCACAAGTTTTTCCTGACCATAAAAATCCTCAAGAGTTTTAGGTCTGTATCTGAAAGCCAAAGGCTTTTTTTCTTCATATAGATTTTCAAATAAATTCATCTTTTTACCTCTGTTTTTCACAATATTTATTTTATTTTTTCACTTTTTACCTTTTAGTATTTTCAATATAAAATTCCATTTATTACTTTTTCATTATAACACAAAACAGAAACTCTGAAAATATCAAAGTTCCTGTTTCTGTTCTTCTAATTCTTAACTAATAAAAAGAAGAACTTCAAAACTGAAGTTCTCCAAATTAAAATTCTATTTTCCAAGTTTATCAGCAACTAAGATTGCGGCAAATACACCATCAGCAGTTACTTTAAAAGGCATATTATGGATAGTTTCTGTTTCTACTGTACTTGCTTCTGCAACTTTATATAATCTTTCTCTTGAAACACTTCCAAGTCCAAGTTGTCCAAGAGTTGTAGGTAATCCTACACTTTTACAGAATGCTATAACTTCATTTATTTCATCAAGTGATCTGTTTTCCAGAACCATTTGAACGATAGTTCCAAATGCAACTTTTTCTCCATGATACATATGATGACCTTCTTCAAGTATTGTAAGTCCGTTATGAATTGCATGAGCAGCCGCAAGACCTCCACTTTCAAATCCTATTCCACTTAAATAAGTATTAGCTTCAATTATATTTTCCACAGCTTTTGAACATACTTTATTTTCTACAGCAATTTTAGCTTTAAGTCCGTCTTCAAAAAGAGTATCTAGGCACAATTCAGCTATGGCAAGAGCCGCTTTTGTAGCTTTTCCTCCAGCAATAGATGTAGCATTTGAATCCACACATGCTTTTGCTTCAAAATATGTAGAAAGGGCATCTCCTATTCCTGCTACTAATAGTCTTACAGGTGCATTTACAATAACATCTGTATCCATTATTACCATATCAGGATTTGATTTTAAGAACAGATATTTTTCAAATTCACCTTCAGGAGTGTATACTACTGATAAAGCACTGCATGGTGCGTCAGTAGATGCTATTGTTGGAACTACAATTACAGGAATATCTGTATAGTATGAAATTGCTTTAGCGGCATCAAGAGTTTTTCCTCCACCTATTCCTATCATTACATCACATTTCTTAAATTTCAATATTTCGATATTTCTGTCTATTTCCTTTTGAGAACATTCTCCACCAAAAACTTCAATATGGTATGGTACATTCTCCTTTTCAAATCCTTCGATTATCTTTCCTTTAAAGTTATCATAAACAAATTTATCTGCTAATATATAAGCTGATGTTTTTCCTTTAACTTTGTAATATTGCCCAAGATTGGATATTTCTCCTGCTCCCTGAACATATTTTGAAGGGGAATTAATAATTTTTCTCATACAATCATCTCCATTTGTTATTTTTTTATTTTAACTAAGTTAATTATATCACTTTTTTTTGTTTTTGAATAGATATTTTTTAATATTTTTAATAAAAAAGAAACTATCCTAAAAGCATATTTTAAATCCTGGATAATGATATCCACTTTTTTTAACATACTTATATAGAATAGTTCCGTTACTTTATCTCATTTTTTTATTTCCTAATATTCCTTAATTAAATATTCAAATGCTCCAAGTGCGGCTTTCGCTCCTTCACCCATTGCAATGATAATCTGTTTCTGTTTTACTGTTGTAACATCTCCTGCAGCAAATATTCCCTTTACACTTGTCATGTTATTTTCGTTGTCTATTTCAATTTCTCCAACTTTATTAAGTTTTACTAAATCCTTTACTAATTCGCTTCTTGGAGATAGACCTATTTCAATAAACATTCCATTTATTTTTAATTCATGCTCTTCATTAGTTGCTCTATCCACATATTTTAAACTTTCAGCAAATTCTTTTCCAACAACTTCTTTTGTTGCTGAATTAAGTATAACCTTTACATTTTCCCTTTCTGCAAGCTTATCCTGTAATACTTTATCTGCTTTCATTTCTGGCATAAATTCAATCAAAGTTACACTTTTAGCTATTCCAGACATATCAATAGCCGCCTCTACTCCTGAGTTTCCTCCACCTATAACTGCAACATCTAATCCTTTATAGAATGGTCCGTCACAAGTTGAACAGTAGTGAACTCCTTTTCCTGTATATTCCTTTTCTCCAGGAATATTAAGCTCTCTAGGTTTAGCACCAGTTGCCACTATTAATGTTTTTGTTCTGTAACTTTTTCCGTCATCTGTTACAAAAATTTTATCTTTTCCATCTTCTTTAATTTCAGTTACAAGATGCCCTTCCTTAAAAGCCACTTCGTATTCCTTAAGATGCTTATGAAGAGATTCTGCAAACTTTGCTCCTGTTGTGGATGTAGTTCCTATTATGTTTTCTATTCCATCTGTATCCAGAACCTGTCCTCCTACTTTAAGACCCACCATTGCAACTGAAAGTCCTTTTCTTGCAGAATATATAGCTGCTGAAACTGCTGCAGGTCCTGCCCCTATCACAGTTACATCATATAATTTGTTTTCATCAATTTTTACTAGTTTTCCTTCATCAAGAACACCTAAATTCAAGCTAAAATCCATTTCTCCTCCTAAATATATAATATTTTTAATTTTGTAATCATTACATATTATGTATTTTATTACAAATTATGAAATTTGTCAACTCTTTTATGATGAAAGTAAAAATTTCTTCAAAAAACAAAATTAAATTTTAAATTTGGAATTGGGACTAATTCTTCTGATTATAAGGATTTAAAATTGTCATATAGAAATGCCAAGGAAATTTTGAAAATATCTGATGTATTTTCAACTTCAGAATCTGTTTTTGAATATGAGAAAATGAATTTAGAACTTCTTTTTATGAATCTAAAAAAATCTAATATTGAAACTTTTAAGAAAAAATGCCTAAAAGATTTTTCTTTAAAGGAAATAAAAGAATTTTCAGTTATTCTTTCTGTTTATGAAAAATTTAATGGAAGTATAACTAAAACTTCTGAAGAACTTTTTATGCACAAAAATACCCTCCAGTACAAACTTGCTAAAATAAAAAAAATTAGTGGATACGATCCAAGAAATCTTAGGGACTTTACTGTCCTCAGTCTTGCTTTTAAATTATGGGCCATTGATTTTGAAAATACGGACTATATTAATTTTTCACCACGAAATTAAATATATAAAAAAAGACCGGTTAATATATCCAGAATATACTCTCCTGTCTTTTTATAAATGTATCAATTTGAAATTTTTATTTAAAATTGATTCTATATATACATTTTTCTCTTTCACCTAAAACATATTGCTCGCTACTTTCCGGTAACTTTACAATCTCAGAAAATTCAAATCCAATATACTCACGAGTTTTTCTTGAAGCAAAAATGATAAGCCGGTACATAATTTTTTTCTTGATTTCCTTCTGAAACTTTTTCCAATTTAAGATAGATTTCTTCACTTTTTAAAAAATCTGTATTAAAAAACATAAATTCTCCTTTATGTATAGATAAATTCAGGAATATCACTTTTTTCATAAGGATCGTAATTATTTAATTTACACATAAATTCTTTTAGATTTTCTATTTTTCCATCTTCTGTCCATTCTATCAAAGAAACTCCTGAAAAATCTTCAGATTCTTCATTTTTTTCTTTAAATTTAAAATACCATTCAACAATTGTCTGATTATCTTTATGAAAAAATT
>ERZ773213.1911-NODE-1911-length-10397-cov-3.207117_pt1 | contig 10397 bp, 8 predicted proteins | sample MGYA00580996_ERZ773213 | MGnify/ENA primary metagenome ERZ773213 (study PRJEB29015, sample SAMEA2738152) | human oral metagenome | biome: human oral; feature: human-associated habitat; material: saliva | place: China | collected 2197 ...
ACTCTGTTGGCTTAATTATTTTCTCTTAAAAGTGGCTTACCACTTTTTTTCTTATGAAAAAGTACTTCAAAAATACTTCAGCTAACCACTTGAAACCTTAGAATAATCAGTAATATCAATGGTTTCGATGAGTGCTTAGGTTATTCCAACTCAATAGTACCCGGTGGTTTGCCTGTGCAGTCATACAGCACGCGGTTTACATGGTCCACCTCGTTGACAATTCTGCGAGTGGCGACTTCCAGCACTTCCCAAGGGAGCTGTGCTGCTTCTGCTGTCATGAAGTCCGAGGTTAGAACTGCCCTCAGGGCGATAGCATAATCGTAAGTTCTAAAGTCTCCCATTACTCCTACCGACCTCATATTTGTGAGGGCTGCAAAGTACTGACCTATGTCTCTTGAGATGCCTGCTTTTTCCACTTCTTCGCGGTAGATTGCATCGGCTTCCTGGACGATTTTAACTTTCTCTGGTGTAACTTCTCCGATGATTCTAACAGCCAATCCCGGTCCCGGGAACGGTTGTCTGAACACCAAGTATTCAGGAATTCCAAGTTCCAGCCCGGATTTTCTGACCTCATCTTTGAAGAGGTCTCTGAGCGGCTCGATGATTTCCTTGAAGTCCACGTGTTCCGGCAAGCCACCTACGTTGTGGTGGCTCTTAATCGTAGCGCTGTGTCCCGAACCGCTTTCTACGATGTCGGGATAAATGGTTCCCTGCACGAGGAAGTCGACGGCTCCGATTTTCTTTGCCTCTTCTTCAAAGACTCTGATGAAAAGCTCGCCGATGATTTTTCTCTTTTTCTCAGGTTCGGAGACTCCCTTTAGAGCTTCGTAAAATCTCTCTTGGGCATTCACTCTGATGAAATTCAAATCGTACTTACCGGTTTCTCCGAAAACCGCTTCAACTTGGTCTCCCTCATCTTTTCTCAGCAGACCGTGGTCGACGAAAACACAGGTCAATTGTCTACCCACAGCTTTGCTGAGCATAACTGCAGCTACCGATGAATCGACACCGCCTGACAGGGCGCACAAAACCTTTCCATCACCTACCTTTGCCTTGATTTCTTTAATGGATTCTTCCACAAAGGAGTCCATCCTCCAATCTCCGCTACACTTGCAAACATCTTTTACAAACTTTTTGAAAACTTTCATTCCTTCCACGGAATGCATTACTTCCGGATGGAACTGAGTTGCGTAAAAGCCCCTTTCCGTATCTTCCATAGCCGCAACCGGACACACGGGAGTGCCGGCAATTTTTTTAAATCCTCTTGGGACCTGTGCTATATAATCCGTATGGCTCATCCACATTATGGTCTTGGCGGAAACTTCGCCCATTAAAAACGAATTTTTATCCACGTCTATTTCAGTTTTTCCGTACTCGCTGACCGGTGCCGTTTCAACCTTTCCACCCAGAGCGTGGGCCATCAGCTGGGCTCCGTAGCATATTCCCAAGATTGGGATGTTCAGTTGGAACAGCTTTTCATCGTAAGCGAGTGCTGATTCTCCATAGACGCTGTTTGGACCTCCTGTAAAGATTATTCCCTTCGGATTCATCTCTTCAATTTCCTTCACGGTAAATGTATGGGGTTTTATCTCCGCATAAACATTCAGTTCTCTGACTCTTCTCGCAATGAGTTGAGCATACTGCCCCCCAAAATCCATTACCAAAATTTTTTCATGTTTCATCATGGTAAGTTTCCTCTATTTGTAATTTATTTCAATATTTTCTATTCGAATGTTCAATGCGCCCGATATTTGTCCATAGGCGAACGGGCAATGTTGCTATGGCTCAGCCGAACTTCAACATTCAATCAGCCAAACTCAGGTTAGACTTTTACAGCAAAGCTCATAATCCGTCGCATTTTAACATTCAATCCACTAAATTCAGATTTCAACTGGGCTTATCTGTTTGAACCGCTGCCCGTAGTTTCCTTGGTTATCACATCGTGAGCGCTGCCTTCTACTATGGAAGTCGCTGAAACCAGAGTCATCTTGGCATTCTTTTGCAAGTCAGGGATTGTCAGTATTCCGCAGTTGCACATGGTAGACTTCACTTTTTGCAGAGATTGTCTAACGTTATCAGACAGCTTTCCCGCATATGGAACGTAGGAATCGACACCTTCTTCAAAGCTCAACTTCTTGTCTCCGCCCATATCGTATCTCTGCCAGTTTCTGGCACGGGCTGAACCCTCGCCCCAGTACTCTTTAACATAGCTTCCGTTGAGGTTAACTCTCTGTCCGGGAGCTTCATCAAATCTCGCAAAGTACCTTCCTAGCATTATGAAGTCCGCACCCATGGCGAGAGCCAATGTCATATGATAATCGTAGACGATTCCGCCGTCGGAGCAAATCGGAATGTATATGCCGGTCTCTTCAAAGTACTTGTTCCTAGCCTTCGCTACATCTTGAACCGCCGAAGCCTGACCTCTGCCTATGCCCTTTTGCTCTCTGGTTATGCAGATAGAACCTCCACCGATACCGATTTTTATGAAGTCCGCACCGGCTTCTGCAAGATACCTGAATCCATCACCGTCGACTACGTTTCCCGCACCTATTTTGACGGTATCGCCGTATTTTTCTCTGACGAATTTCAACGTGTCTGTCTGCCACTCGGAAAATCCTTCCGAAGAATCTATGCAGATAACATCGACGCCGGCTTCCACCAGGGCAGGAATCCTCTCTTCATAGTCCCTCGTGTTGATCCCCGCACCGACAATATATCTTTTGTGATGATCTAAAAGCTCATTCGGATTCGCCTTGTGACTGTCGTAATCCTTCCTGAACACGAAATGGGTTAACCTCTGATTTTTATCCACTATCGGCAAGGCATTTAACTTGTTATCCCACAGAATATCGTTCGCCTCGCTGAGAGTAACTCCAGATTCCGCATATACCAACTTCTCAAAAGGAGTCATAAATTCTTCAATTTTTGTATCCGGGCTCATCCTGCTGACTCTGTAATCTCTGGAAGTTACCAGTCCAATTAGCTTTCCATCAGCTGTCCCGTCCTCTGTCACCGCTGTTGTGCTGTGACCGGTTCTCTCCTTGAGTTCAAGTAAGTCTTTCAAAGTCTGATCCGGTCTTATGTTGGCATCGGAAGTTACAAACCCGGCTTTTGTATCTTTGGCTCTTTTTATCATTTCCACTTGGCTTTCAATTGGCTGCGAACCGAAAATGAACGATATGCCGCCTTCCTTTGCCAGTGCCACTGCCATTTTATCATCTGAAACCGCCTGCATGACTGCTGAAACCAATGGAATGTTCATTGAAAGTGCAGGTTCTTCTCCCTTTTTAAACTTTACGAGAGGTGTTCTCAGTGATACGTTCTCCACTCTGCACTCCTTAGAAGAGTAACCCGGAATCAGTAGGTACTCATTAAAAGTTCTCGACGGTTCATTGAAATACTGTGCCATAATTCCTCCTTAATATATTCTGTGGTAGCTTTTCAATCTTCTCACACTCTAAAATTTCACACCCGAAAATTTTGATAGATATCCTTGTGAATTCAACGTGAATTACAACATAAAATTATGATGAAACTCTCTTAAAATTCTCTAATCTTTTGAATTTATATTATATACCAGTTACTTTTGTTTTTCAATACATTACAGTTGGAGACACGGGAAAGTTTTTCACTTTTCGCGTGAGATTTTTCAGACTGAACTTCAGCTGCTTTCATGCTGTCTTCACGTAGATGATTTTCTTTGAAAACTGTACCAAGTCTGTTCTTAAAACATCCCATTTTTTTCGGAATGCTTCTCTCCTGGAAGCGATACATTTTTTATCTCATATCGACTTCTCTCGTTCGGTGAATCCTATACGCTCCTCTTTGCTACAGCGCTTTTTTTATCAAAATTCTCATCTTTATCGAAGCACTGCTCTTTATCAAATCCCTGCTCTCTGTCAAAACACTTCTCTCTGTTGAAGAACTGCTCGTTTTCAAAAATGTTCTTCTTTATATGGATGCTTTTCTTTGATTGAAACGCTCTCTTTCTCTTATTTTATACATTGATGCTCCTATAATTCACGCTCTCGTAAAATCGCAATTAAACAATATAAAAAAGGTTGAATAACTGAACGCCTATGGATACTCTCTTTACTGCGCCTTAATTTTCAACTTTTCGAATATTTCTTCTATTTTCTGCTCACTGCATTTTCTATAGCATCGCTTTATTACGATATTGCCTCTGACCAATTTTGAATTTTGTGTTCTGCCTTTTAATTTCATCAAATCATCCATTTCTCTTTCAAGGTTCAATTCTCTTTCATATACATCGATATGTCCCATGTAATCGCAATTTAACCTCCATGAAAAAAAGTGCTTTTCCACTCCCGCAATTCTGGCTATTTTTACGCTGTTAACCCCCTTGTGAAACCTGTCCGTATACGTTTTCAAATAGTATAACTCTCCGTCTATATACCATAAAAATTGCTTTCCGTTAAGCCACATGATTTTATCCTGAGAGCACTTTGCCAGCCGGTTGCCGATGAACACCATCAATATGAGACCTGCGGCAGCGAGAAAAAATAAATACATAAATTGAAACTTCAATATGTTCCACACGATGATCAATACTAAAGACACCGATGCCACTGTAAGCCACATCGGCAATGCTCGAACCAAAAACACGACAACTTCAATCAATAATACCCTTAAAATGCTATACCCTGTTATTCTTCCGGCTATATTTCTCACTTTCACCAACCTCTTCTCTATAAAATCACATCTGCTCTCACATTTTTTCAATGCTGCTTATTATCTCGTCGGCATTTGCAGGCGGTAAGTGAAGTGTCAACTTATCATTTTGCCTTATAGTCGTATCTCCCTTGGGCAGCATCAACTTGCCGCCGCGATCGATCTGTACGATTATGCTTCCTTCTAACCATTTCAACTCTCTGATCTTCTTGCCTACAACCGGACTTCCGGCTTCCACAACAGTGACTATTTCAACTTCCACTGCCTGCTCTTTGCTGTCGCCTTCCTTGTCTAAAACCCTGTCCAACAGATATTCATATACCGGTTTTGTTCCAAGCAGGTTCGCTGTGAAATATGAAACCAGACAAGTCACAGCCAAGGGGAGAAATCCACTTAAACTTCGGGTCATTTCAAAGATTAAAACCACTGATGTCAGGGGATTTCTAACTACGGCTGTCAAGTAACCGGACATGGATATTATAACGTACAGACCGAGATTATTTCCACCTAAAACAGTTCCGAACAGACATCCCAAAATTGCCCCCTGAACCAAAATCGGCAGAAAAATTCCTCCGGGCACTCCTGACGTAAACGACACCAGTGAAAATCCCATCTTGAGAAAAAACAATATCGCCAATCCATATATAGTGTATTTACTGTACAGCAGCATTTCCACCAGATTATGCCCGCTGCCCAGAACCTGTGGATATACGAAAAACATGATTCCTGATGCCGCATACGCTACGAAGGGTCTTATTTTGACGGATACGTTGAACTTCTTATAAAGATCGAACATACCTTTCATCACTTTGTTGTAGACTGTTCCGAACAGTCCCAGTACAATGCCCAGCAACACTATGTAAGGATATGTGGAGATGGAAACTCTCTCTATTTCAGGAAATGAGAACACGGGTTTGAACCCGAAGATCAACTGACTTATTATATCAGCTACTACAGCTGCACTAAAGCACGATATTATCAATTTTTTAGAGACGTTTTTATGAATTTCTTCCATGGAAAACAGAACTCCTGCCAAAGGGGCATGAAATGCCACTGACAACCCTGCACTGGCTCCGCTGGTCATAAGGTAGTTCTCCCTTATCTTTGTTCTCTTGAAAAGCCTCGCTACAAGTTTGCCGCTCATGGCTCCCAATTGAATTGACGGACCTTCACGGCCTAAAGACAAGCCTCCCAGAGCCGATACCGTTCCTCCTGTCAATTTAAAAATCAGAATCCTTATAGGATTGGTTTTTATTCTGCCGGTTACTTCTGCGGCAACCTGAGGAATTCCGCTACCTCCCACATATTTATCCTTTGAAATTATCCGACTGGACATGAGTCCCAACACTGTCAACAATATGATCAATCCAAATATATATAAATAGCTTTCTTCGGTTTTCCTCACGAAAAAATCAGTCGTCTTTCCACTGTAATCTATGAGAATTCTGTACACGACTCCGACAAATCCCGCTAATATTCCCACTATGACACCGTCTATCAAAAGCGTGGATTCCATCTTCTTGTCTTTCGTTTTTATCGTCTGTTCTTTCACTACTTTCATTTTATCCAAACAACCTCTTTTTCACTGATTTCAAGACATCACATATTTACAGTTGAATTCATATTCGCCTACGTTTGTTTCATGGGTTCATCTGCTGCAAATGCTGTTTTCCATGAAATTGCACCGTGTTCCTATTCAATGGAAAACCTTTCTCTATTTCAATGGAAAATCTTTCTCTATTCATTATACATTATTTACAGATTTCGTGAAGTTCATTTTCACCGGATTTATCAAATTATTGCGTGCCTTTAGCACATTGAGGCTTTGAGTATTGAATTTAACTGCATTTCTCATTCCGATTAAAAGTCCGAAGTGCCGTGTTTTGAGATATCTGCATTTCTCACACGTACACAAATCCCCCTTATGCCGAACTTGTTCGGCATAAGGGGGACGGAGCTCAATTGTTACAATTTTCGAAAAATTTAATTCCATATTCAGCACATTGAATTTCTTTTTTCTTTCAGCTGGCTATTTATCCGATTTCTTTCTCCTAACAGCCAAAGCCAATCCAATCGCAGAAAGCATAGCCGCTATGAGTCCTATCAAATTTTTACTGTCGCCGGTCTTTGGCTTTGTATCATTCTTTTTCTTTGTTTCTTTCTGTTTGTCTTTAGCCATATTTCCTTTATCTCCTGACTTATCCTTTGATATATTTCCATCCGGAGTCTTGCCGTCCTTATCCTTTTCTTTAGGTTGCTTAATCTCCGGTTTATTAGGATTAGGTTTATTAGGGTTTGGTTTATTAGGGTCAACTTTACCTATCAACGATATCACAAATGGAGAAAACGAGTCCGTTTCCACCGTTACAGTTCCGTCTTTGACTTTCTTGTCAAAAGTCTCCACGCTACCGTCTTTTTTAAAGTGCGTTATCTTAACATCTCTGTCATCTATATCTTTGCCTACATTGAATGTCAAATTCACCTTGCCCTTTGACGTCCCGTTCTCTATGGCTATATCATAGCTTCCCACAGTCTTTTCAACATTTGCAAGTTTTGCCAATTCCTTTTTCTGTTCATCCGTCAACTTATCCGTGATATCTTTTTTAACTGCCAGCTTGCTGTCTTCAGTGAACATTCCCTTCGCAGATATGTCTCCCTCTTTAAGAGTCTTTTCGAAGTACGTGCCTGCGGGATTCAAAGAATCCATCACATCCTGAAGCTCCTTCATGTACGCAGCCATCGTGTGCTTTGTCATATCCGTCTTATAAAAATTTTGATTTGCTTTCTTTATTGCCTCTTTAAGTCTCGCAAAAGATTCCTTGGTATATTTTTCAGGATGTTTTTCCATCTCTTCCGCTTTGCCTATAAGGGCTGCGAATTTATCCTTATTTAAAGACAAGTCGAGATTTTTTGAATTCAACAGATCTCTTGTTGCTTTATCCACGGTCTCTTGCGTAGCATCGGGATCTTCCAGAACCTTTAGAGCTTTATTATATTTTTTCAGATATTCGGCTGCTCCTACGGGTTTGTAGACACCAGCATTTACATCATCAAAAGTTTCCTTTTCTCCGTCTATGGCTGCCTTCAACTTAGTCTTATCAGCCTTGGTTCCCACTTCTCCTTCCGGTCTCTTGGAAGTCAAGTCCAACACGAGCAATACAGGCATTTCCTGAATATCAGGTCCCACCATTTTAGCAGCTATTTTGAGATCTATTCTGCCTTCACCCTGCTTGCTTCTGGTAATCCTGAACAGCTTGTTGTATTCTCTCGTTCCCGGCAGTTCCTGGGCCTTTATCTCCTTGCCGTTTTCAATGTGTTTCAAGTATTCCACCTGAGATGTAATTCCCTGAAAACCTCCCTTTTTAAATCCTATCGTATAGATGGCTTTTCCATCTTTCTCTTCCAATGTTATCAGAGGATTCATAAATCCGTTAGCCATTGATGTGGTATCCGGATCTCCCGCCTGAGCCAGCTTCCCCCTTATATTGAACATCTTACCCTGAGACGCTTTCTTCTCTGCATTCTTTATAGCCTTTTCTAATTTTTCTTCTAATTTTTTCAATGCCTCTTTGTTTTTAGCTCCGATGTCCAAAACGTTGTTCGCTTCGCCGAGAATCTGCTTCAAGTAGGCAATTGAAAGAGCTGAATACTCAGCTTCATGTGCGACTATATCCTCAGCCTCTTTCACCAGTTTTTTTAATTTCGTATAGTCCAGAGGTTTCTTTCTCAAATAAGTCGCCGCATCGTCTAAATCGTTCAAAGCGGTCTTGATTTCACTGTCGCCGGGATTGTTTTTCATGAGAACTCTTTCCGCTTTTTCGTACGCTTCTATGAATTCTTTCATTGAACTTTCATCGTATTCGCTGTCATCCCTCTGTGCGTATATGTTAAGTTTTGACAGAAATAATTTTGCGAGTGCAGTCTTATTTTTTTGAGCCTTGATTTCGTCCTTCTTTTCCAATTCTCCGATGAGCTTCAAAATCGCATCGTGAACCTCTCCTGGAGTTTCATCACTGGCTCCCATGATAACCTTCGGCGCCGGTCTCGGCATTTTCTTTATTTCATCAAACGTAAGACCGACATACTTTTTCAATCCGTCTTCGGCTTTAAATTCTTCCCAGATATTTCCCAAATATCCCGGTGCATTTTGTGTCTTATCCTGAATGTAATAACAAACATTTCCGTACTTGTAAATTTTCACGGACATTTTGTATGTTGCAATTCCGTGTTTTATCGTAATGTCATGGGAAGTCACCTTGTCGTTGTCAACAGTATACCCCTTATCCGTCGCAGATGATACGGCATCGACAGGTCTACCATCTCCATTGGCAAATGCCATTCCGAAACTGGATAAAACCATCACGAAAGCCGTTATCAAACTCAGAATTCCTTTGAATTTCAATTTCATTTTTCCCTCCGTAAACAATTAAATTTCAATTGCTGTTCAGCAATTTTCATCGCTATTTCTCACAGATATTATCTTCCACATAGCTCAAAGTAAAATGCGTGTCCTTGCGATTACACATATTCTAATCGAACCTTTATGACGGAAAATAAATCCTTTATCCCGGTTAGTTATTCTATGCTAACTCAGTTAATTGTATCAGAGTGGACGGCTTTTATCAAGGGGGATTTTAGCTGCATATGTTTTATTCTTGTTTTATTTTATCTTTAGTTGGATTTTTGCCAAAACAATGATATATTATCTATAACAGATTGCAAGGAGGTATATGTTGCTGGATCAGATCGCAGATTTGCTATCACATACATTTTTAGACATAATAGTTCTGACAATTTGGGCATTTGCAAATATTTACGCTTTGGTCATGTTGTGTTTCAAGTTCAAAAAAATCTTGCAGATTGCATACTTTATCAGAACCGGTATTAAAAACAGGTGGAAGTTCCTTCCGAAACCTAAAGAATAGCAGGTTTAAACGAGCTGATTTAAACCTGCCTTGTCTATGTGAGATATATGAGAAAGAGCTCTGAGTTTTACCTTGAACTGCTTTTTCCTATCCGCACTTCTTTCTGAGACATGCTTCTCATCGTCAAACCTATCCCCTCAAAGCTTCAAACTCCTGATTTTCATTGAAAATTTTTTCCGCATACCAACACACCGGTACTATTTTAACTTTTTTCTCTTTAGCTAAATCCATGGCAGCTATTACCAATTTCCTAGCTATTCCCATCCCCTTAAACTTTTCCGACACTTGCGTATGATCGATTAGCAGCTTTTCATCCGAAATCCATTCGTATGTCAATTCTCCCATTTTTACTCCATCTTCAAAAGCCTCTATAACTCCTCTTTTCCCATCATCTTTTCTCGTTATCTTCATATTCCGATCCTCCATATTTTTACTATATCACTATAGCTCATTTATCTCAATATGCTATTTTATGCACTTCACATAACCGCATCTCAATTTGCCTTCCACGGCTTTTTGCTCGTTTCGGCTATGGAAGCATCTCCATTACAATTTCCTTGATAGTTTAAAATAATTGAGGAATTTTTAAAGGAAGTAAAATCAAGCGACCAGCACTTTGTAGATTGCGTCAAGCGAAAACTCCACAACAACTTGACACTATCCAATCTCCTTCTAAGTCTTGACAAACATTTTATTTTTATTTATAATCATCAGTAATTGAATATCTATCTTCAGGGCAGGATGAAATTTCCTACCGGTGGTACAGCCCACGAGCCGCAA
>ERZ773213.1920-NODE-1920-length-10360-cov-27.158176_pt1 | contig 10360 bp, 11 predicted proteins | sample MGYA00580996_ERZ773213 | MGnify/ENA primary metagenome ERZ773213 (study PRJEB29015, sample SAMEA2738152) | human oral metagenome | biome: human oral; feature: human-associated habitat; material: saliva | place: China | collected 2197 ...
AAAAGGAAGAACTAGACAAGCAAATCACACAGCATTTAAAAGCAGGTTGGACCATTGAGCGTTTAACGCTCGTGGAGAGAAACCTCCTTCGCTTGGGAGTCTTTGAAATCACTTCATTTGACACCCCTCAGTTGGTTGCTGTTAATGAAGCTATCGAGCTTGCAAAGGATTTCTCAGATCAAAAATCTGCCCGTTTTATCAATGGACTGCTCAGCCAGTTTGTAACAGAAGAACAGTAAACAAAAAAAGTGTTTGACAATTATCAAACACTTTTTTCTTTGCCTTCCACTATCTAAAAAAACGATAATAGATTAAATTAGAAAGAAATAACCAGATGAAGTCTGCATGGATGAGAAAGTTTATAAAACTATGGCACAGAATGGTGATTTTTAGACTCTTTGTCCAACGGTAAACTAAAGCAAAGAAAAGACCGAAAAAACTATAAACCATCAAACTGATAAGGTCACGATGGGACAATACCAAATGACTGAGCCCAAAAATAAGAGCAGATAAGATGACATCCAAGTAATATTTGGACTTAGGAAAGAAGGAATTCATAAAATATCCTCTATGAACTAGTTCCTCCAATATAGGCCCCAAAATGACAACTGAGATAAAAGAGAAGCAAGTCGTTAAAATAGTAGATTGCTCACTGAAGGATAGGACCGAAAGAAGGTCTTCAAAGATATAGTTGTTATTAATGAAGCGACTAAACTGTAAGTAAAAAGCACTTAACAACTGACGGACAAAATAAGCAGCCACTAAACTAACTAAAAGGTAAAAGAATCTGGATTTCTTTGAGCCCTTTTTTTCAAAAATATAGAGCATTTTTTTCTTTTTTAGCCAATAGATAAATAGTCCTAAAAGAGCTAGTTGCTCTACTGCTACAATAATAGAATAGCCATCCATACCCCAGACAAACATCTTAGCCAGATAAAGACTACTGAAATCTAGTAGATAAATTGATAGAAATACCAGTAATGTATAGATTCCCAAATGACCTAGTTTTTTCATACTTACTCCAAAAAATCTTTGTTGACCTATTTTTATAGCATAAATATCTTTCATTATATTAACAACTATTTTTAAAAAAGTCAATTTCTCATCCTGAAGAGTACGACTATCAATAACATAAAAGCATCTCTCAATCTTACTATCAAATTAGAAAAAGTGTTTGACAATTATCAAACACTTTTTTCTTTGCCCTCCACTATCTAAAAAAATGATAATAGGCATAATTAGAAACAAAAATCCAGATGGGCTTTGCATAAATGAGAAAGTTGAAAAAACTATGGCACAGAATGGTGATTGTTAAGTTCTTCGTCCAACGGTAGATAAGAGCGAAAAAGAGACCAATCAGACTATAATATAATAAACTAATTGGGTCCTGGTGAGATAGTATCAAATGACTGAGTCCAAAAATAAGGCCTGATAAGATGACATCTAAATAGTACTTTGACTTAGAAAAGAAGGTGTTCATAAAATACCCTCTATCAAGAGTCTCCTCAAAAATAGGGCCGATGATTACAGGAAGTACAAAAGATAAGATAGTCGATAAAAAAGTTGGTTGTCCATTTGAAAGAACCACGGTAAAATACTCATCATGAATATTCCTATGATTAATCAAATGAGCATAGCGTGCCCAAAAATTACCGAGAATCTGATAAACCACATAAGTTGCAAATAAGTAGAAGACAAATGACCAGTTCCAGCACTTTTTCTCAAAGATAAAGAGCATCTTTTTCTTTTTTAACCACCAAATTAATAGAAGGAAATTTCCTACTAATCCCATTGTTAAAATAAGAGAGTAAACATCAGCGCCTAACCCTAAAATTATCGTCACATACAATCCAATTGTTTGTGGTAAATAGGTAGATAGTAAAATAATAAGCAAAAATATTCCAAATTGTCTTAGTTTCTTTGTGTTTCTCATCGTACTTTTTTTGAAAGATTATCCTGCTCGGAAACCGTACTTCCAAGCATCCCTATAAGAATTAAGTGCCCCTTGCCCCATATAGGGAGCAAATTCTCTATAATATAACCATCTACCATAACCATCTTCCCAAACGGCAAGACCACCTGAAGTTTGCTCTAAGTCCTCAGTTGAAAGAACTGTAAATGTTTCTGTACCTGTCATTGCAAGTACCTCCTTAAAATAAATTTTTGTAAGCTTACATCTACAGTATACATCTTTTTGTCTATTTTATTAATCTTCCCCTCAACTGTCAATTTTTCGGTCTGAACTGCATTTTTCTAAAAAAATGAGACCTTTCTAGTCTCATTTAGTCATTCTTAGTATTTTCTAAATCGTTTATAACGCTCTTCCAACAAATCTTCTAGCGGTTTTTGTGAAAGTCTAGCTAGATCAGCTTGAAGTTCTTTTTTGACATTCTTAATCAGTTCTTTACTAGAAAGTCCTGCTTCAGAAATCACCTTATCCACCACGGCCATTTCTAACAGCTCATGTGAGGTGATTTTCATCAGTTCTGCTGCTTCCATGGCACGACTACCATCCTTCCATAGAATGGAAGCAAAGCCTTCTGGACTGAGAATGGCATAGATAGAATTTTCCAGCATCCAGACACGGTCTGCGACTGCTAGAGCCAGAGCCCCACCTGAACCACCTTCACCGATAATGATAGCAATAATCGGAACTTTCAGGTCACTCATTTCCATGAGATTACGAGCAATAGCTTCCCCTTGTCCACGTTCTTCCGCTCCGACACCAGGATAGGCACCTGCTGTATTGATAAAGGTAACAACTGGACGGCCAAATTTTTCAGCCTGTTTCATCAAACGTAGGGCCTTACGGTAGCCTTCTGGATGCGGTTGACCAAAATTCCGCTTGAGGTTATCTTGTAAACTCTTGCCTTTTTGGATACCAACCACTGTTACAGCTTGGTCTCCAAGCCAGCCAATACCACCAACAACTGCACCATCGTCACGAAAAGAACGGTCACCGTGTAATTGGATAAATTCATCAAAAATGCCTGTCGCAAAGTCCAAGGTTGTCAAGCGACTCTGCTCACGCGCTTCTCTGACTATTTTTGCAATATTCATCTAGGACTCCCTCCGTGCAATCTGACTAGGCTAGCAATCGTATCTGGTAAGTCTCTTCTTTTGACAATAGCATCCACAAAGCCATGTTCCAATAGGAATTCTGCCTTTTGGAAATCCTCAGGCAAGCTTTCACGAACCGTATTTTCAATCACACGACGCCCAGCAAAACCGACCAAGCTCTGTGGTTCAGCCAGAATGATATCGCCTTCCATAGCGAAAGAAGCTGTCACACCACCTGTCGTTGGATCTGTCAAAATGGTCAGGTAAAAGAGACCAGCATTTGAATGGCGTTTAACCGCTGCAGAGATCTTGGCCATCTGCATGAGACTCATGATTCCTTCCTGCATACGGGCTCCACCAGAGGCTGTGAAGAGAACAACTGGCAATTGTTCGACAGTCGCATACTCAAACAAACGAGTGATTTTTTCACCTACAACCGTACCCATAGAAGCCATGATAAAGTTGGAATCCATAATCCCAAGAGCCACAGTCTGACCTTTTATAAGAGCTGTTCCTGTCACAACGGCTTCATCCAAACCTGTTTTTTCACGCATAGTTGCTAGTTTCTTTTGATAACCAGGGAAATGCAAGGGATCCTTGCTTTCAATCCCTGTAAACAATTCCTTGAAGGTTCCCATATCAATCGTCAAAGCCAAGCGTTCTTGGGCAGAAATACGAAAGGTATAGCTACAGTGCGGACAGATACGCTCACTTCCCAGATCCTTCTGATAAATGGTATGCTTACAGCCTGGACACTGGGAGAATAATTCATCTGGAACCTCTGGCTTGGCTTGAGGTTTTTCCCTAACCGAACGATTGGGATTGATTCGAATATACTTATCTTTTTTACTAAATAGAGCCATTGATTCCCCTTTTCGGTTTAAACTCTTGAAGTCATTTTATTCTTTTTCTTGATATTTAGGTAAGAAGGTTTCCATCAAGAAGGAAGTATCATAATCTCCAGCAATGACATTGCGATCTGAAATGAGGTCAAGCTGGAAATCTGCATTGGTCTGCACCCCTTCAATCTCTAATTCATAGAGGGCACGTTGCATTTTCATCAAGGCATCAAAACGATTTTCACCGTGAACGATGATTTTAGCAATCATACTATCATAATAAGGTGGAATGGTATAGCCTGGATAAACTGCTGAATCCACGCGCAAGCCAACTCCTCCACTTGGCAGATAGAGATTGGTAATCTTACCTGGACTTGGAGCAAAGTTAAAGGCTGGATTTTCTGCATTGATACGACATTCAATAGCATGACCGCGTAGAACAATATCTTCTTGCTTAACAGACAGAGGTTGACCTGCTGCAATGCGAATTTGTTCCTTAACAATATCCACACCTGAAACAAATTCTGTTACTGGATGTTCTACTTGTACACGAGTATTCATCTCCATAAAATAGAATTTACCACTGGCTTCATCAAGAAGAAACTCAATGGTCCCTGCATTCTCATAGCCAACAGACTCTGCCGCTCGAACAGCAGCAGCACCGATTTCATGGCGCAACGTTTTTCCGATTGCAATCGAAGGACTTTCTTCCAAAACCTTTTGGTTATTCCGTTGAAGAGAACAATCCCGTTCACCCAAGTGAATCACATGTCCATGCTCATCTCCTAGGATTTGAACCTCGATGTGACGAGCTGGATAGATAACCCGTTCTATATACATGGCACCATTGCCATAATTAGCCTTGGCTTCGCTAGAGGCAGTTTCAAAGGCGGAAACGAGGTCTTCTGGTTTTTCAACCTTACGAATCCCTTTACCACCTCCACCTGCTGAAGCCTTGAGCATAACAGGATAGCCAATTTTTTCAGCAACAATCAAAGCTTCCTCAGAGTTATGCACTTCTCCATCCGAACCTGGAATGACTGGAACACCAGCTTTGATCATCTGAGCACGCGCATTGATCTTGTCTCCCATCATATCCATGACATGACCAGATGGACCGATAAATTTGATGCCCACTTCTTCACACATGGTTGCAAATTTGGAATTTTCACTGAGAAATCCAAAACCTGGGTGAATGGCTTCTGCCTCAGTCAAGACTGCAGCTGATAGAACCGCATTAATATTGAGATAAGACTCTGTTGGCTTACCAGGGCCAATACAAACTGCTTCATCTGCCAAAAGCGTATGAAGGGCTTCCTTATCAGCAGTTGAATAAACCGCCACCGTCGCAATGCCCAATTCACGCGCCGCACGGATAATACGAACCGCAATTTCACCACGATTGGCAATTAAAATTTTTCGAAACATGGAGAACCTCCTTAGTTCCCTATTGCAAAGGTAAGAGTACCACTAGCTGCAAGCTTGCCATCCACTTCAGCCTTTGCTTCAACCACGGCAATGCTACCGCGACGTTTTACAAACGTTGCCGTCATAACTAATTGGTCACCTGGTACAACTTGCTTCTTGAATTTAACCTTGTCCATACCAGCGTAAAAGACCAGTTTTCCTTTATTTTCAGGTTTTGACAACTCCAAGACACCAGCTGTTTGCGCCAATGCTTCCATGATCAGAACACCTGGCATGACAGGATATTGAGGGAAATGACCGTTAAAGAAGGGCTCATTGATGGTTACATTTTTGATGGCTACAATAGTGTCCTCGCTCACTTCCAAGACACGGTCTACTAGGAGCATAGGATAACGGTGGGGAAGGGCTTCTTTGATTCCTTGAATATCGATCATTTGATACGTACCAATCCTTTACCAAACTCAACCATTTCTTCGTTAGAAACGAGAATTTCCGTTACCACACCATCCTTAGGAGCTGGGATTTCATTCATGACTTTCATGGCTTCGATAATTACCAATGTTTGGCCTTTTTTAACACTATCACCAACTGTTACAAAGGCAGGTTTATCTGGACCAGCAGCCAAGTAAGCCACCCCAACAAGTGGGCTCTCTACAATATCTCCCTCAGCAGCCACACTTGCTTCAATTGAAGCTGGAACTTCTTCTGCTACAGTTTCTGCTGGAGCAGATGTAGAGGCTACTGGACTCGGTGTTGCTAGAAGAGGTGCTGGAGCAACTTCAGACACCAGTCTCGCTTCATTCTTGCTAAACTGCAACTCATCCGTCCCATTTTTATAAGAAAATTCTCTCAAACTTGACTGGTCAAATTGAGCCATCAAGTCTTTAATATCGTTTAAATTCATACTTATTTATTCTCCCAACGTTTGAAAGCAAGAACTGCATTGTGGCCACCAAAACCAAAGGTATTTGAAATAGCGTATGGAATTTCTTGCTCCAAGCCTTGTCCATAAACGACATTGGCTTCGATATAATCTGATACTTCACTTGTTCCAGCTGTCATTGGTACAAAGTTATGACGCATAGCTTCGATTGTTACGATAGCTTCTACTGCACCTGCAGCCCCCAGCAAATGTCCTGTGAAAGACTTGGTTGATGATACAGGTACTTCCTTACCAAGAACAGCTACGATAGCACCACTTTCTCCTTTTTCATTAGCAGGAGTTGACGTTCCGTGAGCATTGACATAGGCTACTTGCTCTGGAGAAATCTCAGCTTCTTCCAAGGCTAGTTTGATGGCTTTGATAGCTCCTTGACCTTCTGGATGTGGTGAAGTCATGTGGTAGGCATCACAAGTATTTCCGTAACCAACCACTTCAGCAAGGATAGTAGCCCCACGTTTTTCAGCGTGTTCAAGGCTTTCAAGAACCAACATCCCTGAACCTTCTCCCATGACAAAACCATTACGGTCTTTATCAAATGGGATAGAAGCACGAGCTGGATCCTCTGTAGTAGAGAGAGCTGTTAGGGCTTGGAAACCAGCAATAGCAAAAGGTGTGATAGAGGCTTCTGAACCACCTACCAACATAACATCTTGGAAACCAAACTTAATTGAGCGGAAGGCATCCCCAATCGCGTCATTTGATGAAGCGCAGGCAGTATTGATGGATTTACAAACACCGTTTGCTCCAAAACGCATAGCAACATTTCCTGAAGCCATATTTGGCAAGGCTTTTGGAAGGGTCAATGGTTTCACACGTTTTGGTCCTTTGTCATGGAGGCGAAGCACTTGATCTTCAATTTCTTTGATTCCACCAATACCAGAGGCCACGATAACACCAAAACGATCTTTATCAAGAGCCTCTACATCCAAATTGGCATGATTGACAGCTTCTTGGGCTGCGTACAAGGCATACAAAGAATAGTTATCGAAACGATTGGTATCTTTCTTAACAAAGTATTTATCAAAAGGAAAATCTTGGATTTCTGCTGCATTATGCACATCAAAGTCACTATGATCAAATTTTGTAATTGGACCAATTCCGATTTTTCCAGTTGTCAAACTATTCCAAAATTCTTCTGGTGTATTTCCGATTGGAGATGTTACTCCATAACCTGTTACTACTACGCGATTTAGTTTCATCTTTTTTACCTCTAGCTTCTGCTACATACTTAAGCCACCATCAATGGCAACCACTTGACCAGTTAGATAATCTTGGCCTGCTAAAAATACTGTCAAATCTGCAACCTGCTCTGCCTGCCCAAATTCTTTCATAGGAATTTGCGCCAGCATGGCATCTTTTACCTTGTCTGATAGAACAGCTGTCATATCGGACTCAATCATTCCAGGTGCAATAGCATTAACCCTGATATTGCGATTGGCCACTTCACGCGCCACAGACTTGGTAAAACCAATCAAACCAGCCTTAGAAGCTGCATAGTTAGCTTGACCGATATTTCCCATCAAACCAACAACACTAGACATATTAATGATAGCACCTTCTCTGGCTTTCATCATCGGTTTCAAGACTGATTGTGTCATGTTAAAGGCACCAGTCAGGTTAACCTTGAGCACTTTTTCAAAATCTGCTTCTGTCATCTTGAGCATCAGGGTATCTTGGGTAATCCCTGCATTGTTGACCAAAACATCTACTGAACCCAGCTCTGCAATAGCTTGCTCAACCATACGCTTAGCGTCTGCAAAATCTGATACATCTCCTGAAATAGGAACCACCTTGACACCATAGTTTGAAAACTCAGCGAGCAATTCTTCTGAGATTGCCCCACGACTGTTTAAGACAATGTTGGCTCCTGCTTGAGCAAACTTGTGGGCAATGGCAAGACCAATTCCACGACTCGAACCTGTAATAAAGATATTTTTATTTTTTAGTTGCATTCTTTTCTCCTGTTTCCTCTTGTATTTATGGGAGAAGGGATTACTTGTTTTCTAGCAAGGCTTCCAAGCTAGCCTGATCTTCAACATTGGCTAGTTTAGCTGTCTTATCAATTTTTTTGACAAAGCCTGACAAGACTTTCCCCGGTCCAATCTCGATAAAGTTGGTTACTCCTGCTTCTTGCATAACTGCAATACTTTCATAGAAACGAACTGGTTCCTTGACCTGACGCGTCAAGAGTTGAGCAATGTCTTCTTTTTGCATAACTGCAGCTTCTGTATTGCCGACTAGGGGACAAGTGAAATCTGAAAAACTTACCTGAGCTAGAGTTTCAGCTAGTTTCTGGCTAGCAGGCTCAAGGAGAGCGGTATGAAAAGGCCCTGAAACCTTGAGAGGAATCAAGCGTTTGGCGCCTGCTTCCTGCAAGAGTTCAACAGCTCGATCAACTGCAACCACTTCTCCACCAATCACGATTTGTGCAGGTGTATTATAGTTGGCTGGGGTAACCACTCCAAGTTCAGAAGCTTTTTGACAGGCTTCCTCAATGACCTCTACTGGCGTATTGAGAACTGCTACCATCTTGCCAGAACCAGCAGGGGCCGCTTCTTCCATATAGGCTCCACGCTTAGCTACCAAGGCTACCGCATCTTCAAAATCTAAGGCACCACTGGCTACCAAGGCAGAGTATTCTCCAAGGGACAAACCAGCAACCATATCAGGCTGATAGCCCTTTTCTTGCAATAAACGATAGATAGCAACTGAAGTTGCTAAAATAGCTGGTTGCGTATAGCGGGTCTGATTGAGTTTTTCTTCTTCCGTATCAATGAGATGACGCAAATCATAACCGAGTACCTGACTCGCTTGATCAATCGTTTCTTTGACAATAGGGTAGTGATCATAGAGATCCCGTCCCATACCTAGATACTGGGCACCTTGGCCAGCAAATAAAAAGGCTGTTTTAGTCATTTCTTACAACTCCTGCCCAACGAGAGGCTTCTTCTTGAATTTTCTTAGCTGCTCCGTAATACAAATCTTTTAGGATTTCTTCAACGGTTTCTTCTTTGGAAACAAGGCCTGCAATTTGACCTGCCATAACAGAACCACCATCCACATCTCCGTGAACAACCGCTTTGGCTAGAGCACCTGCTCCCATTTGTTCAAAAATTTCCAAATCTGGATTTTCTTGTTTAAAGGCATCTTTTTCAGCTTGTTCAAAATCACGAGTCAACTGATTTTTAATCGCACGAACAGCATGTCCAAAGTGTTGAGCTGAAATCGTAGTATCAATATCTCTAGCTTTTAAAATTTTCGCCTTATAATTTGGATGGGCATTAGACTCTTTTGCAACGACAAAACGAGTTCCAACCTGAACAGCCTCTGCCCCTAGCATAAAGCCAGCCGCAGCACCTTCACCATCCGCAATCCCTCCTGCAGCAATAACAGGAATAGATACAGCAGCAGCAACCTGGCGCACCAAGGTCATGGTTGTTAATTTCCCAATATGTCCCCCAGCTTCCATTCCTTCTGCAATAACAGCATCCGCACCGATTTTTTCCATGCGTTTAGCTAGGGCAACACTTGGTACAACTGGAATAACTGTAATACCAGCTTCATGGAAACGTTCCATGTATTTGCTTGGATTTCCTGCTCCTGTTGTCACTACCTTAACACCTTCCTCGATAACGAGGTCTACAATATCTTCCACAAAGGGAGACAAGAGCATGATGTTGACACCAAAGGGTTTATCAGTCAATGATTTGATTTTATCAATATTTGCCTTGACAACTTCTTTAGGGGCATTCCCCCCACCGATAATCCCTAGTCCTCCAGCCTTGGAAACAGCCCCTGCCAAATCACCATCAGCAACCCAGGCCATTCCTCCTTGAAAAATAGGATAATCAATATTCAATAATTCTGTAATACGCGTTTTCATAGTGCCTCCATCGTTTCTTGCTTACGTAATAGTTCGATACTGTCATAATTTGACAATCAAACTATTGCCTAAACAAGAGGGAGCGGGTTTCCCTACTCCTTCTATCTTATATTCTGCTTATTTTGTTTGCTCTTCAACGTAGGCAACCAAGTCACCAACTGTTTTCAAGTCATCTTCTGCTTCGATTTGGATATCAAAAGCATCTTC
>ERZ773213.1934-NODE-1934-length-10304-cov-23.062152_pt1 | contig 10304 bp, 8 predicted proteins | sample MGYA00580996_ERZ773213 | MGnify/ENA primary metagenome ERZ773213 (study PRJEB29015, sample SAMEA2738152) | human oral metagenome | biome: human oral; feature: human-associated habitat; material: saliva | place: China | collected 2197 ...
GCATTTTGACGGTCAACCAGATTGACATGTTCCTGAAGGCAATGCCATTTGAGCTAACTTACGCGGACGACAACAACCAGTTCCTCTACTACAACAACGCTCATGACAACCCAGACACTATGCTGGCAAAACGCGTTCCTGAGCAGTCGGGCAGCCGTCTTTCCACAGTTCACAGCTCTCTTCCCGAGGGTCGCATGAAAAACGTTGAGTTTGTCATTGGCGTGCTTCGTAACGGCGACAAAGAATACGTACGCACCATTGTCCCAGGTACACCAGCCGACATCATCAACACCCATAACTACCAGGCAATGTACTACCCCGATGGCTCGTATGCAGGCATCAACGAGATTGTCTTCAACTTCAAGCCCTGGTTGGATTGGTACCTACAAACCACAGGTCAGCGCCTCGTAAGCGCTAGCGGCGCAGTTGTTCCACCAGCTGGCGCTCCTGCCCCTGCTGCTGGTGCTCCCGCACCAAGTGCAGGCGTAGATGCTACCTCGGGTGCAAGCGCCTAACGTGCAGCTACGCGCCGCGACGCGCACCACGACGCATAACCGCGATGCAGCTACCTGCACTTGACACGACTACGTGTGCCTACATGCGACCAAGTGCTCCTACGTGCGACCAAGTGTAATGATGCACAACTGAAGTGATACACTTCCCTCGCCTTCCAGAAATAAATCTCTGGAAGGCGAGTTTTTGTGTTAAGTTGCAAAATTTCTATTTAGGTTAAATATGTATTCATTTCTACGAATATCTATGCACAGATATTCAATTTTGTGTATCACTCATTTTTTAGACCAAAATTTTAGGGGCTAAAAAGGTAAAAAATCCGTTTAGTTGGGGATCAAAACTTTAAAAAGTCATTTTTATGCCCAACTAAGACGATTTTTTACCACCATTGCAATTTTTTATCTGCGAAAACTCGCTATGCAGAAAAATGAAACTCCAACTAAACGCATTTTTTACCACTTTGGATAGAATCAGCAATTGGCATTATTGGCCATACCTCAATCAACTGGGCATCTTTCAAACCACTGCTCATCGCTTAACTTGTCGGGTATCGTCGAGCGATACCCGCGTCATCCGACAGCCACTACCTGTTGAACTTGTTGATCTTTCGATCGTAAGTAAGCAGGCCGTTTACCTCTTCTTCAACGTCAGATACCTGCGTGTAAACGTATCCCGCAAGGCCCTCATCCTGCAGCGATTCCACCTCTACAAGCAACTTTTTAACAGCAGCTCGCCAATCCTCGACCGTGGAAAAATCACCGTACCCATACGAGTGGTCAAGCGACGTATGACCTGGCATCATCTGCGCCAGACCGCCAAACTCAGAAATTATTGCAGCTCGATTTCCCCGCTGTTTCCTCTGCCAACCTGCACGCAGCGGCCTGAAGTAATTATGAATGCTCAGGAAGTCGCCACATTCCTGGTCGTACCAGCCACTTGTTGCATCGATTGGTCGCGTTGTATCCAACGCGCGAACAACCTCAGTAGCAGCTCGCGCATCAAACTGTCCCCAACCCTCGTTGAAGAGCGTCCAAATACCAATCGAAGGATGTCCATCCAGGAGTTTGACCATTTCCTGACAGGTTTCTGTCCACTCCTTGCGATAACCCTCATTACCTGCGGATAAAGCCTGATGATGTTCTGGAGTTGTATCATCAAATCGGCTCCAAGTAAAACTGAACAGCGTCGGCTTCTGACTCGTGTGCCAGGGACTATACGCGCTTCCACCCGAAACGCAATCCTGCCAAACCAGCATGCCGAGTCGGTCGCAGTGATAATACCAACGTTCGCTTTCAATCTTGATATGTTTACGCAACGTATTAAAACCGGCCGATTTCATAGCCTCTATGTCATATACCAGCGCATCATCGGACGGCGCGGTCATCAATCCGTCAGGCCAGTAGCCCTGATCCAGCACGCCGCGCACAAAATATGGCGCGCCGTTCAAGTGCACTCTTGGCACACCAGCCTCGTCAGGCTTCACCTCAACAGTACGAAACGCGCAATAACTGTGAGCTGCATCGACAACCACGCCATCTCGCTGCAGCGTAGCCTCCACGGCATAGAGGTGCGGACTCTCCGGCGACCACAGTTGCACGTCGTCCACGTGCAACTCCGCGCAAATTTCCCCCGTCACATCCATCGGAAGCTTGGCGAGAAGAACGTCTTGTCCAAGCTCATCTTTGAGTGCCAACTCCAGCTTAAACGCGCCCGTTTGTACACCGGTCAGCCCGCTTGCCTGCACGTTCGCTCTAACCTCAAGCGCGCCAAACATATCACCCTTCAGCGTTAGCGACTCAAGATGAACCGCAGAAACAACCTCGTACCACACGCTTTGCCAAATGCCACTCTGAGCGGTGTACCAAATGTCGCCACGCGAAAGTCGCTGCTTACCGCGCAGTTGAGAGCCAGTGTCACTTGGATCCCAAACGCAAAGCACAAGCTCAGCCGTGTCCGCACTGTTTGCCGTGTCCGCACTGTTTGCCGTTGTCGCACTTTCTGTCCTCGCAGCAGATGCTACACTCTCTCCCGTTTCAGGCGAGACAAGTAAATCCGTCACATCAAAGGAAAATGGCAGGTAACCACCAACATGCGTGCCGACAAGCTTACCATTAACTAAGCACGCGCACATCCAGTCAACCGCTTCAAAATGCAGAATAAGTCGCTGGTCATCGGCCAGTTTAGGTATTTCAATTTTGCGTTTATACCACAAAAATTCGCTTGGCTGCACCGTACGACCAACACCAGAGAGCGGAGCTTCTGGCGAGAACGGCACCACAATCTGTCCGTCCCAACGGGAAGGAATCGCCTGTTGCGCGAGGGTCTCTACACTAATCCCGCCATCTACCGGCACAATCGCATAATCCCACACGCCGTTCAGCATCACGTAATTGTCGCGCTGCATACGAGGACGCGGATGCTCAGGCAAGACGTTCGATGTATCAAGCGCCTCTCCCCAAACAGTCGTCAGAGAATTAAGCGTCTCCTCCGTATGCTTTTTGGGCGCACTTGCCAAAACGCGACGAATATCCAGCATGGTTTCTCTCGTTTCTCCTGAAGCAGCAGGTACAAGCACATGACAAGCCAGCGTGACGTATGTATATCATAGCCACTTCGTAAAAGAATTTATATAGCGAGAAAACCGAACAAACCCCAGTTCAATCACGAACTAAGGCTCAAATAAGATTGGAGCTCAAATAGGACTGAAGCTCAGCTTCACTCAAAACCCACATAAACGCTAGTGCCTGGGAAACCACGGAATGCAGCGATTGACTCGTTTGCAGTACTCTTTGTACTCATCGCCAAACTGCTCGAGAAGCCACTTCTCCTCTGTAGCCTGCATCATCACAGTTAAAAGCGCCCAAAACACAAGTGGTAGTGGTAGCAGATAAAGGTTACTAGAGAGCAGCGCTGCACCTGACATAACAAACGCAAATGCAGAGTAGATAGGGTTTCTGACCAGCGCATAAACACCAGTGGTTACCAGCTGATTTGCAATGATTTTCTCGCGAAGTTTTTCTTTGATAGCGGCGGAAACCCAAAGCCAGATGCCCACGATCAAAAAAGCTGTACCTACGGCATGCATTACGCCAACCGTTGCTCGAATGCGAAGATACGGAAGAAAACCCAGCTTGGACAGGGTGATACACATAACTGTCAGCACCGTGATGGCAATCACGTAAGCGGGGCCAACACCAAGTACCGGAAGATGATCTTTCTTCTCGTTCTGAGCAGGCATTCGATGAACTCCGTTCAGTTGACATTGTTAGATATAACTAACTTCTATGAAAATTTTATACCAAACTAAGCCTTTATGTAGTGTTTTTTAATCTGATCATACTTATTTGTTACTCCTTTATTATATTGAATGGTAATCCTAGGACAAAAATGTAATCGACAAAGACAAGGCGCATGCTGCTATGTCTCCACCATGCGATAATTGTTTAGCTACGCTTCCCTAACTCTATAACTGCCCAGATAGATACAAGCCACTATACTAGTATTTCCGGTCCTTCCCATCTTATTTCTTGTTAATCAACGACTTAAGATTTTGTAATTGAAGTAAAGAAATCAGCAGAAACTAGATATGGTGAATTATTATCATCCACTCTGTAAATAAGTAGCATGTCCTTTTCCTTGAAAATTACTTTTATATGTTCTCCTCTATGAAACACTGTTCCACTTTCATCTTCAGCATCACACAACACTTGATATTTTGGTGCATTTGCAAGAATATTCTGGTTCATTTCACGGTCACATTTTTCTGTCTTTTTAAAATATTTTTTATGCAAAAAATAAATACCAATAACTGCGATTGCCACTGCGGCTGCACCTACAACTGCGCCTTCAGCTCTCATCTGTGCACAAAAAACCTTTGGCCCTCCTACTCTTTTTGATTCATTCACTATCCATTGATAATCGCCGAGATTATTGCTCATTTTTTACCTCTTTCTACTTCACAGCCTGCTTCATTAATTTAACTAAATTGCCTAAAACTGGAACTAAAACCGTTGCTGCAGGAGCAATAGATGCAGTTATTAAAGTAGCTCCCAAAACCGCACTTTGTTTAAAAGTTTCTTTCGAATCCGTCTTCAGTTCACTATCTTCACCATCAGTTGTAATTTGAGAGTTTTCAAGTTCTGCTATAACCGGTTGATCAACGAACAACTGAATTATTTTTGCTAAGTCCTCATTTCTATTAACTACAATTTCATTGTTGAATACTGCTCTAATGGCAAGATAGTGCATCTTTGTCATTTGAGTTTTTCCTGTTTCCAAACTACTAATAGTTTGTTTTGTGACTCCAAGCTCATTAGCTAGCCACTCTCCGCTCCAACCTGCTGACTTACGAATAGTAGACAAATGTGCTTGTAGACGTTTTATCAATTCCTCGTCTGTTGTATTCATCTATATACTCCTTACTGTTTATCTTACTATGTCAATTATTTTATACAAAATCATTTTTTTGTCAAATAGTATTTCAAAAATTATTTCTGAATACTTTTATTACAAACGCATCTTGCATGAAAATATCTTTATAAAGCAGCGGAGTCTATCAATGTTGGCTACACATACTATGAAAATTAGCTGTTTAACGCGATTTGTTTCTTTTGAAATTAGCTGTTAGAGTGTCCACTGTGCTGGACACTCAGATGCTTTACTTAACCTATGATTTTTTAACGATGAGAAATAAATTACCTGTTCAAACAGCTGATTTTTTCTCTAACATCTCTGAAAGGAACGCATCATGGAACGAACAATTGACGTATCTACAAAATTGAGCACGCAAGTTCCGCCTGACACCATTAACGTTGATATTACAATTCGAGGAACTTCCAAAATCCGCGAAGACTGCACAGCCAAATATAATGTGCTGCTTCAAACAATCAAAGATGCGCTAGAGAAAAATGGGCTACCTGCTTCAATTCTAAAAAACAACAACTATTCAGTATCTGGTCACGAGGAAAACCGGTACAAAAAAGATGATGAGGGTGACTATTATGTCGCTGAGAAAAAACTTCTAGGGTATGATTTCCGCGCTAAACTATCCATCAAACAGCAGCTTGAAGAAGATCTTGTCGAGAAAATCTGGAAAGCACTCAGTTCATGTGGTGATGAAGTGACCTTTTCAGTTGAGTTCTCGATAGCACATAACGACACCATTAAAGACAACCTATCTGCAGATGCTATTATTGCCTGTCATCAAAAAGCAAATCTTCTTGCTAAGGCTGCCGGAGCAAAGGTGGTTGGGCTTAAGCATGCAGACTACGACTTTAACGGAAGAGAACTAGCGTATAAAGCCTGCGATCATATAGCTTTTTGTGAATCTGATTATGGAAACCAAGTTCCTACATTTGATTCATCAGACATAGACATCTGTTGCTACGTCAGCACCTCATGGGACATCGAGCTGCTCCCACCGGATGATCTACTGTAGCTGAACAAACCACCGCACTTAAAAGGGTTTCTCGCCTGGCGAGAAACCCTACTTGTAGCACGTCATTTACTTTCAGCAAGCGGTCTGTGAACGCAAGCTGTTTACCAACAGCAAGCAATCTCTGACCACAAGCCGTTTACGCACGCACCCCACTTACTGGTAGCGGAGCGATTCCACAGGATTGAGCTTTGAGGCTCGACGAGCGGGCCAGTAGCCAAAGATTAAGCCGATACCAATGCAGATTCCCGAGGTAATCATCACGATGTTCGGCGTGATGATAGGCGTGATACCCGTATCAAGCGTAATCATGCTGCTAAACGAGCCGGCCAGTCCCCACGCTCCAGCATAACCCAGAGCAATGCCAATCACGCCGCCCATAATACAAATCAGAATGGACTCACACAGGAACTGCTTGGTAATATCGGATGCGCGAGCGCCTAGGGCCTTACGCAGGCCAATCTCCCTAATGCGCTCCGTCACGTTAGTGAGCATCATATTCATGATGCCAATGCCGCCAACCAGAAGCGAAATGCTTGCCGTAGCGGTAACCAGGACCTGGAACGACATAAGCGTGGCGTTCATCTGCTCAATAATGGATGAAAGCGTCATAACTGTCACACGATCTTCGGCCTGCGCGGAAGGAATGTTAAACCAGTCCAGTAACCAGGACTTTGTTTCATCCGCAAGTGCCTTCATGTCAACGTTTTCGCGAGCGTAACCAAAAATTTGACTGATAGTTTTGGTGCCCGTCAGGCGCGCGGAATACGTGGAGTACGGCATGTAGGCCAGCAACGTATCGCCTTGCCCTCCGCCGTTTGGACCACTGTCAACCACGCCCACGATGGTGTAACTGTCGTTATTGATGCGGACAACCTGTCCAATGGACGCGTCTGCGCTGCCAAAGAGTTTCTCGGCAGACAATTTGTCGAGAAGAACGTTTTTAGATGTGTCATCTACGTCGGACTTTGTAAGGAGCGAGCCCGCGGATGCCTTGAGGCCCATGACGGTAAAGTAGTCGGGCGTGCAGCCGATAATTCGCGCGTCAAACTGCTTCTCGGCCGAGTTGACGCGAGCCATGGTGGAGTCGATGCCGGTGACAAGCTCATACCCTGGTACGCTGAGCTGCAGCATCTCCAGGTCCTGCTGCGTGACCTCGCGATCTGGCCACGCGTAAATCATGACCATGCGCGACTGATTGAGGCCCAGCGAGCTGACCAGCGAATACTTGATGCCGTCGATAAGAGCCGTCATAGCAATAACTGCGCTGATGCCAATAACAATGCCCAGTACTGTCAACAAGCTGCGGCCGCGGTTGGCATTGAGCGCAGACAGGGTTTCTCGCAGCAGATCCATCAGCCTCATAGCGCGCCGCCTCCCGTCGTGGCATGCACACCCGGCGCCGTATCCGCGCCCGTCGTGGACTGTGCGCCCAGCTTCGTATCCGCACCCGTCGAAGACTGCGCGGCGTGTTGCCTCACAAACTCCTTTTCCTGCTCGTCTGTGAGCAGGCGGCCGTCACGAATGTGTACCACGCGGTCAGCCCAAAAGGCAGTCTCGGGGTCATGTGTAATCAGCACGATTGTTTTGCCGCGCTCCTGCATGGACTTGAACGTGTTGAGTACCATCTCACTTGTTGCAGAGTCCAGGTTGCCTGTTGGCTCATCGGCAAAAATGACCGCCGGGTCGTTTACCAGCGCACGAGCAATGGCAACGCGCTGCACCTGACCGCCGGAAAGCTCATTGGACTTATGCTCGTAGTACTCCTCGGGCAGGCCAACAGAACGTAGCGCCTTCCAAGCACGCAACTCTCGCTCTTTTGCGGGAATGTCCGAGTAGATGAGCGGCAACATAACGTTTCGCAGCACCGTAGTGCGCGGCAGTAGGTTAAACGACTGGAAGACAAAGCCCAGACGCGTAGCGCGAATCTCCGCCAAGTCGTCGTCGGAAAGATCTGCAACCTCAAGACCCTCTAGCTTGTACGAGCCAGAAGTAGGCGTATCCAGGCAGCCTAAAATGTTCATCAGGGTTGATTTACCCGAGCCAGACGGACCCATAATGCAGAGAAACTCGCCTTTCTCCACAGTCAAAGAAACACCACGTAACGCATGCGTCAAACCTGCAGCCGTCTCGTAAATGCGATGCAGCTTATGTACCTCAATTACCTTGGACATACGTGTCGCCTACTTGGAATCTTTGGAGCCTGTTGCGTCATTCGCCGAGCCGAACGTTGCGCCTGCCGGAGCGTCCATAGCCGCGCCCTGAGATGGACCGCCAGCGCCACCGCCAATCATCACCTCAGTGCCATCCTCAATACCGGCGCCCTCGATGACGGCCGTCGTAGAACTTTGTGCCTTTACGGTCACCGATACGCGCTCTACCTGCGGATAGCCCTTCTCGTCACGAGAAGTAACAACATTGACGTAAGCACCATCGCCATCGTCCATGACAGCAACAAGGGGTACGGTCAGAACGTTGTCCATGTGCTGAATCATGATGTCCACATTGGCAGTCATACCCGGCTTGATGGAGGCATCAGGGCTGCTGATGAGCAGATCAACGGTGTAGGAAACAATGGAGCGACCAGGACTATCGTAACTTGCACCTGCATCGGCACCGTTGGACGAAACAGCAGAAACGTGAGTAACCACTGCATCGCAATACAGGTCTCGCAGAGCTGTAAAACTGACCTGCGCCTTCTGATCAACGGCAATGCGAGAAATATCCACCTCGTTGATCTGGACGTTCACCTTCATCTGGGAAAGGTCCGCGATAGTAATCAGAGGACCGGCGTTGCCAGAGCCCGGCGCGGACGAGCCAACCGAAGCGCCGTTCACTGCGTTCATCACGATGACCGTACCGTCACAAGGAGCGGTGACTACACGCTTGTCTGCCTGGGCAATTGCGTCGTTGTAAGCAGATCGTGCCTCCTCGAGTGCAATCTGAGCGCTCTCCAGATTTGCCTCTGCCGCTTCAACAGCCGCAGCAACGGACGCTGCGTTTGCTTCTTGTCCGTCCTCGCCTGCCTCTGAGACACCATTGCGAGCGGACGCTAGGGCTGAGCGAGCCTTACTGACCTCGTTCTCGGCTGCTTTTACCTGCTGAGATGCCTTACGAACAGCCTTATCCAGCTCATCGTTCTTGATGGTAAAGAGCTTGTCACCCTTATGAACGTACGTGCCCTCGGAAACCTGAACGTCCTGAATAATGCCATCTACCTCGGGAGTTACCACAGTTGACGACACGGGCTTGATGGATCCAGACGCGGAAACAGAATCGCTGAACTCGCCGCGCGTGACAAACGTAGTGCTTGGCATAACAGTAGTGTTCTGGCCCTGTCCGCCCTGGCACATAGGCAAAATAAACAATGTGACGAGAAGAACAAAGACTCCAGCGGCTATTCCTGCCTTAATAAGCTTCTTTTTACGACGAGCTTTACGGTGACGCGCCAAACTCTCGTACGCCTCACGAGCCTCAGCGTCTTCCTCACTTTCACCTGGAGAAATGACACCAATCTGCGAGCCTAAGTTAGCCGTCTGATCAGCAATTGTTGGCAACGTAGAGGCAAAGGTTGCCTGTTGATATCCCTCAGGAGGTGTGGGGATGTTAGGGGCTCCGGCGCCCGCACTAGCAGCATCCAAAGCGCCAGCGGAACTCGCGCCAGCAGCGCCCGCTGCACCCGCGCCGCCCGCTAAACCTGCGACGCCCGCACCAACAGCACCCTCGGCGCCCGTATTTCCCTCGTTAGTTTCTTGCTTTGAATCGTGATTAAAGTGAAGCATAGGTCCCTCCGAAATCCATGCTTAAACACACAAGCAATCCCAGAAGAAATCGATTTGACCTTTTAGTTTATATAAAATTTTTCATCAGAAGTTAGCTTGCTTGAACAACTACGGCGAGCGGTATAAAAGCAGCGGTCTGTGTCAGCGGGCTACTCAAACGCAAACGCGTCACCCTCGTAACTGTCCAACGTGTTTCTCGCCCTATTGCACCACAAGCTTAAAGTTGCCATTTAATGACTGAATGCTCCATTTTATAGATGTAGCAGAATCAATCAGCGAGAGATCATGTGAGACCAACAACAAAGCTCCTGGATATTCGGACAGTAAACGTTCAAGCGCTACTGTTGAACCGAGATCAAGATAATTAGTCGGCTCATCCATCACTATCAGTTCTGGTAATTTGAGCATTCCCTGCGCAAGCATTAGCTTTCTCATTTCACCTGGACTGGTTGACTCACCCGCAAGAACATAATCAGGGTCGGAATTGAGTTGTGCCACAATAGACAACACTCTTCCACGCTGGGAGTTTGATAGCCCTTTGATTTTTCTTACTGTCTCTGTTTTCTGCAGTTCAG
>ERZ773213.1935-NODE-1935-length-10299-cov-2.894865_pt1 | contig 10299 bp, 7 predicted proteins | sample MGYA00580996_ERZ773213 | MGnify/ENA primary metagenome ERZ773213 (study PRJEB29015, sample SAMEA2738152) | human oral metagenome | biome: human oral; feature: human-associated habitat; material: saliva | place: China | collected 2197 ...
AGTCTACACATAGCATCTCCTTGGGTTTCTTCTCATTTTTTATGTAGCTTATCTGGTAGAACTTCGCTATAGAAGGGTACTTCTGTATGGCACGCCCTATACGTTCAACAACCTTTTCATAGGTTTTTGTTCCACCTTTCTTGGAGATTCCATCGTTCCCATCGTATAAAAGAAACTTAGGCAAGTTGGTTTGCAGTTTCCTGTCATATCTGTCATGCTCTTTTCACTTACTTTCATCTGGTAGTTAACGCTTTACGAGAAATGTTAAAAATGACAGCAAATGAATTTAAAACTAAATTGGGGATTTATGTAGTTTTAGTTTTTGTATTCTTTTGATGCGTTATACTTTTAGGACATGGTAGTTCTATTTAAGTAAATCTATAGATGGAACTGTTTTGAGTTTATGTAAGTAAGCAGATTCTCTCTGGTATTGTTTAAAGCATTTGTTATCCTTCTTTGTGGTGTTAGGAATACGAGTAAGGTCCATATTGTGAGTAAGGTCGTGCATCTTTACTGCTTTTGCAAGGGCATTACTTTTAATTCGCTGAATATATGTTTCCCTATCAGGCGCAAGGTGATGATTGAGCAAATGTAAAGCATCGGCAAGTTCAAGTCTATCAGTATCTGATAAGGGAGTTCCTAATTTCGCATCTAACAAGTTAAGTACTTCTTCAACAGAATGTGGAGTATCTTCACTTGCATCGTGTAGATAACCAACAACCTGCTCTTTCCAAGTGCTTCCCATTTTGGCAACAGTTGTAAGATGACCTGTGAAGTAATCAACTCCAGCTTTATCCACCTGCCCTTTGTGTAGCTCGCAAGCTAATACGGCAGCACATTGTACGATGTCTTTTTCCTTGTTGACTAACATAGCTAAAATTGAGTTTATATGTAACAAAATCTCTATAAACCTACTCTAAGTGACTCTATCATAGTACAAAGATACTTCTTTTTAGGAACACTTCAACACTTTAATCCTCCTAATTTCATAGTACTATATAAAAAACAAATCGCAGCAACCCACTACTGGATTACTGCGATTATATTAGTTATTATTATTTACTTCACTTCCTCAAAGTCTGCATCTTGGATGGTGTCATCCTGCTTTGGCTGTTCCTGCTGACCAGCATCTGCGCCTGGCTGAGGACCTGCCTGCTGACCGCCTGCTTGGCTGTACATCTGCTGTGATGCTGCCTGCATAACGGTGTTGAGGTTGTTGATAGCTGTGTCGATGGCTGCAACGTCAGCTGACTTGTGAGCATCCTTGAGCTGCTGGAGAGCAGACTCGATACCTGACTTCTGGTCGGCTGGAATCTTGTCACCGTTGTCCTTCAAGAAGTTCTCGGTGGTGAAGATCATTGAGTCAGCCTGATTCAGCTTGTCAATCTTCTCACGCTCTGCCTTATCAGCTGCAGCATTCTGCTCAGCCTCAGCCTTCATACGGTTGATTTCCTCCTCGCTCAAACCACTTGAAGCCTCGATGCGGATGCTCTGCTCCTTACCTGTTGCCTTGTCCTTAGCAGACACGTTAAGGATACCGTTAGCGTCGATGTCGAATGTTACCTCAATCTGTGGAACACCACGGCGAGCTGGAGCAATACCTGTCAAGTTGAACTGACCGATAGACTTGTTCTGTGCTGCCATTGGACGCTCACCCTGCAGAACGTGGATAGTAACCTCTGTCTGGTTATCAGCTGCAGTAGAGAACACCTCGCTCTTCTTGCAAGGGATAGTAGAGTTAGCATCGATGAGCTTTGTCATTACACCACCCATTGTCTCAATACCGAGGGTCAATGGAGTAACGTCGAGCAATACGATGTCGCCCACACCGCTCTCCTTATTAAGGATAGCACCCTGAATAGCTGCACCAACAGCAACCACCTCATCAGGGTTTACACCCTTTGAAGGCTCCTTACCGAAGTAGTTCTTAACCAATGTCTGCACTGCAGGAATACGGCTTGAACCACCTACGAGGATAACCTCATCGATATCTGATGTCTGCAACTTAGCGTCACGGATAGCATTCTGGCAAGGAACGAGACAAGCCTGAATAAGGCTGTGTGCCAACTGCTCAAACTGTGAACGAGTCAAAGTCTTTACCAAGTGCTTTGGAACGCCGCCCTCAGCTGTGATGTATGGCAAGTTAATCTCTGTAGAAGAAGAACTTGACAACTCTATCTTAGCCTTCTCAGCAGCTTCCTTCAGACGTTGCATAGCCATTGGGTCCTTTGTGAGGTCAACACCCTCTTCAGACTTAAAGCCATTAACCAACCAATCGATGATTACTTGGTCGAAGTCATCACCACCAAGGTGAGTATCACCATTCGTAGAGAGTACCTCGAATACACCGCCACCGAACTCAAGGATAGAAATATCAAACGTACCACCACCAAGGTCGAACACGGCAATCTTCATATCCTTATTAGCCTTGTCAACACCGTAAGCAAGCGCTGCAGCAGTAGGCTCATTCACAATACGCTGTACGTTAAGACCTGCAATCTGACCAGCTTCCTTAGTAGCCTGACGCTGTGAGTCAGAGAAGTATGCTGGTACGGTGATAACTGCATCTGTCACCTCCTGACCGAGATAGTCCTCAGCGGTCTTCTTCATCTTCTGCAATATCATTGCAGAAATCTCCTGTGGAGTATATTTACGGTCGTCAATCTGTACACGTGGATAACCACCCTCATTAACAACCTTGAATGGAACACGCTCAGCCTCTTTCTGGCACTGCTCGTAGGTCTCACCCATGAAACGCTTAATAGAGTAAACGGTCTTCTCTGGGTTTGTGATAGCCTGACGCTTAGCAGGGTCACCCACCTTACGCTCTCCGCCTTCAACGAAGCCCACGATAGAAGGTGTAGTACGCTTACCCTCACTGTTAGCGATTACCACAGGCTCATTACCTTCAAATACAGCAACACAAGAGTTTGTTGTTCCTAAGTCAATTCCAATAATCTTTCCCATAATTGTATATCTTTATTTTATTATTATTCGTATTCAGTTATTGACGCTTGTCCGTCGTAGTATCATCAGACTAATATCGTCTTCAGCTGCTACTGACAGCGTCATTCGCCAATAATTAGACAAATGATGTGCCAACAGACATAGACTGACAGAATGACAGAAAGAGTCTACAATATTGTCACAATTCCAATCTAACAGATGAATATAGTCTCTTTTTATTTATCGTTTTCTACAGTTTCACTATCCATTCAGACTTTCCTTATCCAACTATATCGCAACAGAAAGGGTAACGATTATCATCTTATACTATAATAAAAAATAAACCCGAAAACATCCAAATAGATGTTCTCGGGTTTTTGATTATATTGTCTTATAAAACTTATACTCTTGGTTCAGAAGCAAGATAGAAGCTATCTGCACCCTTACTAACAGACTTGTCGAAGACACCATCAACAACCATTCCTGCCTCTAAAAGGCGAGCACCAAGTACCTTGCGGTCAGTATCATAACCACCATAGGTATAATCAGCCTTGAAAAGGAAAGCTATAGCTACATCATGAGTTTTACCCCCATAAGTAACCTTACCTAAATCCAAACGATAAGGAGCAATATAAAAGAGGATTGGTTTCACGCTGAACACGCTAATAGCACATTTGATCTCCTGATTTGGCAAAGCCTCAACCGCCTGCTTTAAGTTAGTATCAATGATACTTGCTGTCAACATCTTAGTTGGGATATTTTTGATGATGAGTGTTGTATCATCCTTGATTTCCCAAGTGGTACTGACAGAATCCTGCTTTTCTATCTGTTCCCGTTCGTTTAGACCATATCTGGAAAGTTTACCATGATAAAGACCTTGAATAGTATGGCTTGCAGCCTTCAGTTCAGCCGCAGTTGGGAGGTTTCGTTTTGCCTGCTCTTCATAATCATCATTCAGACAAGCAGTAAGTGATAGTGTTGCCATAAGTGCAACAACTAAACTCAATAATTTGTTCTTTTTCATTTATAGTGCGTTTTGGTTATTATATTTAAGTTTATCGGTTACAAATTTACACATTATCAACTTATTCCCAACACAATTACTGTTAAAATACTGATAAGAACTTTGTATGATCGTTTTTATAGTCCACATTATACCCAAATCGGGGCATTATAACCTGATGCTTATAGTTCTTATTATCGTTTTGTTTCCTTTTAGCAAATAAAAACAAAGCACTCTTGACATCGTATAACACACCATATAACATCCAAAGGAGAGTAAATAGAGAAAGCATTTACAGTTATCAACAATTTACTTTCACGATCATAAATCTTTTTCTTCATGAAAAGAAATATTTTTTCTCGTGAAGATAAATATTTCTTTTCATGAAAATAATTCACTATCGTTGGTAAGACAGGAGTAATAAAAGCCTATAAAAGTTGTGATTCCCGTACGAGTCAAACAGGAAGATAGCCTTTGTTTACCTTTAGTTTTCCTTCCAGAAAGCTGGAGAGAAAAGTACCAAGACAGTAAATAGTTCCAAACGACCTACAAGCATGAGGAATGAACAAATCCACTTAGCAAAGTCTGGCAACTGTGCCCACGACATTGTAGGACCGATTTCCATACCCAATGTAGGTCCAACATTACCCAAACAACTCAATGTAATTGTGATAGCATTCGTGTTATCAATACCAAAGGCAATCATCGTAAAAGCACAGAAGAGCGTCAGAATAAGATAAAGTCCGATGAAACCTAAAAGTGTTACACGCTTTGACTGTGGTATATTCACTCCATCAACCTTCATTGGTAAGACAGCATTAGGGTGTAGTATCTGACGGAACTCATTGCGCACCACCTTTAATAACATCACACCACGAATACTCTTGATACCACCACTGGTAGAACCAGAACAGCCGCCAAAGAACATACAAGCAGCCAAGACAACCCATGTGACATGAGGCCATTTAGCAGCATCATCGCTGAAAAGTCCTGTCGTTGTTATAAAGGAAACAACTTGGAAGAGCGCACTACGGAAGGCATGCTCTATATCATAATGATTACGATAAACAAGCTCAAAAGCAATAAAGATAGCAAACGAGAGTACCATGGTGGTATAGAAACGGAACTCGCTATTCTTTATGAGCTTCTTAATATCTAATCCTGCTGCCGAGGCATATAGCAATGTGAAGTTGACACCAGATAGGAAACAGAATAATGCAGAGACATACTCCTCTGCTGGAGAATGAAAGGTTGTGATAGAACCGCTCTCCGGAGAGAATCCACCCGTCGCAGTACTGGTCATTGAATAGTTGAAAGCATCAAACCATCCCATACCACATACCTTATATGATAGAATGCAGGCAGTAGTCAGAACCAAATAAACTACCCATATCCACTTAGCACTTGTGCTTAGACGTGGGTGTAGTTTACTTTTAATAGGACCAGTTGCTTCGGCAGCAAACACCTTTACCGAACCGCCCACCATAGACGGGAGAATGGCTATAGTAAAGAATACTATTCCCAATCCACCAATCCATTGTGTCAATGAACGCCAGAAAAGGAGTCCTTTTGGTAGATATTCAGGATAGTCTATAATCGTTGCACCAGTTGTTGTGAAGCCTGACATAGCCTCAAAGAAAGCATCAGTGAAACTCCCAATACCTCCGCTAATCATAAAGGGGAGTGTACCGAATATCGTAAAAAGAATCCAAGATATCGTTACAACAAAATAAGCATCACGACGTCCAAGAAGATTGTCAGCATGACGACCTAACAGTCGGAAGATAAAACCAGCACCTACTGTTATGAGAATACTCCACACGAATGGTATAATGTCACTGCCATTATAAAACAAGGACACGAATAGACAACTGAGCATCAGTACGCCTTCTATCCATAACAAGGATCCAAGAATTTTGGAAATTAGTTTCAGATTAAGCATGGTTAAATAAATAATTTCTCCACCTTTTTCATATCAACATTATAACAGAAGACCACAACAGAGTCGCCTGCTTCTATCTGTGTATTACCAGAAACAAGCATTCCTTCTTTGTTTCTTACAAGTCCACCAATAGTCACTCCCTTAGGAAGATTTAACTCTCTTACAACCTTTCGGGTTATCTTTGAGTCTGGACTTGGTACAAATTCAGCCACATCAGCATTGATAGACATAAGAAACTTTACGTTAGCTACGTTTGCGTCAAGCATCATCTGATAAATATGGCTGGCTGCAAGTGCCTTTTTATTGATAATAGTACCAATATCAAGACCATCAGCTGTACCAACATAATCAAAGTTCTCTACGGATGCTACCGTCTTACGAACACCTAATCGCTTAGCAGTCAGACAAGCCAAAATATTTGTTTCAGCATTAGAGGTCAAAGCCACAAAGGCTTGTGTATGACGGACTCCCTCCTCCTGCAACAAACCAATATCACGACCATCGCCATTGATAACCAGTCTGTCTTCACTGAAGATATCATTAAGAATCTCGCAACGAGTAGGATTCTGTTCGATAATCTTCGCATTCATATATTCAGGCAGCATCTTTACGGCACGTGCAGCAGTCTTACCACCGCCCATAAAGATAACATTCTGTACATCGACATAATGTTCCTTACCAACAATCTTACGAACATACGGAATATACTGCTTTGTGGTCATGAAATAAACCAAGTCATATAACTGCAAAGTATCATTACCTCCAGGAATAATCGTTTCGTCATTGCGCTTTATAGCGACTACATGATAAGGATCATCAGGACCACTAATATCTTTCAAAGGACGGTTAAGTATCTCACAAGTTTCACGCAATTTGATACCCAACATTACCAATGCTCCATCATGTACATCCCATCGTTGGCGAACCCATGACATCTTCAAGCCATTGATAATATCCCTTGCTGCAAGGATTTCTGGATAGATAATATCACTGACACCCATCTGACGGAACAACTCCTTATTCTGTTCTTCAACATACTCTGGATTGTCTACACGTGCAACGGTCTTCTTTGCACCCAGCTGATGCGCCATAACACAAGCTGCGATATTACCCGATTCACTTGGAGTAACAGCGATAAAGAGGTCAGCATGTTCAACACCAGCCTCTTTCAATCCCTTGATATTCGTAGGTGAACATTCCATAGTTAGCAAGTCATACTCACTACTGATCTTCTCCAGATTCTCTGGGTTCTCATCCATGAGTACGATATCCTGCATATTACGAGAAAGCAGTTTTGCCAAGTAAGTTCCTATGGCGTATGCTCCTGCTATAATGATTTTCATTTCTTTTTCTTTTTAGTTTGAACGATGGTGAGGCGTAAGTGATAAATTATCAGTTAGCCTTAATTAACTCTTTCTTGATACTTTCAAGATCTATCCCACAGATTTCACGTAGCTGTTGTACCGTTCCCTGCTCTACAAAATGGTCAGGCATACCCATACGAGTTATCTGTGGTGTATAGCCATGATCGCTCATCCACTCTGTAACAGCAGAACCCAATCCACCATTGCGTACACCATCTTCTATTGTTATGATGCGTGAGAAACGACTTGCAACCTCTTCAAGAAGTTTATCGTCTAATGGTTTCAAGAAACGCATATCATAGTGTGCGATTGATGGACAATGACCTTCTGTTTTTGGAGATTCAGCACTCTCTATCAGTTTTATAGCCTTTTCAACATCATTACCAATAGGTCCGATACTCAATACAGCAACATCCCAGCCATCATGAAGACGACGTCCTGTTCCTACCTCTATCTCTTTCAGCGGACACTCCCAATCAGTTAAAACACCATTACCACGTGGATAACGAATCACAAAAGTTCCCTTATCAGGCAACTGTGCCGTGTACATCAATCTACGAAGTTCACGTTCGTCCATCGGAGAGGCGATGGTAAGATTAGGAATTGGACGCAAGAAAGCCATATCAAAAGCACCATGATGCGTCGCACCATCTTCACCTACCAATCCAGCACGGTCCAAACAAAGGACTACAGGAAGGTTAAGTATAGCTGCATCGTGGATAATACTATCATATGCACGCTGTGAGAAGGCACTATAGATATTACAGAAAGGCTGTAAACCATCCTTTGCCATACCAGCTGAGAAAGTGACTGCATGTGCCTCCGCAATACCCACATCGAAGGTACGGTCAGGCATAGCTTTCATCATTATGTTCATAGAACAACCCGTCGGCATAGCAGGTGTAACACCAACAATACGAGGATTCTTCTTTGCAAGTTCTAATAGCGTCTTTCCAAATACATCTTGAAACTTAGGTGGTTCATTGCTACAGTCTTGCACAATACGCTCACCTGTCTCTGGGTCAAACTTACCAGGAGCATGCCATACCGTCGCACTCTTCTCAGCAGGTTCATATCCCTTACCCTTCTTGGTGTGTAAATGGAGTAGTTTTGGTCCCTTCATATCCTTCAACTGACGAAGAATACGAACCAACTCTTCAACATTATTCCCATCAAAAGGTCCGAAGTAACGAATATTCATACCTTCGAACATATTCTGCTGATGTGCTAAGGCTGACTTAAGAGCATTATTAAAACGCAGTAAACCCTTTCGACGTTCATCATTCAATAAGCCTTTATCATGCAACCATTGTGACGCCTTGAAGCGTAAACGATTGTATGTCTCGTTGGTGTCAAGCTTCAACAAGTACTGTTCCATACCACCCACTGCCCTATCAATAGACATATCATTGTCATTAAGAATGATAAGTAAGTCATTAGGTTGGCTGGAAACATTGTTCAGACCCTCGAAAGCCAAGCCACCACTCATGGCTCCATCGCCAATAATAGCAACGACATGACGATGCTGCTTCGTAAGGTTAGAAGCAACAGCCATGCCCAAGGCAGCCGAGATAGAGTTAGAGGCATGTCCACAAGTAAAGGTATCATACTCGCTCTCAAAAGGAGAAGGGAATGGCATCAAACCATTTAACTTGCGGTTATTACAGAAGTCCTCACGACGACCCGTCAAAATCTTATGGCCGTATGCTTGATGACCGACATCCCATACGATACGATCTTCTGGAGTATTAAAAACATAGTGGCATGCCACCGTTATTTCAGTTGCACCTAAGCTGGAGCCAAGATGACCTGGATTAACGGCAACCTCTTCTATAATATCCTTCCGCAACTGCTGACATAACTTTGGTAAATCATCCAAAGAAAGCTTACGCAAGTCTGCAGGCGATTGTATTTTATTTAAAAGGTCGAATCTATTTTCCTTTGACATTATCAAATAACATGAAATCAATGCAAAGGTACGCTAAATTGATTAAAGGGCAAAATAAAACAGAGAGGTATTCTATTATTTATGGTCTAATTTACAAATGACACCCAGTTTCACAGCTCGATATATTTTTTCTTACACAGATAAATAAAGTATAATTAGGTAAGAAACGAATAAAATAATACATAAAAAAACAGGGATAAACCTTAAAGATTCATCCCTGTTTATTATTTCAGTCAACCAACCTTATTAAGGTTAGCTAATTGGTAGCTTAATTACTTAACGTAAACAACAGCCAAACGGTTAGAAGTTACGCCCTGTACACCCTGACCCTTAGCTTCATCAATGATGACACCACGGCTCTGGAGATACTTAGCAACAACGTCTGCACGGTTCTGAGAGAGGCGATCGTTGAGTGCCTTTGGACCCTCTGGAGAAGCTGTACCTACGATCTGTACGTGACGGCCTGCCTTAACATCATCAAGAGCCTTCTTAGCCTCGTTTGTGAGGAAGTACTTACCCTGAGCGAATGTTACGAATACCAAGTTGTCAATGCAGAGAGTCTGAGTTGTCTGTGCAGGAACCTCCTTAATAACTTCCTTAACAACCTCAACCTCCTTAACAACCTCCTTTGGCTTAGCGTTAAGCTGATCACGGAGAGAGTTAATCTCATCGTTCAACTGACCAACATTCCAAACCTTGAAGTTGTGTGTACCGTTAGAAGTCTTGAACTTGTAGTTAACACCTACGAAAAGACCGAGCTGAGCAGCCTGCTTACCGAACTGTACAGCATCGCCAGGACCGTGTGTAAGGTTCCAGAGAACAGCTGGCTCTACATAAAGCTGCCAAGCTCTCTTCTCACCGAGGTTGTAAGCGAAAGTAAGACCAGTCTTAGCTGTCAACTCTGTATCATCACCAGTGTTATTAGTCTGAATGATGTGCTTGTCACCGTAAGTGATCCAGTAACCGATACCTGCCTCAGCACCTACCTCGAAACGACGATCTGGGTTGTACTCGCAGAAGAGGTTTGTGAAGTTTACTGTACCGTTCAAACCGAGGTTAATGGCACGAACAATAGTGTGACTGTTAGAGAAACCTA
>ERZ773213.1937-NODE-1937-length-10283-cov-3.179018_pt1 | contig 10283 bp, 9 predicted proteins | sample MGYA00580996_ERZ773213 | MGnify/ENA primary metagenome ERZ773213 (study PRJEB29015, sample SAMEA2738152) | human oral metagenome | biome: human oral; feature: human-associated habitat; material: saliva | place: China | collected 2197 ...
GGCTGAGGAGGTCATCGCCGGCGAACCGGCTGCTGCGGTGGGCGGTGTCGTCATCACGGTCGATCCTAGATGATCGGCCCCGGAGACGCCGAGGGCACGGCGTCCTGGGCCGGGGTGCACACCGCCGTCGAATCATGGCCCCGTTGGCTGTCATGCGGCCAGGGACCTTGGAAGATATCGCCACCGCCGAGTACGAAACCGCCTAGGCCCCAAACACCAACGACCTCGACCAGCAGACCATCAGCCAGCCCCAGCCGGACACCAGCGCCAGATAAACCAGCCTCCACAAAACCTGCGGCTTGACACCGTGGGCAGGTCGTGGCGCACACCCCGCTGACCCCTGGGACCGATCACGTCCCTAAGAACCTTGGTATGGGACCGGCGGGGCAGGGCGGCCGTGGTGGAAGATGACATCGGCGGCATGACCTCGTTGGTGACGGGATTGAGTAGAAGCCTTCATCGTCACCATGCGGGTCACGCCGCACCGGCACCAACACGCCGGACCCACGAGAGGCCAGACAACCACCCACGGACTTTGCCGACCCCTGTCATGCCCTCCGCGGTCCACGAGCTTCGCGGGCAGTCCTACTCCGGGCACCGAGCCTCTGACACGGGCATCTTTCATGAGTCTCACCGGAGGCTTGACCATCATTCGACCGGATGGTATAAATAACATCATGACGCTATTTGAATTCACGTTCGTACGGAACGACTACGCCCTCGTCTGCGCACGAGACCACGGCATCAAGTTCTGTCAAACGCTATAAACCCAGAGGTGCTCATCAGGAAATTAATCATAGAAAAACCCCTCCCCCTCCCTGACACCTCACAACTCTCCTGAATTCATAGGACCGCAAGACATACACATCATCCCACTCCGTCTCATTCGAACACATTGCATCCAGTCCCTAGCCACAGCATCCACAGAAGGCACGCTTAGTTGCCACCTTCGGCGATACGCCTGCATCCGGGTCAAGAATAGAGGATGATAAAGTGACACACTCCGACAGGGTGTTCAGGGTGCCCACCCACAGACCAATCGAGCGCACCGCCTTGGAGCGCCACGTAGCGGAGATCGAACACGCGCGACACACCCTTGGTGAACGAATTCCTTTGGTCATCGTTGAGAACCGATCGGATAACCGACCCCTCATTTCTGAGGTGGCGGCCGAGTACCCCCAACTTGACATATATCGACTGGACGACTCCGACCTTGCCGAGTTTCAGGAGGCGCTGAAGCGTCAACTACACCCGCACTCCAGGGCTGCACTGGACAGCATTTCTGACACCGGAGTACTCAACTATGGCAACGTTTTTAACCGACTGTACCTGGTAGCCTCCGCAATGGGTGCTCGATATCTACACAGGCGCGACTCCGACACGTATGCCCAGAAGAATGAAGAACAGCTAATTCCTCCACTCGAACTGGAAATGTCCTTTCTGGGCGAAGTTGACACGCAGGGCATGACGTGTTTTATGGTCGGCGGCGGATACACAGGCAAGTGGAGCATCGATATCGATCACCTGATACACCAAACCAACCGCGAGCCGGCATATCGATTCTTCCGTGCGCTCAGCATCGAACCTGATGACTTTAGCCTTGTTTTCGAAGAGCATATTCAAGGTAATTCCAGTGAGTATATCGAGGATCGACTGGAGTTCAACTCGAAAAAGGAGCCGGACTGCGGAAACGTGGCCCTGTACGACCTCTTCAGATACATTCCCTGCTCGCCCGTCGACTATGCTCTCGGATCCGACTACTTCACGATCGCGAACATTATCGAACTCGGTTTGGGGCGCGTTTACCACAATCGTTCCGCCGTACATATGCACACCGACACGAGGTATAGTGACGAAGCGAAGCTCTACTCCTACTGGCGGGGCGTAGCAACCCTTATTGTTTACCAGCACTTTTACAGGAACTTCTACAAGACCCTGAAGTCAATCAATAATCCGGCGAAAGAACATGACAAACGCATCGTAGCTCAGAGGCTCGCTAGCCACCTGGAAGAGTTTCTAGAAGTCTACCTTAAGAATACGGCAGGACTTGATCTGCTCCTTCAGGACTTCACGCAACTCATCCACATGAAGGAGGATGCTGCCGTCAGCCGAGCGATCGATACTCTCCAGTCCGAACTACCGGTTATCAAGCGGTCAGTCACCGATGCGTTACCGTCGCACGTGCGGCTGCTACGCGAGTGGCGCACCATCACCGCGGCTGCGACAGAACTGAGCTGCTCCGATCCGAGTTGGCGAGAATCCTGGCTGGTCGGCAAGCATGCGAACTGAAAAGACATTCCTTGACCAGGTACACAAGGCTCTGACCGGAAGAGACCGCGGCCTCGACACGGTGGAGTGGGTGCCAGCCTGTTGGTTCGCACCTCACGACGGCGCAGGGGTGCGCGAGGTCAATGTGCTTGATGCTCTTGAGCGAGCCGTTACCTCGATCCTCCGTGCCAAGCCACAGGCACCCAACGCCGGTCAAGCCGTATACAACATCTTCATACGGCACTTCTCCGCGCTCGAGGGAGTCCACCCAACCAAAAACAGGGACGGGGATTCTTCTACGCCGATCACGCGTGGAACGTACCTGCGCACGATCCTCCTGCTCCCATACCTGAAGGATCTCGGAGTAACTCATCTCCACATACTCCCGGTCTTCGAGATGAGTGAGGCAAGAGTGAAAGGGACCGTGGGATCACCCTACGCTATTACCACTCCTCGCCGCCTCGACAGTACAGTTGTCGAGGCGGGCCTCGGCCTTTCCGCGGAAGTACAGTATGGTGCTCTAGTTGAGGCGTCCCATCGGTTTGGAGTGAAGGTCATCCAAGAGATCCCACTCCGCGCCCTAGCCCCCGACTCAGGCTACCTGTCTGATCATCCGGACTGGGTGTACTGGATTCGACGAAGTAAATTCGATGAGTTCCGCAAACCCTCGTTCACAGCCGATCAGTACGCACGCATCGCGACCGCAATCGAGACAGGGCGGCTTCACGACCTCCCCATAGCGGAGGCAATTTTCAGGAACCTGATCCAACCTACTCCAGATCCGTCGGAGGTCAGACTCTCCGCCACGGGCTATTCCTCCGGTGGAGAGGATCCCGTAGTACCCGCGCCTGCATTCAGCGACTGGCCCTTCGATGATCACAACCAGCCATGGACCGACATCACCTATTTACGGCTGTTCACCAACCCCGAATTCGACTACCCTGCCTACAACACGCTACGCTATTTCACGCCCCAGGCCGTCGAAGACCAATGGTTGAATGAGGGCGTGCTGGAATACATCACTACCACGCTCCACCACGCGCAGAACGTTCTGGGTGTCGACGGCGTGTTCATTGACATGGGGCACGGCTTTCCGCAGAATTATCGGCGACGCATGCGCGAAGCCGCTCCCGATCTCGAACTCTGGTATGAGGATTTCAACGAACCGCCACTGCTGATTACTGATGACATCCACCTGGGGATACCCGAGAAGCCAGGGAGCGAATGGTTCGCCAAGCGCGCTGTGGAACTCGACGCCGGAACCTCCTGCGGCGTGCACCGGTGCCTGCGAGCCCTTGAGAACCATAATTCAGTCAGGGCCTTCGCGACGATGCCGGACAACCAAGCGCGGGGAATTTGGCTGGCTGCCCTCATGCTGCCCGGAATCCCCTGGATTCACAGCGGCCAAGAATTCAAAGCGTCGATCGCCATCAACGCAGTCATCGGAGATGGCAGTGGCACGACAGTCACGGCTACACCGCTCTTCAACGATCACGCGCTCCCCTGGAACGATCCCGCAAACCTCCGCACGGCTACGAGGCACGCTCTTCGAACTCGCGCCCGCATGGCCCCGCTTTATAACGAATCCGCTACCTGGCGCGGGCGGGTATTCGGCGAGGGCAGTGCGCTCGCGTGGCATTTCATTGGCGAGAATGGCTATAATCACCGGATAGACGTGCTCGTGAACCCGAGTGAGGTTGCCGTCTGTGGACGCCATCCGACCGAACTCGATCCTGTGCACCTGGCCGCCGGACAATGCGTTGTATTTGTGCGCCTTGGGTCGCACGTATGGCAGCTGGACTCGGAACGCATCGGTGAGGAATTCAAGGAGTACGCGGGATCATGTCGATAGCAACCAGCTCCGCGCCACTAAAGAACGAGTGGCGGCGCATTGCGCGCCTGGCACTGCCCGTGACGCTCCAAAGCATCGTCATGGCGAGTCTCGAGATTGTCGATCAGGTCATGGTCGGTCAGCTGGGGGATCTCGCGATAGGCGCCGTAGGTGCTTCGCTGAAGGCGGTCATGCCAATCGGCCTCCTGCTCTCCGCCTGGGTGACAGGGCTGTCCATCTTCGCTGCACAGTACTGGGGGAAAGGGGCCAGGCGCGCCTACCGTCGGCTCGTCGAGTTGGGACTGGGAGTAGCCGTTCTGGTCGGCGTCATCTTGGCGACAATCTTCTACCTCGGTGCGACACCAATCATGTCAGTTTTCACACGGGATTTTCTGCTGATTGCGACCTCCGCTAAATTCACGCAGATCCTGTGCTGGAGCTATATCCCGTTGGCAGTCAGCCAATCCCTCTCCGCACTTCTGCGAAGCCGGGAAGTCACGATCCTGCCGACCACGATCAGTATCACTGCGGCCTTCGTCAATATCCTTCTCGACTATCTGCTGATCTTCGGAATCGGCCCGGTTCAAGCGATGGGTGTCAATGGGGCTGCGCTGGGGACCGTCCTCGCCCGCTCATTCGAGGCCGCACTGCTTTCCGGTATCTGGCTCTACTACCTGCAAGGTCTACGGGTAGAGATCCAAAAGCGCGATCGCGATGAAATGGTACCCGTCAGGCGAGAACTGAGCCGAATCCTGAGGAGATCGGCCCCAATCCTGGGCGGAGGACTGCAGTGGGTTCTCGGGGAGCAGGCGTACGCCGCGATTTTCGGGCGAATAAGCCGCACGGATTTCGCCGCCTTCGCCGCCACCTCTTCTGCCATGTCGCTCAGCACCGCCCTGATGAGCGGTCTGGCCGCGGCAGGAGCGGTTTTGATCGGTCAGAGCATCGGGGCAGGTCACTCGCAAGCTACGATGAAGTTGGCGAGGCATTTGCTCAGCGTTTCCTTTGTCGGGGGTCTGATAACCGGTCTGGTCCTCTTCGCCGTACGCTCCTTCTACCTCTCCTTAATGGACCTCTCGCCTGAGGCGACAGCGATCGCACATGGTGTTCTTGGAGTCTTTTCAGTAATGCTCTGGTGCAAGGTATGCAACATGGTTCTTTCCCGAGGCATCCTGATCGCTGGCGGCGACAGCGGGTTCGTATTCAGGATGGACCTGTCCACGACGTGGCTCATCGGCGTACCGATGGCTATGATCGGGGGACTCGTTCTAGGCATTCCGTTGCCAGCCGTATATTTGTTGATATGTCTTGAGGAACTAGTAAGGCTGATCATCGGTGTCAGACGTTTCAATTCGAGAGCCTGGATGGAGCGTGTCGTGTGACATAGAACCCTAGAACATCATCAGAACCAGTGAAGGAGAATCACATGGAACAACCTCTGACAGCTTACGAGTACGATGCGATCAACACTGCATCCGCAGTGAATCTTTCGGATGGGCACGCCTACCACGAGCTCCCTACAGCCCTCTCACACATACCACAAGAGATTTCGACTCTCTGGTCAACTGCAAGCTCCATGACGCCACGAGACGCTGAGAATCGCCTGCGTTCCGCTTGGGCGTTGGCCTCGGGTAGCATCGCTATGGGCGAAGTAGGAACGTGGAAGGTATGCCCAACAGCCTCCAATTCTCTGGACATTATCGCTGCATGGTGTGCCAGCCGACACATGCGGGTCGCCATGGTTGAACCCACATTCGACAATTTAGCGTTATTGTTCCGCAGGCGAATGGTTACGCTGTCACCGTTGCCGCTCGCCGCCGACGAGATGATCGCCAGCAACAATTTTCAAGACGCAGACGCCATCGTGCTCGTTACACCAAATAACCCGACAGGTCGAACATATTCTGAGGGCGAGTTGGCTGAGTTGGCCCAGTCCTGCGACCGAGCCGGAAAGACGTTGATAATCGACAACACTTTCCGTTTCTATAGGGATAACACGTTCGACGACATTCAAGTCTTGGAGAACAGCGGAGTTGAGTACATCGTCGTCGAGGACTCGGGCAAGACATTCCCGACTTTAGAGATGAAGGCCAGTCCAATGCTCTATTCCAGAACTCTCACTGACCTAACAGATATCTACGAGGAAGTGTATCTATGCACTTCACCAGTAGTAGCACTCATGATCTCCAGCATGTTGGATGTAGTGTCTACCGGCGACGGTGTAGACAACTGCATTATGGGCTTAATCAACGACCGCCGTCACCGCCTTCGTGACGCCCTCACTAATACTGGACTCGATGTGGCTTTAGAAAGCGTCGAGAGTAGGCTACCGCTAGAATGGATTGATTGCTCGCGTACCCACATGCATGACTTAGAAGTGGAACAAATTCTGCGAACGCGTTTTGGACTCCACGTGTTGCCCGGCAGGAATTTCTGGTGGTCTTCCGCCGGAAAACAAGCCGATGGCCCTCTGAGCGACGGCAGGTCGGACAGAATTCGGATGAGCCTGGCAAGGCCTGCGAACAAGTTCGAGGAAGGTATTAGGCGACTCACAGCCCTCGCCACCGAAGGCGGATTGGCCCAGTTGGGGATGCAATCATGCTAGAGGACGGCCTCGATGTTCTCCGGGAACCTGTGCTGCACGATTGCACCGCGACGTGTAGGAACTGCGCAGTGATCAATGAGGTAATTCCGACACTCGCGGAGAATATGCTCAGCAACGACCTGGCTGGGAAACTGGACAGTCAGTCGCTCGAACGCTTAACGCGCCTGGATCTGAGTCAAGCGCTTCTCGACACGGATGATCCCTGCAAGGCGATCGATCTACTCGAGATGGTCCTGCGAGTGAGCGCGGTCGACCCGTCCGCAGGCTGGTGTGTTGCGACGATGGGGGGACACAGCCTGTTGTTGCGTTCCGCAACCCCGGACGCATTACGGCAGCTTGTAACGCCCTTGGGCATGTTAGGCTGGGTTGCCACAGCTGGCGGAGGCACAGGAGAAGCCAGACAGACGGATGACGGAACATATCGCATCTCCGGCTCCTGGCGCTTCTCATCGTTCTGGCGCGAGTCCACAAGCATAGTGGTGGATGTGCCAACATTCACCCCCGATACAGTTGACGCGAGGGATACGAGATTCCTCATTCCGTCTTGTCGCTTCGATGCTGCAGAGGCGGCCGCTGGGATAATCGGACTTCGTGCAACAAATACTTTGAAGGTCGCCCTGAACTGTGCGGGTATCCCCGAGACTCACATGTTGGGTCCCGAGCGTCCACTCGGCGCAGTTACGTTGCGCCGTCTGAACACAATGACGCTGACTGCTAGCCTTTTAGGAGCCACGCTGGGCATGCTGCTGCACACTAAGCATGACCTCCTCAAGCAGCATGGACGGTTGAGTCGGTCAACCAGTGCGGCGTCAGCTGCCTGGTTGGATTCCGAGGAAATCTTGCGAATGTCCATTATAGAGTTTCGTACTACTATAGAATCCATAGTCAAGTGCGAGACAATTGACGACGACACCGTGTTGGAGTGCCAATGGGCTCGGATCGCAAATAAGTCGGCGGATGTAGCAAACTCCCTTTTCGCACACGCGGGGAGTCGAGCGCTGAGCCAGATGTCTCTCATCCAAGTATACTGGCGCGATATTAACGCGGCACGGAACCACGCAGCCCATTCACTCGAGAACTGTTTCGGACGGAGAATCTAACTATGTCCGTTAAAGAAACAACGATTATCTACAGCGGATACTTCCCGCCAAACCTCCTACACAAGGCCCCTCCTGGTGTGCAACTGATTCCGCTGGAATCTTCTTTGGGAGGACTTCGCGAGCAAGTCCAAGGTTATATACTCGGAGGCGACGAGACACTTACAAAACGGGATTTCGATCAGTTCCCCCAGTTACGTTGTGCCACATTCGTTGGTACTGGAGTCGAGTCGTTTATCGACATTGAAGAGGCCGACAGACGAGGCATCACAGTCCTGAACACCCCGGGATTGAACGGAAGTGCCGTCGCCGAGTACTGCTTCATGGTAGCGCTGGCTAGTAGGCGGCGATTACTGGCCAACGTCACCCGGCCCGACAGAGCGCCGGTCGTGGGGCGGGCGCTCACCGCTCATCGCATAACAGTCCTGGGATGTGGTGTGATAGGCCGCGCGGTCGCAGATATTTTCAGCGCCCACGCAACCGTGGTTGATTACGTCGCTACGCGGGACAAACCGGACTATCCCCATGGGAATCGAACCACTCTGGAATCGGCGATGCACAGCGACGTGGTTATCAATACCCTTCCATTGACCCCGACTAGCGCGGGGCTGCTCACTGGAGCGCTTTTGACTACGCTGCCAGAGGCTAGCTTGTTCATCTCCGTGGGGGACCCGGGAGTATTCTCACCAGGAGCACTGACGGAACTTGCAGTAAAACGTCCCGATCTTGACGTTGTGCTTGATTTACCCAGCAACAGCGAGGCCGAGAAAGAGGCCCGCGCAGCAAGTGAAATGACAGGCGGAGAGTGGATTATAACGCCTCACTGTGCTGCGGCCACCGAAGACGTTTGGGAACTGATGGTGCGTACTGCACTTGGTAAGACTCTAAAGGGATTGGGAGTGATTAATCGTGATTGACTGGGGCCAAGAGTCATCCCAAGACGCGATCATGAGTAAACTAAAGAATATTGCCGATAGGCAGTACACATATGATCATAGTATCATTAATCTGATCGCGAGCGACAATGCGTCTCCTCTCGACTATTCCCGCCTGGATTGCTACGACACGATTTCGGTTCAAGAAGGGAACGCTGGGCAACGTCCATTCGCTGGAGCTGTACTGCACGATGAGGTAGAAGCCTACGTCAGACAGGTGGCCTGCATAGCATTTGGCGCTGAGCATGCAAATATTCAGCCCCACTCCTGCAGTCAGGCAAATGAGGCCGTGTATTCCGCATTCCTAGAGCCTGGAGACCGAGTTCTGGCACTCTCATACCTCAGTGGTGGACACTTAACCCACGGCATGAGAATGAACTTCTCTGGGCGCAACTACGAGTTCCATCATTTCAAGTTGGGCGCTAACGAACAGATAGACTACGGCCAGGTGGCTACGATGGCGACCAGACTGCACCCGAAACTCATCATGTGCGGTGCGTCGGCCTATCCACGTTGCTACCGTTACGAAGCCTTGCGTGCGGCAGCGGACTCGGTAGGGGCACGGTTAGTGTTCGATATTTCACATGAGGCTGGTCTGATTCTCGGTGGTGCCTTCCCTTCGCCTGTGGGATGCGCCGACGCCGTGACCCTATCCATGGACAAGACGCTCCGGGGACGGCATGGTGGGATGATTCTGGCCCGAAAGGCCGATGCCAAACGGATTGATCATGCTGTCCACCCCGGTGTGCAGTCGAGTTTTGCGGTCAGGAAATTGTACGATGCGGGTCTGGCGTTGGCTCAGGCCACGACTTCAGAGTTCCGAGAATACGCAAGCCGGACAGTTGCGATGGCTCGCCGCTGCGCAGACTTGGCAAATATGGTAGCGCCCGGATGCGTGGTGGCAGGCGGCACAGACAAGCATTACCTGATCATCGATGTTTTCAAAGCTTTCAATATTATGGGCACTGAGGCAGAGAGGCTGTTGGAGCAGGCGGGCGTTCTATCCAACCGACAGGCTACTCCCAGAGACTCCACGAGTAAAATACGCGACGCACGCGGAATACGGCTCGGATTTGCTTGGATGGCATCGAGGGGTTTCAGTGTGGCCGACCTGGACATCCTTTTCCCGGCTATCAATGAATGCCTTTCTTCACGCGATGTAAGTGGTCTGTCCCGGGCGGTTACCACCTTACTGCGGCTCAAACGTCCCCTCGATGTATGGGAAAATGCTCCTAGTCAGCATTACTGATGGAATGGATAACTGATGTTTGGTATTGATGGACATTCTGGACTCGACTTCACGATCCTCGGAATTCCTTTCGAGGGACCCTCAGCGCCCCTGGGTCCAGCTCTGGCGCCAGCAAGTATCCGAAGTGCCGCAGCGAGGTATGGAAACAGCTCGGGATCAGCTTCACCCATCATGGTGTACAATCCGGAGCGAGGCTACCTATTAAAAGAGGTGTCACTGGGAGACGTGGGCGATGTGCCCCGATCGTCGAGCAGGCTCGAGGTTGAACGGCATGTTGATGCAGCTTGGGGACAACTGG
>ERZ773213.1940-NODE-1940-length-10276-cov-5.758047_pt1 | contig 10276 bp, 10 predicted proteins | sample MGYA00580996_ERZ773213 | MGnify/ENA primary metagenome ERZ773213 (study PRJEB29015, sample SAMEA2738152) | human oral metagenome | biome: human oral; feature: human-associated habitat; material: saliva | place: China | collected 2197 ...
TGCATGTATTAGGCACGCCGCCAGCGTTCGTCCTGAGCCAGGATCAAACTCTCATATAAAGTTTGAGCTCTCACTCATTTCTGTCACTGACAGATTTATTTTTCTTTTGTTTGACGGACTGTCTCTCAACAGTCGCCTGCACATTGGTTCGTCTTGTTCAGTTTTCAAAGGTCTTTATCGCCCTCAAGCGACAACTATCTTAGTATATCACCTCCTCCTCTTCTTGTCAATACTTTTTTTCATCTTTTTTTATTTTCCTCTAGCTTTTTCTTTCATCGTAATCTTGTAAGTAGGCCCGTAACTCCCGAAGCATCGCTTGGCGTCCTTGAAACCGTTCATCTGCTAGTAAGCGCTCATACTGTTCTTGTTTCTCTGGACTTAGCTGCTTTTGATAGCTCTTTAGTTGGTCTCGGAGAATCACCAATTCATCCAAATAGAGTTCTTTCAGGCTGAGCTTGTGACCTATCTCGCTCACTTCCTCATAGGCTTGACGGTCTAGTTTGCGCTTTTGGCTTTCTTGTTTGCGCAGGATGTCCTTGATGTGATTACGGAACTTGGTCTTATAGTAAACATAGAGACGACTTTCTGACTCTACCAGTTGCGGATAGCGACTCACCAACTCATATAAGACCAGCATCCCTTCTTGGTCCCAATCACTTAACTCCCACAGGTGGACATAATATTCCCGGCAACACTTCAGTACGATCCCTCTCACTTTGTCATACAACTCCTTGAAGTCCATTTCATAACCCTCCTTTTTTCTTACCTCTTTAGGGTATCATGAAGGAGGGCTCTTTGAGCTTCTACTATCTATTCTTTCCGTTATCATCTCCCTTCTAACCTTCTTGGCGACTTCCCTATCACTTTAGAAACTTTCTGATCCTGTTCAGCAATGAAAGTGAAAAAGAGAGAACTACTGCTCTCTCAATCCTATATCCATTTCTTCTTAAAATTTTATTCTGTGATAAATTTACTCAGGATACCATTGATAAACTTGCTTGATTTCTCATCTGAGAACTTCTTAGATAACTCAATTGCTTCATTGATTGCAACTAGTTGAGGAGTATCAAATTCTGTCATTTCAAACAGTCCCAAACGAAGAATATTTTTTTCTACTAATGTAAGACGTCCTAAGGTCCAGCCTTCTTTTAGATATTGACCTATTTTCTCATCCAATTCACTTTTGGACTGTTCGACACCCATGACAAGGTTCAATAAAAATGTAGGAATTTCCACATCTGAATCGCTTGTAGAATCTTTATCATATGTATATGCAAAGCGACAAGCTTCTATCACATTTCTTTCATATTCCAAACTCATTAACGCTTGAAATGCACGCTCACGTAGCTGTCTTCTCATTTCCAGCTGTACATCAGTCATTGAGAAAATCCTCATCGAACAAATCTTTTAAATCCGGTTTTGGTGTTTTTTCAGGCACAATACCCGCTACATGGATGTTCACTGCGGATAATTCAACTTCTGCCATATCAGAAACAGCACTTTTAACGGCTTTTTGAATAGCAACAGCTACTGCTGGCACCCCGACACCGTATTCTAAGTATAAATAAATGTCAACAGTTACTTCGCCATCACTGGCGGTATGAAGATAGACGCCACGTCCTAAAGAGCGTTTTGCAAGGCTGTCAGACATGCTTTTATTTGCGAAAGAGTAAACACCGTCCACTTTAGCCGTTGCAATGGCAATAATTTTTTCTAAGACACGTGGTGCGATAACGATTTCGCCTAATTGTTCAGTTGCCATAACTTGTCCTTTCTTAAGACACAAAGACATTCAAGGAGTCTGTTCAATATTTGTCAGACTCTTAGTCTGAGTTTAATAGTAATTTAAGAACTTCTAGTTCTTAGAATAAATTATGCACGAGAAACGTAGGTTCCTTCTTGCGTATTGATAATCAATTTTTGTCCGACTTCGATAAAGTCCGGTACGTTTACTACGAGACCCGTTTCAAGAGTAGCTGGTTTACCAGAACCTGTTACTGTTGCTCCTTTAATAGAAGGTTGTGTATCTGTTACAACTAACTCTACGGTCGTTGGAACCGTAACACCAATAACTTCACTTCCGTAGAATTGAATTTTCACTTCTGAATTTTCAAGGATAAATTTCAATTCTTGCTCTACATTTGCTACTGGGATTTCATATTGCTCAAATGACTCTGTATCCATGAAATAAGCCGTGTCATCCATTTGGTATAAGTACTGTGCTGGACGTGTTTCAATAATCGCTTGTTCAAATTTTTCTTCTGGACGGTAAGTTGTATCAAAAGTTGAACCTGTACGTACATCACGTAGTTTCATACGCATAACAGTATTCCCTTTACCTGGTTTATGGTGGCTTGCTTCAAGGACACGAATCAATTTCCCATCCGTTGTTTCAAACGTCATACCAGCTTTCAGCTTACTTGCTTCAATCATTATTATTACCTCTTTTAAAATAGATTTCTCTTTATTTTATCATAAAGATTGACAATTCTCAAATTACAATTAGCTCTTTTGGGGCAAGAGTCAATACTTCGCAACCTGTTTCCGTGATGACAAGATCATCTTCAATACGGACGCCATATTTACCATCCAGATAGATACCTGGCTCATCTGTTAAAACCATCCCTATTTCAATCGGCTCAGAGGACTTACCAAAGTAAGGAATTTCATGAATATCAAGCCCAATTCCATGACCAATCCCATGAGTAAAATAAGCTCCGTAACCCGCATCATTGATGATCTGACGTGGAATCCGATCAAAGTCAATACGACTGACTCCAGCCTTGGCTTGATCAATCAAAGCCTTGTTGGCACGCAAGACAATATCATAAATCTCACGTTCCTCATCCGTCACATGACCTACATGAATAGTTCGTGTCATATCGCTAACATAGTGATTGTAATAACAACCAAAGTCCATTGTCAAGGTTTCACCAGTTTGAATCACTTTCTCACTAGCTACTCCGTGAGGCATGGCAGAACGGTATCCTGAGGCGATGATGAAATCAAAAGACGCACCTGAAGCACCAAGTTTGCGCATGCGAGCATCTAAAAAGTTCATAACTGCCAACTCGGTTGTCTCACCTGGTTTGATAAAGTCTAATACATCTAGAAAGGCTTGATCGGAAATTTGACAAGCTTTTCGAATCGTATCAATTTCTTCCGCATCTTTTATCATGCGCAGATTCTCGATGAAACTGCTCATAGGTATCAGTTCATAGGCTGCAAATACGCTTTTCAGCATCTTGAAATAGGCATAGGACACTTGATCATCAAAGCCAATTTTTTCTAATTTATCGTCCCCAATGATTTTAGCGATTTCCCCCAAAGCATCACGCGTTTCAATAATATCAAATCCTTTGACCACTCCTTTAGCAATCAAGGTATAGCGGGAATCTGTCAAAAAAATCCGTCGCGTTTTGCTAATGAAAACCGTCGCTTCTGTTCCGCTAAAACCCGTCAGATAGTAAATATTCTTCAAATTGGTTACTAAGACAGCATCACACTCTGTCTGTTTTAAGGCTACTTCAAATTTTTCAACTCTTGATAACATGAGAAAACCTCCGTAAAATGATTCAATTTATTATAGCAAAAAAATACCGAAAATAATACAATCTATATAGTTAGGATTAGATGAAATTGACATTTGAAAGCGCTAAATGTATAATTTTTGTTAAACAAGAAAGAATGAGGTAACGATATGAATAAAACAGAATTACTGTTACAAAGACTAGATGAGATTGGTCAGTCTCTAAAAGATTCGAACCAAGCACTAGCTTTGCTGGCACTTGGTTCTTGCGGAACAGAAAGAGAACGATTGGATCAGTACTCAGATTTAGACTTCTTTGTTATTGTAAAAGATGGCTACAAGCAGGCCTATATCCAGGACCTAACCTGGTTAAGTAAGCTAGAACCAATTGCATTTCACTACCAAAATACAGTGGACGGACATAAAGTTCTATTTGAAGATGATGTTTTTTGTGAATTTGCTGTCTTTGAAGCTCATGAACTAGTAAACATTCCCTTCGCTGAAGGCAAGATTATCTGGAAGGAGGTCGGTTTTGATGAAACAATCTGTCAGCCACAAAGACTGCCATCAAAAGAAAACAGAGACCGTGAATGGCTGTTGGGAGAAATTTCATGTAATCTATATTTAGGGCTAGGTCGCTATCAGCGAGGCGAAAAATTAGCTGCTTATGATTTCATCCAAAACAGATCCGTCAAGCTTTGGACTGAACTAATCAGTTTGGAAACAACTTCTAAATCTAATTTTATAGATGTCTTTAATACCAACAGACGATTTGAAGAAGGTTATCCAAAGGAAGCCAAGCAATTGCCTCACTTTTTGCAAGGTTACGAACGCATTTCTGAGTCTGCTCAAGCACTCCTAGAATATCTGGATAAACACTATTCTCTTAACCCATTTATAAAAGAAAAAATTCGTAATTTATTATAAAAAAGACTCTGCCTAAAAAAGCAGAGTCTTTTAAATCTTATTTTAACTTTCCTTTTAGATACTGGCCAGTATAGCTAGCAGAGTTTGCAGCTACTTCTTCTGGTGTACCCGTAGCAATAATAGTACCTCCACCAATACCACCTTCTGGTCCAAGGTCAATAATGTGATCGGCCGTCTTAATAACGTCCAAATTATGTTCGATGACGAGAACCGTGTTGCCATCGTCTACAAAACGTGATAGCACTTGGAGAAGTTTCGCAATATCCTCCGTGTGCAGACCTGTAGTTGGTTCATCCAGAATATAGAAAGACTTACCTGTTGAGCGCTTGTGAAGTTCGCTGGCTAGTTTCATCCGCTGAGCCTCCCCACCAGAAAGAGTTGTGGCAGGTTGTCCTAAAGTTACATATCCTAGTCCTACGTCTTTGATGGTCTGAAGTTTCCGCTCAATTTTAGGAATATGCTTAAAAAATTCCACTGCATCATTGACCGTCATATCCAAAACTTGAGCAATGTTTTTCTCCTTGTAGTGCACTTCCAAGGTTTCACTATTGTACCGTGTTCCATGGCAAACCTCACAAGGGACATAAACATCTGGTAAAAAGTGCATCTCAATCTTGATAATCCCATCCCCAGAGCAGGCTTCACACCGCCCCCCCTTCACATTGAAAGAGAAGCGCCCTTTTTTATACCCACGAATCTTGGCTTCATTGGTCTGAGCAAAGAGATCGCGAATATCATCAAAGACGCCAGTATACGTCGCTGGATTGGATCTTGGTGTTCGGCCAATCGGGCTCTGGTCAATATCAATCAAACGATCAATATGCTCAATGCCTGAAATATTTTTGAATTTACCTGGTTTGTCTGAATTACGATTGAGCTTTTGAGCGATTGCTTTTTTCAAAATGGAATTAACCAAGGTGGATTTCCCAGAACCGGAAACTCCCGTCACGGCTATAAATTTTCCTAACGGGAAGCGGGCCGTGATGTTTTGCAAATTGTGCTCGCGCGCACCTGTGACTTCAATAAAGCGGCCGTTTCCTACGCGGCGCTCCAATGGCACTGGAATTTCACGTTTGCCCGATAAATACTGACCTGTAATTGATTTCTTGCTTTTTGCAACTTGCTCTGGAGTGCCTGCCGCAACAATTTCACCACCAAAAACACCTGCTCCAGGTCCAACATCAATCAACCAATCAGCTTCGCGCATAGTATCTTCATCATGTTCAACCACAATGAGAGTATTACCCAAATCACGCATTTTTTTGAGACTGGCAATCAAGCGATTGTTATCCCGCTGGTGTAGACCAATAGAGGGCTCATCCAAGATATAAAGAACACCACTGAGATTGGAACCAATTTGAGTTGCCAAGCGAATCCGCTGACTCTCACCACCCGACAATGTTCCCGCAGAACGAGATAGAGTTAGATAATTAAGCCCGACATTATTCAGAAAAGTCAAGCGATCTCGGATTTCTTTGATAATCGGTGTTGCAATGGCCACTTCATTTTCAGTCAAAGTCAGATGAGAAAGTAATTCTAAATGATCTGCAATAGACAAATCAGATACTTGCCCAATATTAAGACCACCTTCACCCCCCACTTTAACAGACAAGGCTTGTGGATTCAGTCGATAACCATGACAGCTTGCGCAAGTCAGCTCATTCATATAAAGTCGCATTTGGCTACGGGTAAAATCACTGTTAGTTTCATGATAGCGGCGGTTGATATTGGTTACTACTCCTTCAAAAGGGATGTCGATATCCCGCACGCCACCAAATTCATTTTCATAGTGAAAATGGAATTCCCGACCATCTGAGCCAAAGAAAATCAGCTGTTTTTCTTCCTCATTCAATTCCTCAAAAGGCTTATCCATATCGATGCCAAAGACTTCCATCGCCTGAGCTAACATTTGCGGATAATAGCTAGAAGAAATTGGATTCCACGGTGCTAGAGCTCCTTCACGTAATGTTTTACTACTATCAGGCACTACAAGATCCAAATCAACCTCTAACTTGATACCTAAGCCGTCACAGTCAGAGCAGGATCCAAATGGGGCATTAAAAGAGAAAAGGCGCGGTTCGAGTTCAGGAACCGTAAAACCACAGACTGGACAGGCATAATGCTCGGAAAAGAGTAATTCTTTGCCATCCATCGTATCAATCACCACGTAGCCTTCCGCAAGTCTTAAAGCTGCTTCAATCGAATCAAATAATCGACTGCGTACACTCTTCTTAATGACAATCCGATCCACCACTACTTCGATATCGTGCTTTTTCGTTTTAGAAAGCTCTGGGACTTCGGTTACATCATAAACGTCCCCGTCCACGCGCACTCGTACGTACCCATCTTTTTGGATTTTATCAAAGATTGTCTTGTGCTGTCCTTTTTTCTTACGGATAACTGGCGCTAGAATTTGTAATCGCTGACGTTCGGGTAATTCCAAAACTTGATTGACGATTTGTTCTACAGAAGAAGCTTTAATGGCTCCATGCCCATTGATACAATATGGAGTTCCCACACGCGCATAGAGCAAACGGAGGTAATCATTGATTTCTGTAGCTGTTCCGACTGTTGAACGAGGATTCTTGCTAGTCGTTTTTTGGTCAATAGAAATAGCAGGGCTAAGACCGTCAATTGAATCCACATCCGGTTTTTCCATGTTGCCCAAAAATTGACGAGCATAAGCCGACAGACTTTCCACATAACGCCGTTGTCCCTCTGCATAGAGAGTATCAAAAGCTAAACTAGACTTGCCCGAACCAGACAAACCAGTCACTACAACCAGTTTGTCCCGCGGAATCGTAACATCAATATTTTTTAAATTATGAGCTCGTGCTCCATGAATGATAATTTTATCCTGCATTCTTACCACACTTTATTTTAAACTTCTTTCTATTATAACAAAATTTTCTTCAATCTTTTACCCAAAAACTCGGAATTTTATAGTATAATAGTACGGTGTGCAAATAACTGAAGGAGGAAAACATGAAACAAGTCTTTCTATCAACAACAACTGAATTTAAAGAAATTGATACGCTTGAGTCGGGGACTTGGATCAATTTAGTCAACCCTTCTCAAAGTGAGTCTACTGAAATTTCCAATGCCTTTGACATTGATATTACGGACTTACGCGCACCCCTTGATGCAGAGGAAATGTCTCGTGTTACCATCGAAGATGAATATACTTTGATTATCGTGGATGTTCCAATTACAGAGGAGCGAAATAATCAGACTTACTATGTAACCATCCCTCTAGGGATTATTATTACCGAAGATGCGATTATTACTACCTGTTTGGAAAAACTTCCATTGCTCGATATTTTTATTAATCGACGATTACGTAATTTCTATACATTTATGCGTTCTCGCTTTATTTTCCAAATTCTTTATCGAAACGCCGAGCTGTATTTGACAGCGCTTCGTTCCATTGATCGTAAAAGTGAGCAAATTGAAAGTCAGCTACACAAGTCAACTCGGAATGAAGAACTAATTGAACTCATGGAACTTGAAAAAACGATTGTCTATTTCAAAGCGTCCTTAAAAACCAATGAGCGTGTAATAAAAAAATTAACCAGCGCTACAAGTAATATCAAAAAATATTTGGAAGATGAGGATTTGCTAGAAGATACACTCATCGAAACTCAACAGGCAATTGAGATGGCGGATATTTATGGAAATATCTTGCACAGTATGACAGATACGTTTGCTTCTATCATTTCAAATAATCAAAATAACATCATGAAAGCTCTAGCTTTAGTGACGATTGTCATGTCCATTCCAACTATGATTTTCTCAGCCTATGGAATGAACTTCAAAAATAATGACTTACCACTCAATGGGGAGCCACATGCTTTTTGGATTATTATTTTCATCGCCTTTGCGATCAGTGTTTCACTGACAGTTTACCTCATTCACAAAAAATTATTTTAATTAAAAGGAGATCTTATGACACAAGTTTCTTTGGATAAACTCAGCAAAAAAAATCAAGAATTTGTCCGTATCGCAACCCACCAACTCATCAAAGATGGAAAGACAGACGAAGAAATCAAAGCCCTGCTAGAGGAAATCATCCCAACGATTCTTGAAAATCAAGCAAAAGGAATTACCGCTCGCGGACTTTATGGAGCACCTACTGTTTGGGCAGCGAATTTTTCAGAAGCAAAACAAAAAGAAGCTCAAACTATCAAAGAAAATACCAATCCGTATCTCATGATTATGGATGCTTTCTTATTTGTCTTTAGTTTATTTGCTATCTTAAATAGTAGTGTTAACTTATTCTCCAAAAATCCTAGCAATTATGGTATTGTGACGATTGTACTTGGTAGCGCGGTGGGGGCACTCGTATTTTACGGAATGTATTACTTTATTTACCGCTTTTATTATTCCGACCAAGACCAAAGTCAAAAGCCACCATTTTTCAAATCACTCCTTATCATTTCAGCTGCTACGATGTTATGGGCTATTGTTCTTTATGGAACAACCTTCCTATTACCAGCCATTTTAAATCCAAAACTACCAAACTTATTTATCCTTGTGTTCGGTGGTGGAACTTTGGCACTCCGTTTTTATCTCAAGAAAAAATTCAATATCCGCAGTGCTCTTACCTCACCAAGACAGGTTTAATATCATATTTATGATAATAGTTAAAATCCACTTTGAATTAAGTGGATTTTTGAGTTCTCTTTCGCTGTATTCTATTGTATCCAACCGCTGTCAAGCCTAATCAATCAACGCAAACATTTCTTGAGCGCCAGCTAATGTTGTCTCCAACTTTTTACTTTACCTTTTTGGATAAATACAGCACCAAGTCATCATTGTTCTCACATGGAGCATAAGCTGTGAGCAATTGGTTGTTATACCAGACACCAGAACCATCCGGAACAAAACCGGATTTGATATAAAGACGCTGTGCTGCTCCATAACCATAATGCAAACCAACTCCCAGAGTCACTACATTGGAGAATTTTTCTGCCTCCTGCACTGCCTTTCCCAGCAAAGTTCTGCCAATTCCCTTGCTTTGAAACTTTTCAAAAACATTGAAATCTGCCAATTCAGGATAACGTCCGGCAAAAGGGCCGTGTTTTGCAATTGGCAAGATTATGATATAGCCTGCTAACTCGGCACCTAGCTCAGCAATCAACACTTGCCTCTTGCCCTCCTCTTGTTCATGGAAATATTTTCTTAAAATTTCCTTCCGACCGGGCCAGCCTTGAGCCATAAAGCTTTCAGATAAAATGTCTATATCAGCCAAGACCATCTCTCTAATGGATAAGTATTCTTTCATACATTCCTCCTTTACTGGATTTTTCCCCATTATAACACATTGTCTACTCAACAGAACCACCAACAAAGTAGGAGACTAGTCACAGACTGTGTCCCCTTCTTAACCTGAACTAAAACTTTTGACTGTTCTTCGAATTTATTTTAAGGTACAGTTCTAACTTAGAGTTGCACCAATACCTCTAATACTGTAAAAAATCACAATCTAGCAAGACAAGCTGGCAAAAATGAAACTAGGATTCAACAAAGAGACGTAACATAACGCGAAATACTGTTTTAAAGTTGCAGCTAGTGCTCGCAAAGGAAGGATTATTTTGATTTTCTCAGAATATAAGTTCTCTGCCCTTCTCCATCTAGGTAAATTAAACCAGAAGATATAGAAAAATCCCCGTCAGCGACAGGGAGTTTTCTATTAATCTTCATTTACGAAAGGCATCAAAGCCATTACGCGAGCACGCTTGATAGCTGTTGTTACTTTACGTTGGTTCTTAGCTGAAGTTCCTGTTACACGACGAGGAAGAATTTTCCCACGTTCTGAAA
>ERZ773213.1941-NODE-1941-length-10273-cov-12.135839_pt1 | contig 10273 bp, 6 predicted proteins | sample MGYA00580996_ERZ773213 | MGnify/ENA primary metagenome ERZ773213 (study PRJEB29015, sample SAMEA2738152) | human oral metagenome | biome: human oral; feature: human-associated habitat; material: saliva | place: China | collected 2197 ...
CCTTCGGGGACTGCAAGAACGAGGACGGCATGGTCCGGTTCATCTCGGTTCCCGGTGTCTACTCCTTCATGGCCACCAACGACTTCAACGCCAAGCTCACTGGGCTCAAGGAGGCCGGCGACACCTACGCCAAGCAGTACGGCACCACCGATGCGCGCGGCAACGCCGTCGACTACAGCCCCAACATCATGGTCAACTTCTGGTCCTTCCGCCTCATGATCGGGCTGGGCATGGCCTCCATGGGCCTGGGGGCCCTGGCCCTGTGGCTGACCCGCTCCAACAGGCTCATCTCCCGCCCGGTTCTGGGCAAGGCGGCACTGGCAACCATGTGGCTGCCCTTCATCGCCTGCTCCTTCGGGTGGATCTTCCGTGAGATGGGCCGTCAGCCCTGGGTCATCGTCCCCAACCTGTCCGATCCGGTCTCCCAGGTCTACATGCTCACCGCCGACGGCGTCTCCTCCGTGGTCTCCTCGGGCACGGTGCTGGCCTCCATGGTCATCTTCACCCTGCTGTATGCCGCACTCGGAGTGGTCTGGTTCGTGCTGCTGCGCCGCTACATCCGTGAAGGGGTGCGCACCCCGGTGCCGGACAAGACCGGCACGTCTGAGCAGACCAACCAGGACGGCAAGGGCACGGACTCCGATGACGACTCCGTTGACTCCTCCGAGGCCGCCCCGGCCCTGTCCTTCGCCTACTGAGCCGAGGAAGGTAGAAAACCCATGACACTGAGCATCCTCTGGTTCATCCTCATCGCCGTCCTGTGGATCGGCTACCTCACCCTGGAGGGCTTCGACTTCGGCGTCGGCATGATCCTGAAGATCCTGGGCCGCGACGAGCGCGAGCGGCGCGCGACACTGGCCACGATCGGCCCCCACTGGGACGGCAACGAGGTATGGCTGCTGACTGCCGGCGGCGCAACCTTCGCCGCCTTCCCCGAGTGGTACTCCACCCTGTTCTCCGGGGCCTACATCGTCCTGTTCATCATTCTGCTGTGCCTCATCGTGCGCGTGTGCGCCATCGAGTGGCGCCCCAAGGTCAACTCCCAGACCTGGCGCGACCGCTGGGACTGGGTCCACACGATCAGCGCCTGGCTGCCCTCCATCCTGTGGGGCGTGGCCTTCGCGAACCTGGTTCAGGGCATGCACATCGAGGTCGTCCAGATCTCCAACGGCGCCGTCGTCCCGGCCGCCCAGGTGCCGGCCGACTCCCTGGTGCCCGGTGCCGCCCACCAGATCACCGGGGGCCTGCTCACCATGGTGACTCCCTTCACCCTGCTGGGCGGAGCCGTCACCTGCCTGCTCTTCCTCAACCACGGTGCGCTCTTCGTGGCCCTCAAGACCACCGGGGATCTGTCGCAGCGCGCGCTGCGGATGTCACGCCGCCTCGCCCCGGCGGCCACCGCGGTCACCGCCGCCTGGGCCCTGTGGGCGCAGCTGGCCTACTCGGGCAGCGCTCTGTCCTGGATTCCGCTGGTCATCGCCGCCGCCGGACTGATCGGCTCCCTGCTCATGGGACGCTCCGGGAACGAGGGACGGGCCTTCGCCCTGCACTTCGTGGGGATCGCCTTCGCCGTCGTCTTCATCTTCGCCGCGATGGCCCCCAACGTCATGCGCTCCTCGGTGGACCCGGCCTACTCGCTGACGATCCAGCAGGCCGCGAGCGCCGACACGACACTGCTCATCATGAGCGTCGCCGCGGCGGTGTTCGTCCCCGGGGTCCTGGCCTACACGATCTGGAGCTACAAGGTCTTCGCCTCGCGCATCAGCGTTGAGAGCATCAATCCCGACGAGGGCGGGCTGCACCCCACGCTGGTGCGCGACTCGACCCAGCCCGAGGCGCACTTCGGGTACTGACGGACAGCGCGACGCATCGGCCGGGGGTCTCCGGGCCCTTGGACCTACTCCCCTATCCTTGAGCAGGTGAAGCCCCTCGATCCCCGGCTGATGCGTTACGCACGCTCCGCCCGCCGATACATCGCCGCCACCGCCGTCACCGGAATGGTGACCGCCGTGCTGGTGGTGGTTCAGGCCTTCCTCATCTCCGGTGCGGTCTCCTCGGTCATCTCCGAGGGGGCCGCACCGTCTGCCGTCAGGGCACTGGCGGTGGCTCTGGGCGGGGTCCTGGCGGCCAGGGCCCTGGTGGTCCTGCTCCAGGAGGTTCACGCCCACCGGTCCGCCACGGAGACCATCGTTGAGCTGCGTCGTCTGGTTCTGGAGCACGCGGCCCGACTAGGCCCCCGGTGGCAGGCGATTCACGGGACGCAGACGGCCACTCTTCTGACTCGCGCGCTGGACGACCTCGAGCCCTACTTCACCCGCTACCTTCCCCAGCTGGTGCTGGCCTCGACGGTGACACCGGCCACGGTGCTGGTGCTCCTCACCCAGGACTGGTCGGCCGCGGTGGCCGTGGTGTGCACCTTGCCCCTCATTCCGATCTTCATGATCCTCATCGGCAGGATGACTCAGTCCGTCTCCCAGGAGCGTCTCAAGACCATGCAGGTCCTGGGCGATCAGGTGCTCGATCTCATCTCGGGCCTGCCCACGCTCAAGGCCCTCGGGCGCGAGCGGGGACCGGTCGAGCAGGTGCGCTCCTTGAGCCGCTCCTACCGGCGCACCACCATGTCGACCTTGCGGGTCGCCTTCCTGTCGGGGGCGGTCCTGGAGTTCATCACGACGCTGTCGGTGGCGATCATCGCCGTCCAGATCGGGTTCCGGCTCGTGGCCGGACGCATGGACCTGTTCACCGGTCTGCTCGTCCTCATGGTGGCCCCTGAGGTCTATCAGCCGCTGCGGCAGGTGGGTTTCCAGTTCCACGCCTCGGCCAACGGGGTGGCGGCGGCGAACGCGGTCTTCGAGGTTCTTCAGACCCCGGTGCCCGAGCACGGCGACCTGCCGGCCCCCGACCTGCGCTCGTCGACGATCGAGCTCGATGAGGTGTCCGTCGCCTCCCGGGGCGCGTGGGCCCCCGCCGGGCTCAGTGCCTCGATCCGGCCGGGCAGCCTGGTGGCGCTGACCGGCCCGTCAGGTGCGGGCAAGACGACGACGACGCAGGTCCTCCTCGGCCTGCTGCCCCCCGACCGGGGGCGGGTGAGGATCGTGCCGGACGGCGGCGCCCCCAGCGGCGTCGTCGACCTCGCCCAGATCGATCCGGCCACCTGGTGGGAGCAGATCGCCTGGGTGCCCCAGCGCCCCACCATCACCCCGGGCACGGTGCTGGACAACGTCCTGGATCATGCCGAGCCGGGAGCCGCGGCGGCAGAGGACGTGCCCGACGTACTGGTCGAGGCGGCCCGGGCCACGGGCTTCGATGAGGTCGTCGACGGCCTGCCGCAGGGCTGGTGGACCCCGGTGGGCAGTGCAGGTGTGGGACTGTCCGTGGGGCAGCGCCAGCGTCTGGCCCTGACCCGTGCCCTGTGCTCGACGGCGCCCCTGGTGGTCATGGATGAGCCGACCGCACACCTGGACGCGGCCAGTGAGGCCCACGTCCTGGACGCAGTCCGTGCGCTGCACGCCTCGGGGCGCACGGTGGTGGTCATTGCGCACCGTCCTGCGCTCATGGCCCTGGCCGAGCAGACCATCGCCGTGACGAGCCAACCGGTACCGCCGGCGGACATCGCACCTGACCGGACACCTGACCGGGCATCTGCCCATGAGGCGGCAATGGCGCAGGAGGAGGCCCTGTGAGCACGGCAAGCACATTGACCCCTGAGCCCCCTGAGAACCCCGTGAACCCCGCACATCCGACTGCCTCCGCCCTCTCCCCCGCGCTGTCCGCTGATGAGCGACGCTCCCTGCGCCGGGCGGTGGGACTGCTGAACCTGGACCGCTCACGCTTCATCCTGGCCGTAGTCGCCGGGACGGCGGGTATGGCCTCGGCAGTGTCCCTGTCCGGGGTGGCGGCCTGGCTCATTGCGCGGGCCTCACAGATGCCCGACGTCGTCGCACTGGGGGTTGCGCCAGTGGCGGTGCGGCTCTTCGGCATCTCACGCTCCGTGCTGCGCTACTGCGAGCGGCTCGTCTCCCATGACACCGCCCTGAGAGGCATGGGCGCTCTGCGCACCCGCCTCTACGAGTCCCTGGCCTCAGCCCGCACCGACACGGTTGCGGGCCTGCGCCGCGGCGACGTCCTGGCGCGAGTGGGCAGCGACATCGACGCGGTCGGGGATCTCGTGGTGCGCGCCTATCTGCCGGCGGCTGTCGCCGCCGTCCTGGGCGCAGCCACATGTCTCGGCGTCGGCGTGGTCTACTGGCCGGCGGGCCTCATCCTGCTGGCCTGTCTGCTGCTGTCGGGACTGGTGGGCCCGTTGGCCACCATCCGTTCGGCGAGAATCGCCGAGCAGGCCCGTCAGAGGCAGGCCACTGAGCTGTCCGCGGAGGTGCTGGCGGTCCTGGAGGGGGCCCCCGAGCTGTCCGTCTCCGGGCGTCTGGCCGGCTCGATGCGCCAGGTCGCCTCCCGGGAGGAGAGCCTGACCCGTCTGCGGGACCGGGCCGCGGTACCGGCCGCGATCGCGGCGGCCGTGGACGTGGCCGCCATGGGCCTGGCGGTCCTGGGAAACCTGGTGGTGGGGGTGAGCGCCGTGTCCTCCGGGCAGCTGGCCCCGGTCTGGCTGGCAGTGATCGTCCTGGTTCCACTGGCCGCCTTCGAGGCCACCTCAGCGCTCGGCCCGGCCAGCGTGCAGCTGGTCAGGTCGGCCGGCGCCGCCTGCCGCATCGTGGAGCTCATCGAGGCCGCTGAAGCCAGTGCCGCCAGCGGCTCCGCGATGTCCTCCGCGCCTCTGGAGCTGCCCGAGCCCTCCGCCCAGGGCCCGTACCTCGAGGCAAGGGGGCTGGCGGTGGGCTGGCCGGGCGGCCCGGTGGTGGCCGAGGGCATCGACCTGGATCTGCGGGTCGGTCGCCGAGTGGCGATCGTGGGGCCGTCGGGGATCGGCAAGTCGACACTGCTGGCCACGCTGGCGGGGCTGCTGGAGCCTCGGGGCGGCACGCTGACGCTCGACGGCGTCCCCCCGTGGCAGGCGGCCCACTCAGAGGTGGCGGCCCGGGTGTGCCTGACCGCGGAGGACGCGCACGTCTTCCACACCAGCGTCCTGGAGAACCTGCGCGTGGCGCGCGGGGACGTCACCCCCGCCGAGGCCGGCGAGCTGCTGAGGCGGGCCGGCCTGGGGAGGTGGCTCGAGGCTCTTCCCGAGGGAGTTGAGACCATCATCGGCACCGATGCCACCACACTGTCAGGTGGGGAGCGGCGTCGGCTCCTGCTCGCCCGGGCCCTGGCGGCTCCGGCTCCCCTGATGCTGCTGGACGAGCCCGGTGAGCATCTCGATGCCCTCACCGCGGACCGGCTCGTGACCGACCTGCTGACAGCGGGCGACCAGGGCCGCGGCACTCTCCTGGTCACCCATCGTCTCAGCGCCCTGGAGCACGCCGACGAGGTCCTCGTCATGGGACACCGGCCGCAGGCCACCGGCGAGCAGGCCCCGGCGACTATCCTGCACCGAGGCAGCCACCGCGAGCTCCAGGACGTCTCCGAGACCTACCGGTGGTCGCTCTCCCAGGAGGATCAGGACAGGCAGCAGGACCACGTATCCGGTACGAGCTGAACGAGCTGAGCACGATGACGACACCCCACCCGCAGCACGCAGCAGACACTCTCGGCGAGAGTCTTGGCTTCCCCGGTGTGCCCGAGGACGCCCCGGAGGAGCTCGACGGCCCCCCGGCGCGACGTGAGGAGGCGCTGGCGACCTCTTCGGAGGAGAACGCCGCGGCGGGGCGTCTGGCCTACGCCGTCCACGCCGACCAGCTGGTCTCCACCCGTGGCCGCCGGGTGTCGGCCCTTCAGCCGAGCCTGGACGAGGCGACTGTCGCCCTCATCCAGGCGGCCCTGAGCCTCACCAGCTCCCTGCGGGTCCCCGACGCGCTGCGCCGTCTGGTGGAGTCGGCCTGCTCCATCACGGGTGCCTCGTGGGGAACCATCGCCGTGCTCAACCACGCGGACATGGATGTTGACCCGGCCGGCCCCCTCTCGCCCGATTCCTCCGGCGCGAGCTCGGGCACCGGTCTGTGCAGCGGGGTGCCCACGGCGACCCTCGATGAGCTCGCCCAGATGGCCGGCGCCCCCGATACCGCCGGCACTTCGCACGCCTCCTCTGAGTCCCTGCTCAGCGGGCTCGAGGGCACCGGGATGGTCATCGACAACGACCTGGGCAGGGCATCGGCCTTCACCGGTGCCATCGAGGGTGAGGAGACCGGCAGTCTGCTCTCGGCCCCGCTGCGCCTTCACGGCCAGGTCTACGGACATCTCTACCTGTGTGACAAGCCGGGGGGCTTCACCCGCTCGGACGCCGACGCCGTCCTGACCCTGGCCCAGGCCGCAGCCGTCGCCGTGGAGAACGCCCGCCTGTACCGCGAGGCCCGTGACCGCGAGCAGTGGATGGTGGTCTCCCAGGAGCTGACGACGCTGCTGCTCTCGGGCGCCGAGGAGGATGACGCACTGACGCTCATCGCCCACCGTGTCCGCCAGGTCGCTCACGCCGACACCGCCGCCCTCATCCTGCCCAGCATCGGGGAGCGCTGGATCTGCGAGATCGCCGACGGCGAGCACGCCCGGGAGCTGATCGGCACCTTCTTCCCGCCCGAGGGTCGGGCCCTGACCACCCTGGCCCATCAGACCGGCCTGGTCGTGGACTCCCTGGAGGACGCCTGGGGCGACGGCGACCTGATGGTCCCCCAGCTGGCCCAGTTCGGGCCGGCCCTCTACGCCCCCATGATCCACCGGGGGCGGGGCGTGGGGGTGATGCTGCTGCTGCGCTCCCCCGGCGCGGCACCCTTCACCGCCCAGGACCTGGAGATCGCCGAGCTCGTGGCGGGACAGGCAACCATGGCCTTCGAGCTGGCCGACGCCCAGCACGCCGAGGAGATGGCCACGCTGCTCGATGAGCGGGCCCGGATCGGCCGGGATCTGCACGACCTGGCCATCCAGCAGCTCTTCGCCACCGGGATGCAGATCTCCGCGGCCCGGGAACGGCTGGCCTCCAGCGCGCAGGCGGACCTGGATGCGGTGTGCTCCGTGCTGAGCACCGCCCTGGAGGCGGTGGACGACTCCGTGGGCCAGATCCGCTCCATCGTGCGTTCCCTGCGCGATCGCGATGAGGAGGTCGGGGTGATCGAGCGGCTGCGGCGCGAGGCCTCCCTGGCCCGCAACGCCCTGGGCTACGCCCCCTCGCTGCTGCTGAGCGTCGACGGCCGGGGTCTGGCCCAGGTGGACCGCGACGAGGAGGACCGGCTCATCGCCTCGGTCGACGCCGCCGTGGCACCGGATATTGCCGACGACATGGTCGCCGTCGTGCGTGAGGGACTGAGCAACGTTGCCCGTCATGCCCACGCCTCCTCGGTGACGGTGGACGTCAAGATCGAGGGGGTGCAGCCGGGCTCGGAGCAGTGCTGCGGCCCGGGCGACGACGAGGGTCACGCCTCGGGAGACGCCGAGCCCTTCCGGGGCAGCCCGGTGGTGGAGATCGTCTGCCGTGACGACGGCGTCGGGGTGAATCCCTCAGTGACGCGCCGTTCGGGGACGGCCAACATGGCCGAGCGGGCCCGCCGCCACGGCGGCAGCTTCGTCATCGGTCCACGGGCCCGCTCCGACGGCGAGCGGCGCGGCACCTGCTTCACCTGGCGAGTGCCCTTGGACGGGGGCTGCCGGGTGCGCTGAGTCCGCGTGCGCCCCTCAGTGGCGGGCTCAGCGCGCAGAAGGACCCGTCAGCTGTTGCGCCAGCCCGAGGCCCGCTGACCGGCGACCCAGGCGGCGACCTGGGTGCGTCGCTGCAGACCCATCTTGGCCAGCAGGGAGGTGATGTGGTTCTTGACCGTCTTCTCGGCGACTCCGAGCCGCTCACCGATCTCCCGGTTGGACAGGCCGTCGCCGATGAGGTCGAGGACCTTGCGCTCGGCGTTGGTCAGGTCGGCGGTGGGGTCGTCGTGGTCCGCCCGGCGGCGCGTCACGGTGCGCTCGTCGAGCAGGACGCGCCCGGAGGCGACGGCCCGCACGACGTCGCTGATCTCGGCACCGTGGACCGTCTTGAGCAGGTAGGCCCGGGCACCTGCCGCCAGGGCCTCGGCCAGGGCCTCGTCGTCGTCGAAGGAGGTCAGCACGATCGGCAGGGCCTGGGGCACGGAGTCCCTCAGCTCCTGCATGAGCTCGATGCCGGTGCCGTCGGGCAGCTGGAGGTCCACGAGGATGACATCGGGGCGGACCAGCTCGGCCCGACGCACCGCCTCAGCCCGAGATCCCGCCTCGGCGACGACGTCGAGCCCATCAGCGCGGTCAATGATCTCGGCGATGCCGCGACGGACGATCTCGTGGTCGTCCACGATCATGACGCGGACGATCTCCGACGATGGGGTGTGTGCCATACTCATGACATTACCAGGGTATGGAAACCTACGTCACAACCCTGGCAGCACTGTGGCGATGCTGCGGTGATGCTGTCGTGGAGGCTCCCTGCGAGCACTGGCGGCGCCTACCGGTGCCGGCGCGGACGGGTCTGGCAACGGGGACAGTAGGTGTGAGAACGCCCTCCCAGAGTCTCACGCACCATGGTGGCCTTGCAGCGGCGGCACTCCAGTCCCTGGCGCCCGTAGGCGCCCAGCTCGCGGGCGAAGAACCCGGCGGCACCCTCGACATCGACGTAGAGGGCATCGAAGCTCGTGCCACCGACCTCAAGGGCCCGGCGCATGACCTCAGCGGTGGACTCGAGGATCCGGGCCACCACCCGCGGGCCGAGACCGGTTCCCGGGCGCAGGCCGTGCACCCCGGCCTCCCACAGGCCCTCGTCGGCGTAGATGTTGCCAATGCCCGAGACGAGTCCCTGGTCGAGCAGCTGGGTCTTGATGGCGCGCCTCGAGGCGCGTACCCGGGCGACGACGCCGGTGGGGCCGGTCAGCTCCAGGGCCGGGTCGAGCAGGTCCCGGGCGATATGGGTGGCGTCGGCGGGCAGCAGCGGCCGCGGGTCGCCCATCCCGCCGGGAGCGCCGTCAGCGGTGGGGGTCAGGTCGACGACGTGCAGACCGCCGAGCATGCGCTGGTCGACCAGGTCGAGCACCGCCGCTCCGGCGCCGTCGGCGCCGTTGTCGCCGCCGAGGCCGGCGCTGAGGTGGAGGCGCACTCGCAGGTGGCGAGCAGAGGTGGAGATGTCCCGCACGTAGCGGGGCTGCTCGGTAGCACTCAGGTCCGCTGGGCGCCCGCCGGGCAGAGTGTCCGGATCGGCCAGGAAGGCCGCGGCACGATGGGACTCCGGGGCAGCGTCAGGAGCGGTCGCGGCGGTGGTGCCGCGCACGAGCAGCTGGCCGCTCATGCCCAGGTGGGCCGACAGGGCGCGTCCGTCATCCAGGGGCAGCCACAGGAACTTCCCGCGGCGGACGGCCGCGGTCAGGGTGCGCCCGGTGAGCTGGTCGACGAAGGCCTGCGCTCCCCCGTCCTGGCGGCGCAGCGGACGCGGATCGAGGACCTCGACGCGGGTGACGGTGCGTCCGGCCACGTGCCGGGCGAGACCGGCGCGCACCACCTCGACCTCGGGCAGCTCTGGCATCAGCTCGTCTGGGAGCCCTGCCCGGTGAGCAGGTCGGCGCGCAGGGCCTCGTTGACTCCGGGCAGGTTGAGGCCGCCGTCGCCCCGGGCGGCCAGGATGGCGGCGTAGGCGGCCTCGGCGGCGTCATGCTCGGCGACCTTCTTCGAGCTGCCGGTGCCCTGCCCCAGGACCTCGCCGTCAACGATGGCACTGGCGGTGAAGACCCGCTGGTGATCGGGGCCGGTTCCGGTGACCTCGTAGGCGGGGTTGCCGAGCTGGTGGACGGCGGTGAGCTCCTGGAGGCTCGTCTTCCAGTCCAGGCCCGCGCCGCGGGTGCGGGCAGAGTCCAGGAAGCGGGAGACGAGCCGGGTGACGACAGTGCGGGTCTCCTCCAGACCGTGGGTGAGGTAGGTGGCGCCGATGAGGGCCTCGACCGTGTCGGACAGGATGGAGTCCTTGTCCCGCCCGCCCGAGAGCGCCTCGCCCTTGCCGAGCTTGATGAACTCCCCCAGTCCCAGGTCGCGGGCGACGGCGGCCAGGGCCGGCTCGGAGACGGTGGCGGCGCGCATCTTGGCGAGCTGGCCCTCGGGGACCTCCGGGTGGGTGCGGTAGAGGTACTCGGTGACGATGATGCCCAGGACGGAGTCGCCCAGGAACTCCAGGCGCTCGTTGGTGGGCAGGCCACCGTTCTCGTGGGCGTAGGAGCGGTGGGTCAGG
>ERZ773213.1942-NODE-1942-length-10273-cov-2.681640_pt1 | contig 10273 bp, 10 predicted proteins | sample MGYA00580996_ERZ773213 | MGnify/ENA primary metagenome ERZ773213 (study PRJEB29015, sample SAMEA2738152) | human oral metagenome | biome: human oral; feature: human-associated habitat; material: saliva | place: China | collected 2197 ...
AATGATTATATTCTTATAGGAACAGAAATGTTCTGGGAACTGATAGATGAATATGAAATTTGTGAAATGCTGGAAAACTTTAAAGATAGAAAAACTGCTGAAGAAACTCTATCATTGAAGATAAAAAAGGAAGAAAAAGATAAAAAATCGGTTATTCCTTTTTTATCAATTCTTGTGGAGAATTTAAAAGATGAAGAAATAGCAGTCTCATATGATCAGTATAGAGATGTAGAGTATAAGAATCCATTAGGTTTTTTAATGGTAATGATGATATTTTTATTCTTTTTTATGGCTACAGGAAAACAGATAAAATATTCTGAAAATATAGGAAATATAAAAAATAATTTAGAAATAACAGAGACCACTCCAATACAATTAAATGAAAGAAAACTTCTAAAAGCAGAAAATAGCATAGAAACAGAAAAAATAGATACAGAATATTCTGAAAATATAGATATGGGAAAAATAGATAAAATAGAAGAAAATAAGGATAAAGAAATAACGAAAAATAGAAGACGGAAAAATATTAGAAAAAACTCTGGGAAAAAAATGAAAAATGGAAGGATGAAAGAAAATTTAACTATAGAAGGTCTGGAAAAGGAAATTCAGAAAAACTGGGAAATATTGGGAAGAGATAGTAATGGAAATAAAAAGCTGGAAAAAGAACAGCTGTAAAAATATTTAGGAATAGAAAGGATAAAATTGAACAGGTTACCATTAAATTATAAATTGAAAAATAAATATAGGATAATAAAACATATAGCTGAAAGTAATTTTTCCAATATTTATATGGTGTTATATAATAATAGAAAATATATTGTAAAGGAATGTTTTCCTGTAAACATTGTTATAAGAGACGAGGATAACAAAGTGTTTACGGAAAAATATAAAAGTAAATTTAAAATGATAAAGAATGATTTTAGAAAGGAATCAGAGCTACTAAGAAAATTTAATGATGAAAATATAGTGGAGCTGATAGATTATTTTACAGAAAATAATACAGAATATATGCTTCTGGAATATTGTAAAGGTTCAAGCCTGAAGCGGTATATTTTGGAAAATGAACTGGCTGAAGAGGAAATATTGGGAATATTTTTAAAAATCATAAAAGCATTAAAAAAAATACACGGGAAAAATGTGATACATAGGGATTTAAAGCCTTCGAATATAATAGTGGATGCTAATAACAATATAAAAATAATAGATTTTGGTTCAGGTAAAAACTTAAGTGAAGAAAATAGAGGATGTTTAAAATGGACTCCTGGCTATTCACCGCTTGAAATGTACTCGCAAAAAGCGGAAACTGATAAAAGAACAGATGTATATAGTTTATGTGCATTGCTATATTTTATGGTAAATAAATCAAGACCTATGGATTCATTGGAAAGGTTTTACAATCCTGAACTGATGTATAAAGACTATGTAAGTGAAAAAATAAGAAGGGTAATTGAAAAGGGGATGAATATGGAAAGAAAGGAAAGATATAAAAATATAGAAGAGCTGGAAAAAGAATTAACAAGTTAAAAACTAGGGGGGAAAATGAGACTTTTTTATGAAGAGGAACTGAGAAGAAAATCGTATTATGAAATGTACCAGATTGCAAAGGATGAAAAACTTGTGGAGGCATATGCTGATACTCCTGACAGGGAAGATTTGATAAATATACTTTTAAAATATAGAGGGGCAAAACCTGATTACTGTATTAATATTTATAATGAAAATGGATTGTCGTATTTGCAGGCTTTGTTTGACGACAAGCTACATACAAGAATACATCACGAAAATAAAATAAAAATACCTCATAAAATAATAATGTATAAGGAACTGAATTTGACAAGAGAAGATAATTATAAAATAATACTTCCTGATTATATAAGCAGTGCAAATGCTTTCCTAGTGAATGCAAATAATTATTTATGCGGTATTTTTCAGCTTGAAAAGGATTTACAATCTAAAGATTCTTATTATTTAGTGTCTGATAAGAAATTTTTCAGAGTGGAAAATTTGAAAAATAATAAATTTTCACTATTGTTTTTTAAGGAGCCTGAATTAAAATTCATAAATAAATTTTATAATATAAAAAATGAGAATGAATTACCTACATATCCGTATAAACTGGATTATTATAAAGTTGATATTGAAAATTTTGAAGTAAGGGAACTTGAAGAAACCAGTACCGTTTTATGTATAGATTTTGGAACAGCAAATACAGCATTGGGGGCATATCTAGACAGTAACTATGTAAAAAATCTTCCTACAAATGATATATTAAATGGTAGTATAAAATTAAATGAAATAAATTATGTGAAGTTTAACGATAGAGAAAGAAACAGCAGGGAAATAATTCCTACACTGGCTTATGTAGATGACTGCAGTAATTCAGAAGATATAAAATATTCATTTGGATATGATGTAGTGAGAAAACTTGAAATGAATGATTATATAGTAAATGGAACGCTTTTTTACGGTCTTAAGAGATGGGTGCATAATCATGAAGATGAAGAAAAAATTGTTGATGGATTTGGAAATACGGCATATGTAAAAAGAAAGGAAATAATAAAGGCATATTTAAAATATGTAGTGGAGAGGGCAGAATATACTTTTAAATGCAAATTTAAAAAAATTCATGCTTCAAGTCCTGTAAGACTTAAGGAGCAGTTTCTTGATATGTTTCAGGAGATTTTTACAAAGGAAACTGGAGGAGAAAAAGTATATGAATATGAAATAATAAGAAAAAATGCGATGGATGAAGCAATTGCAGTACTTTATAATACAATAGAAAATCAGATAAAAAAGGGGAAATATACTGAAAATAAAGAGTACAGTGCCCTAATAATAGATTGTGGTGGAGGAACTACAGATCTTGCCGCATGTAAATACAGGATAAAAAATGGAAGAATATCCTATCATCTCGATATTAAGACAAGTTTTGAAAATGGAGAAGAAAATTTTGGGGGAAATAATCTTACATATAGAATAATGCAATATTTAAAAATAATTTTTGCAGCTAAGTATTCTGAAAACAGGTTAATATCCATAGATGAACTTATAAAATATGACAATGATATGATTTATAAAGTTATTGATGAATATGGAACAGAAAAAATATTTGAAAAAATGGATGAAGAATATGAAAAATGTGAAAAAATTATACCGACAAAATTTGCAAAATTCGAAAATAAAATGAGTGAAGAATATAGAAAAATAAGAAATAATTTCTATATGTTATGGGAAGCGGCTGAAAATATGAAAAAGGAATTTTTTACAGTAGACAGCAGATTGAGGACAAAATTTGATGTACCTAAAATATATGAAAAAGTAAATGATTTACATATAACTCAGTTAAAATCATGGAAATTACATATAATGCAAAAAGGAAGTTTTAGGACAGTAACAGATTATCCTGAAGAAGTATTTACAATAAAGGAAATAGAAAAAATTGTAAAATCAGATATCTACGGAATGTTAAGAAAATTTTTAAATACCTATTATAATGAAGGTCTATTATTTGAATATTCGTTAATAAAATTGAGTGGACAGTCTACAAAAATAAATACGTTTCAGGAAGTATTGAAGGAGTTTGTGCCAGGGAAAATGATAGAATACAAGGAGTTAAGCCATAGGGATGACTATGAACTGAAACTTAACTGTCTTGATGGAGCCATAAAATATCTTGATTATAAGAGATTTGGCCATATGGATGTAAATATTGAAAATGAAGTTCCTTTAGTACCTTATTCAGTGAAAGTAGAAAAATATGATGGAGAAAAATTTGTAATATTACAGACTTCAAGAAAGGCAGATATTCTTGTAGGATATATAGATAAATCAATATCAGCGATGGAACTTAAGATATATTTGCATAATGCTGAAGATGAGCTGAAAAAAGAAATGATTTATAAAAATGAATCAGACTATGTAGAAGAGGATGCAGAAGAAATAATGCCAAAATTTGAAGGAATAATCACCCAGAATGATACAGATACAATACAAAATGACACAGTAAGATTTTTTATTTATACAGATATGAATAACTGGGGATTTTTTGTATGCCCTGTTCAAAGGAAGAATGATCAGTTATATCTAGGAAAAAGGCAATATTTTCCATATGAGGATAATTTAAATGAAGTATCGTATTTTGATGGAGAACATTAATTATGAAAAATAGTAAAGAAAGTATTATATGGTTGCTGCCTTCTATATTCATTCTTGTAGTTTTACTAATGATAGGCACCTGCACCCCAAGAATAAATGAAAAATTTTTAGTGGAAAAGGTAAGAAGGGAAAATCTTGAGATATTTGAAAAAATGAGGGGAAAAGCCGAAGCAAAAGATTTAATAGCTATTGGAATTGATATTCAGCTGGGAATTGATGAAATATATTTTAAAGAAGGGGATAAAGTAAAAAAAGGAGATGTAATAATAAAATTCAGTGATTATAAACAAAATGATGTGGATAATCAAATGAAAGATAAAAAAAGGATTTTGGCGGGGAAAAAATCACAGCTCAGATTTCTGGAAGAAGAATACAAGCTTGGAACGGATGTTAAAAATCAGTTACAGCAGATAAAAGGAGGAATAAAGGCTATTGAAGATGACCTAAATACAATTGTGGAAAATGATACGCTGATTCAGAGAAATGTTATAAGTCCTGTAGATGGATATATAGTAAAAATTAATGCTGTAAAAGGAGGAACAAACAGCAAAAATCTTCCGATTGTTTTATTAGTAAAAAATCGTGATTTGAAAATAGTAAGTGATCCTGTGAAATTATCTAGAAGTGAATATCTGAATATAGGAAGTAAGGCAGAAGTAGAAAATATAATAGAAAAAGAGGGGAAAATTCCAGCAACACTTTATAAAATAAATGATACAGGAATAAAAGAGCTTAAAACTTTAGAATTTTTAGTAAATTCAGGGAAAGATTTTAAGTTAAACGAAACATTTGATATATACCTGTATTACCAGAAGAGGGAAAATGTACTTACAGTTCCGGTAAGTTCAGTAGTTCAGAAGAAAAAAGGAAATGAGAGTAAATTTTTTATTTATTTGATTAATGGTGAAAATATAGTTACTGAAAAGGAAATATACTTAGGTATAAGTAATGGAGAAAGGATAGAAATATACGGAAAAGATATAAAAGAAGGGCTGGAAATAATAGAAAATCCAAATAATAAGCTTCGAAATAACATAATTGTAAAAAGAAGAAGTTTACAGGAGGAAAAAAAGGAGAAAGAAGAAAAATTGAAAAAGTTAAAGAGTGAAAACAATAGGAAAGAAAAGGAAATAGAAAAAAATAAAAGGGAAATAATAATGCTGGAAAAAGGGGAAGGAAAATGATAAATGGTGCAGGAATTAGGAATACAGGAAAAAAATCACAATATGATATAGAAAAAATAGTAGGTTTTATAATAATTTTTATACTGCTATTTTCTATATTTTTTCAGATAAATCAGATAATTAGTATAAATAGTGGATATTTTGAGGAAGAAATAACAGAAAATATAGAAGAAAAATTAATGAACGCTGTTAATATTGAAGAAAAAAAATTATCTGAAATTAAAGCAGAAGAAATAGCTAAAGATGAAAAAATAAATAAGATAGAAAAGGTGCAGGAAATAATAAAAATAACAGGAGAAGAAATTGCAGGCAGTAAAGGAAATAGAATAATTAAAATAAAAGATACTCCCACATATATTAATACAAATGAAAATTTGAAAAATATTAATGGACTAAATAAGAAAAACTATAAATCTGGTATAAAAGAAAATATAATTGAAAATATAAATGTAAAGAATATTACAGATAATCAGGAAGTTCAAGGAATTCAGAATATTCAGAATGAAAATATTAACAATAAAAATTTCGGAAAAATTTTGTGGCCTGTAAAATCTGGAAGAATAACAAGTAAATTTGGAAATAGAAATCATCCTGTCCTAAAATCAGTAAAATTTCATAGGGGAGTGGATATTGCCGTATCATTAGGAACTCCTGTATATGCTGGAATAAGAGGGATAGTAACTTTTGCCGGAAAAAGAGGTAATTATGGAAATCTTGTAGAAATTAAAGGAAGTGACGGAATAAAAGTGCGGTATGCCCACTTAAGTAAAATAGATGTTGTTGCAGGCCAAAGAGTTTCAGATGGAGAAAAGGTGGCAGAAACTGGAAATACAGGAATGTCAACAGGACCTCATCTGCATTATGAAATTATTGTAGATGAAAGTCCTGTAAATCCATTGAATTTTCATGATTAAAGTTAGAAGTATAAAATTTATACAAAATCTATAAGAACTTCCATTTTACCATCTTCTGTGACAAAAAGACCTGTTACAGCTATTTCAGGTAAGTGTTCGTGAATCATGGCAACAGATTTTTTTATATACCCCTTTTGTGTTTCATCATCAGCTGGACAACCGGCACAGTCACTATGACCGGCAACGAAAATATGGTCAGATTTATGTTTATTTATTGAAATAAGTACAATTTTATCCTCCACAGATTTTAGATAGTCATCATAGACAATTTTGTTGACAGGGCCTGCATCGGTAATGGTATCTACGTATTCGTAACGATAATTTTCCCTGATATATTCATTGATTATGTGTATAAATCTCCCGTCCATGCAGCAGATTAAAGTACAGAACATATTTAAACCTCCTAGTTTATTTTAATTTTACTTTTTAGCATAATTGATTTTATCATTTTGATTAATTTATTATCCAAAGTATACCATAATAGAATAGAGTTTCTCAAGTTGTAAAGGTATCGAATATATGGTACAATAAAATAGCTTTACTTATAAAATAGATATAGATAACCGAAAGGAAAATGGTGAAAAAAATGGATGAAATAGTAAAAAAAATAAATGAATTTACAAAGTTATCAAAAGAGAGGGAATTAACAGAAGAAGAAAAAAAAGAAAGAGAAAAATATAGAAGACTTTACATTGACAAATTCAAGGAAAGTCTTAAAGGTCATTTAGATAATATAAAGATTGTAAAAGTGGATGATGAAGGAAATCCTGTAGATGATGACGGGAATATAATTCCAGCAGAGGCATAATTTTCTATTTGTTTCAAGAAAATAGACAAAAGCTTAAAGTAGAAAATTATAATTAATTATAATAATTGAAAGTTAATATTGGAAATAACAAAGGTGGAAAAATGAAATATAAATTAGTCTTATTCGATCTGGACGGGACATTGACAGATACTTTGGAAGCTATTGCAAAATCTGTAAATTCTGCATTCGAGGAATTAAATTTAAAAACATACTCACTTACAGAATGTAGTAGATTAATTGGAAATGGAATTGCAGGAATTGCAGATAAAGTTTTTGCTATGGAAAAATATGATGAAAATACTATAACACCTGAAGTGATGAAAGAAATACTCAGAAAAAATTATGGGAAACACTATAACTACAATGTGAAACTGTATGAAGGAATTGAAAAATTACTGGATTTTCTGGAAGAAAACGACATAAAGGCGGGGATTGTGACAAATAAGGATCATGGACTGGCATTAGATACAGTTGAAAAAAATCTTTCAAAATGGAAATTTGTTGATATAATAGGAGCTTCCGACAAAGAGCACCCTAGAAAACCCTCTTCTTATGGAATTGATAAAATTTCTGAAGAAACTGGTATTAGGAAAGAGGAAATACTCTATGTTGGAGATATGGATGTCGATGTACAGACAGCAAAAAATTCAGGAGTTGATATAGTTTATTGTAAATGGGGATTTGGTACTTTAAAAGGTGAGGAAAATATTCCTGAGGACATAAAAGTTGATACAGTTAATGAACTGATTGAAAAAATAAAAGCATAAAAAGTGAAAATACTTTAAAAAATTTTAAAAAATCTTGAATTCTTGTAGGAGAAAAATTAAATGGAAGAGATTGAAAAAGTAATAAGAAATTTTGAAAATACTGAATATTTTGGATATATATTTTATATTGAGTATGATGGGAGAAAATTCAGTTCCTTTGATGAAAATCCGAATGAAAAAAGTATAAAATCTGAATTTAGAAAGTTACTTGAAAAAAATGGTATAAATTTTTTTAAGGGAATTCAGCAGGCAGGAAGAACAGATAAGGATGTAAGTGCGAAGAAAAATCTACTTTATATTAATTCAAAGCATCATATAGAATTTGAAAAGATTAAGTACAAGGAAATAGATGGTCTGAAGATACTGAGAATTGAAAAAACACTTCCATTTTTAGAATTTCCTGAATTAATAGCAAGAAGACATTATATTTATGAGTATCCGGAAAAACTTATAAAAAATACTGTCGAAAAAATAAATTTAAACTGTATGGAGTTATCAGGAAAGAAAGATTTTAAGAAATTTACATCAAAAAAAGGTGAAAAACTTAAAAATTATGTAAGGAAAATTGAAGTTAAATATAAGGAAGGAAAGCTTTATTTTACAGGAGATGGCTTTCTTCCGCAACAAGTGCGGATAATGAGTAATTTTATTTTAAATGGGAATATGAAACCTTTGCCTGGAGAGTATTTGACATTAGTAAAGGTGGATTTTTCAGATGAACTGGAAAAAATGATTTTAAAAAATGGAGATATTGAAGAAATAATTGAAGACGTAGAAAAAATAGAAAAGAATGATTATTTCTCTGTTTTTTATGTGAATAAAGGAAATAAAGGCAGATTAATTGGGAAAAAAGGGAAAAATATAAAAAATCTGAAAAAATTATATGGGAATATAGTCGTTAAAGAAAAAAAATAAATAAAATCTAAGAATGTTAATGTATAATGAAATGAGGAAAATATGTATATTGTAAGAAAAGGCATCGAGTACTTTTTTCCAAAGATTGATGAAAATTTTATGAATAAAGTTATTGAAATACTTGATTCTGATGAAAAAAAGATATTTTTAGAAATGGACAGATACGATAAATTTCATTCACTGGAAGTGTATAAAAAATTAAGTGAAACGACTCTAAAGGATGAAATTATATATTTGAAGCTTGCACTCCTTCACGATTGTGGAAAGGGAAAAACTTCAATGATAACGAGAGTTCTACATAAATTCAAAATAAAGACACCATTGAGGGAACATGCTGAAAGAGGATATAAAAAAATAAAGAATATAGACACTGAACTTGCATTATTAATAAGAAATCATCATAATAGGAATTATTCAGAAAAAATGAGTGTTTTCCAGAAGTGTGATGATGAAAGTTAAGTTTAAAAATCTATAATGATATGTTGGATTAATAGATAAAATAACCTTGGAATGCAAATTAAAAAGATAAATGGCGAGGAAAAAATTAGAATGGAATCAAAATTAATAATAGATGTTTCTGATGAAGAAACGGGAGAGAGAATTGACAGTTTTTTATCAGGAAAGACAGAGTTTACAAGGACGAGAATACAGCAGCTGATAAAAGATAAGAATATAACAGTAAATGGGAAACCAACAAAATCTTCATATAAAATCGAAGAAAATGATGAAATTGCAATTGAAGTTCCTGAAGTTGAAACAACGGAAATTAAACCTGAAAATATAAAAATTGATATTGTTTATGAAGATTCTGATATAGCTGTGATTAATAAGCAGGCGGGACTGGTTGTTCATCCTGCACATGGTCATTATTCAGGAACGCTTGTAAATGCTATTTTATATCATATAAAAGATTTATCAGGTATAAATGGAGAAATAAGGCCAGGCATAGTCCACAGGCTGGATAAAGATACAAGTGGACTTATTGTAATTGCGAAAAATGATAAAGTTCATACTGCACTTACAGAAATGTTTCAGGAAAAGAAAATTAGGAAAACATATCTGGCAATCCTTAAGGGAAAACTTAATAAAAGTGAAGGCAAAATTGTCACTCAAATAGGAAGAGATAAAAATGACAGAAAGAAAATGACTGTTATTGATGACATTACAAAGGGAAAAAATGCAATAACAAATTACAGGGTAATTTCCCAGAATAACCTATTTACGCTTGTAAAGGTAAATATTGAAACAGGGAGGACGCATCAGATAAGGGTTCATATGAGGCATCTTGGATATCCAATATTGGGAGATAGTGTATATGGAAGAAAAGATAATGAAAAAAGGCAGATGCTTCACGCATATAAGCTTGAGTTTATACATCCAATAACAGGACATCCAATGGAATTTACAGGAGAAATACCGGAAGATTTTCAAAAGGCATTAAAAAAATCAGATTTAAAAATAGATGAAATAATAGATTAACGGATGGAAGAAAAAATGAATAGTTTAAGGGAATTTGACGAAACATACGAG
>ERZ773213.1943-NODE-1943-length-10270-cov-6.412237_pt1 | contig 10270 bp, 7 predicted proteins | sample MGYA00580996_ERZ773213 | MGnify/ENA primary metagenome ERZ773213 (study PRJEB29015, sample SAMEA2738152) | human oral metagenome | biome: human oral; feature: human-associated habitat; material: saliva | place: China | collected 2197 ...
CTGGCTGGCGGCGGACGCATCGCGGGCGGACGTCGCCTCTGCCGGACTCATCATCCTGGCCTGGACGACGGCCGCCCAGGCCGCCGGCATCGTCCGGCTGGTGCGGGCCGAAGGATGAGGATCAGGACGCCACAAGTACGATCCGGCCTCCGCCCACCAAAGTCCGAGCCGAAGCAGGCAACGGCGTTATCTCCCCTACTCGCGGGAATCAGTAAGAGCACCCAGAACCGCCGACCACCCGGAAATTGGGTTGGCGCCGTCAATAAATTCCGGTAAAACAATATCAAACGACACACTATCCCCCACTACATGCGCATGTTTGTGAACATCCGCACTACGAAGAAGATCAATTCGATCGTGACTCAGATCATACATCCTCACAAATCCTACTTGGAACGGACGTCGAAACGCTTCCTCTGACTTCAATCCGTTCACATCGAAAACATAGTTCTCACCACAATATCGGCAAGCTGACTGAACTAAGCCCTGCCAGACATGGTCAGAAAGTTCGCCTCGCATTCCCATCAGGACACCCTCGACCGTTCGCCCCTCCACGCCAACCGGCAACCAGTGAATACCCACAGAAAGCAGGAAAAGACGTGCCTCGAACGCATCATCGCCCACAGATACCCCTGACTCTACTTGATACCACCCCTGGATGTGGTGCCGACTGACCCCTTGCGTCGTGGCCTTAACTTCCACGCCAACGTCACCAAGCACAAAATCTCTACTGGATTGAGAGTGACCTGTCCACACATGACCAATCTCGTCGTCTGAAAAGCGCCGCGACCTGACCAGGCGTTCCAGCAACGAGAGTTCAGCGGCAAGGCCTGTGAGGGCATTCACCCTTCTGTCCCCGCTTTTAAATGCTAAAGCGATAAGACGTTCCGTAGCCGAAAATGCCTTCTGGGCATCTACCTGAATACCCTGTCGTAAAAGTTCGACCAAAATTGCGGTAAACAGCGCGTCTACGTGCTCCCCAGCCGGAAACACGATTCGATTCGCACGTAAAACCCCGCCTCCATCACTTCTCCAGACATTCAAGTCCAGTCGCCGAGCAACAGAGTCTACGTGAGACTCCAACGGATCCTCAGAAACGAACAGTTCCAATCGGCCGCGATGGTCGCGAGCGTATGCAAGCTTGCGGCTATCACCGACCCAATGCACAAACCGTTGATCTCTCCCTTGAGCACGCCGAGCCTCGGAGACTGCTTTCCTTAACACCTCAAACGTAGCATCGCCATCGATATCGTTACACATACCTATCTCCGATTTCTATTGTTAGCCGCACGTACATAGTCGGGGCCGCCCGCCGGGATGCTCATACCTACCGACAACGAAGCCTCACCCTCCCCTCGATCAATCAACTGGAAAAGTACGAGGCCTAGTTCTCCCTCGCAACGAGTCCCATCTTCGAGCCTTCTGACAGGCTGATCCAATACGATTGCATCAAACACATCGTCTCCGGCATATCCATGCTCAATTGCTCGCCTAGCCCCCCACTCTGCTTCCAGTTCGCAGCCAGAGACCTTCCTTCGCATCGGTTTGACCGGTACTCCATAGCGTGTCGACAACTCGAAAAACGGACCCACGTGTATAGACGCACCCGACCCATACCTCAGGCCAAACCGAAATCTAGGCTGTTGCATGTCCTTTGACGCAGAGTACTTAAGGTTCCATCGCTGAGGCGGAGTCTCATCAGTCATGAGTCCGTCTACCTTCCGTCCAATGCTGGCAGCCCACAGTCTTAGGTAGGCAGCTAACGAGTATGGCGACCTACCTCCTAGGTAGACCTTTGCATCATTGACTGCCGGGGCACGATACAGGGGGAGGTGGCAAGATTCAGTTGGATGGATACCGACTAGTCTCGCAGCAGCATTCCATTTTTCAAGTTCATCTGCCTCCTGGCCGTGAAACTTGTATCTCAACTTATCAAGTACATCTGCCACGGTCATGAGCGAATAGCTCGCAGACGTCACCAGCCCGCCTGGGACACCCACGACACCTGCGTCTTCCGCAAGGAATAGATCTCTCACAAGGCGCTGATTCTCAATGTCGTCTGTTGGATGATTCATATACCGCACGACGGGCCTGCGTCCCGGCGAGAGCGTACTGGTCGTCAAGGATGACACCTTGCTGGTAGGACGAAAACTTCGTCCTTGAAGAACCACCACCCCCGGGAGACGAGATTCATCGGCACGCATCGCTACGATTATCTGTTGACGGAGGACTCGATCAGCCTCGGCATATTCCGAGAACAGTTTCAATTGTTCTGCGGTAAGGTACACGCGACAAAGATCTAATGTCCTTCCCCGATACCCGAACCACCTCTGCATCTGCATCTGGGTGTCGGCGACCGGGCTATTTGATGACCGGAGAAACACCGTCGTAAGCAGACCTTCCAAAGTCAGACCGCGAGACATCACGTTACCAGAAATGAAGATAGATGACTGGTTGACCGGAGGATGCCAGGCTCCACAGCTGTCGGATCGTGGATCGAACTGTGGTCGTTCATCTGAATCGGGACGACTATTGATGACATCAATCCTAGTGCACGGAACGATTTCTCGCCTTATCACCTCTTCGACTTCGCTCCAAGTTGGTACGTCAACAATATCGAACCTATCGGCATACTCCTTCGCGATTTTCGAGGCCGAGATGCGATAATCTTCATACTGATTTATCCAAGCCTGTCGTAGAGATTCAAGATCGCTAATCACCCCTTCGCCGGTCTTTCCTCCTTCGCCATCCCACCAGTAGGTGATTGCGTCTTTTACGCTGAAGTGATCGTCTAGGTCGGCTGAGGGGTGGATCAGCATCGACGTAACAGGGGCCACTTTACTTTTAATCTCACCGACCGAACTGAATGTCATACCGGCGGCAGTACTCGGGCCCAACTTTCCTGACCGAATCGTCGACATTGCTGCGGCTATGATGTAGGCCCGCAGTCCCTGTTTTAGTAGCTCTTCGTCAACGCAGTCCACGGTGATAGACGCTGATCCATTTGTTCTATTTAAGTCTGCAGCCGCATTTTCGTTATCATCGGGCAGAACAGATTCATCAATCAGACTGCAGAAACAGTCTGCGAGAGGACCATAGAAGACATCTGCCCCGATGTACCAGTTTCTTACATTTCCTCCATCGTACGTGATCTCCCGGGGACACAACATTCCCGACGCACCCGGTGTGCGTAGCGCTGCAACAAAGTCTCTCGGAACCAACGGATTTTCGCTGTTCTGAAGAAAGTTTGCCTGGGGCGTCGCCGTGTAGGCAATGTACGTAGAATAGACATGTTCTGCTTTGGTTCTCGTTGGCACCGCACTATCTGCCCAAAGATCGAGAATCCCGAACGGGATTCTCTTGATTTCTTGGAACGAATCACCATCAGGTTTCACCTGGTCGTCGGCTATGGAAGCGTCATCCGCCTCGTCGTCAATAACGACCAGATTGACGTCTACACCGCACTTGGCAGCAGCAGGGAATACGTTATTACTGAGAATACGACTTACCGAGGCAAGATGGTTGACCTCTTTCATCGCAACAAACACAATGGGAGTTCTTTTCCGAAATGCTCGCTCTGCCCTTTTTTCATTAATGGCGTAGGCGCCCTTAACGGCATAGCGTTCACCTCCTGAACGCATAGACGGGATAAACACGCATTCCCCTAGCGACGAACTTCCCCCTAGGAGTTGAGAGCGCACTCGATCCATAGTCTGGCGCCATAATGCTGTCTGCCTACCAGCAAGTAGAACAATGACATTCACGCCCTTGTCGAGCGCGCGCGCCATAAATCCAATCATGGATGCCGTTTTCCCAGATTGAATAGCGCCAATGACGATTCCACTTCGATAGCGCGTGTTGGGCCAACGAGAATCGCCCGTAGGAAGAATGGCTCTGTCGCATATGTAGGCAGAATCATCCTTGATGACCTGCCCGCTGGGGTAGGCATAGTTCTCGAGAACCTGATTATAGCGTTCCTGCCATCCTATGCTGATGCGCGTATAGTTTTCTTCTGCCGAGACTGCCGGAAGAACCATGTAATCACCGATTCTCTTCGCAACTCAAGTATGCCAGTTCTGCAAGGCCAGATGTTCCATAGGTTCGCCGTATAGTATCGTCTGCCTCTTCCACAGAGATATCTAGAACCTCAAGGAATTCTTTTACAACCTTCCCGATGAACTGCCACTGCTGTCGAGACTGAGTTTTGCTCGGCCGCTTCCATGCTTTAGAAGCCTCCTGAATCGCGTAAACAGCATCATCGACATCATCCTCCAACTTGTCTTTACGCACACTATAGGCGGCAGCTAGAGCGATAAATGAAGAAACCAACTGCAACTCTTGCCACCTGCTGCTGGTTTTAAACGGGGTGCTCCACGTTTCGTCGGGAAGGATCTGGTGAGCATCAATCGCACCATCGAGCATCTCCATGACCTTAAGAATACGGTGCCGGTCCCTCAGAGGATCATTTGGATTTTCCTGAATTCGCTTAAGAAGTGCGTTAATTTGGTTAGCCGTCGATCTCCCTCCTATACCTCCGTCTTCGACAAGGAGTGCAGCAACAACCCAGGACAACGCTTTGGTACGTTTGTATCCCGCGGTTTTCATTGCATAAGTTCCGTTGGCGTCTCCCAACGCCTCACCTGTCGACGAAATTTGTTCCCATGACTCCATAAGGAATGGGGCGACTTTTTCAGGTTCATCAGCATCTCCGCTCGTTACCAGGAGCGCTCGCATGAAATCTAGCTCATGATAGGCAGCATTCCGAATCTCTTCGGCATTGAGACGTTTACCCTGCCGATTGTATAGACTGAACACCTCATGGATTTGCTTGCTGGATGCTTCGCTGTAGATAATTACGGGGATGCGGTACTTGGACTGCCTTTCGAAAAGATCTCTGACCTTTTTAGTTTCGTCCGCGACCGGAATTGTCAGCATTCGAATTTCTGAGTAGTATCTCCCCTGTACCTGCTCTAGTTCACCCATCAACGTAGATCTGCTTCCCTTTCTGAGAGGAAATGGGAAGTACATTGCCCGCTCAACCGCTGTAGTCAGTCTCGTTGTTTCATGAGAACGCCACTGCTTTTTGAAACTATTGGCGTAATCACTTTGGAAACAATCGATGAGATCATCTTCATCGACTCCCCACTTCTTGGCTTTGGATCTAACGTTGTCCAGGGCTCGTGGGTGTGAAGCCGTGAATCTAAGGATGGAGGTCAAGCGCTGCTTTCCATCAATGATCTCAAAGTGATCCCCCTCACTGTCATTTGTCTTCAGCAAGATTACAGATGGAAGTGGGATTCCTCTGAGAATAGACTCAATAAGTAGCTGTGCGTCTCCTGTCGGCCAAACATCTGCTCTTTGGTAAGAGGGGGATAGGTTGAGGTCTTCCTCATTTGCATGCTCACGAAATTCCGTAATAGGCCAGACGCTGGCTTCGGCTATGATAGGTCCGCTAGTCTCTACCTCTTGTGAGTCTTCGACGTCTTCCCATTTTTCGACCCATTCAGCCGAAGCCGTCGCCAACGTAACGGTACCTTCGGTCTCGTCTTCTAGGGCGTCGATGAACTCCTCACGTAATTCGTTCGCCTTCTCTAGTCTATTCAGCAGTGTCGTCAAAAGCTCTTCAGTGGACGCGTTTTCTGGATTCTTCAGTCCAAGCAGTTTCGCCAATGACCGATCCGCAGCCTCTGTCGAAGTTGTGTCGATCTCTTCAGGAAGATGTAGCCACCCCTGCACATCGACAAGAAGACTACGCCAAGATCCTTCTGTCATTTCAGCGACTGAAACGGAATCTGTGCCGCTGGTTACCTCCACTCCCTTTGGGGTCGGCCCAGCTTGCATCAACCCCTTAATTTGTTCAAGAATATCTACTTCCAATTCTGAGATTGCTTCTTGCATGCTCGTCTCCTCAATGTCGTTCCATTTTGGTGCCGGATTCAAGGCCATGATGTCGCGCACAAAGGCCCGCCACGGTCGCCTACCCGATTTCAACTGTAACTTCACAGCGGAATCAATTAGTAGATTCAGTCCTTTTAATGTCACCGTGTCACCCGAGGACACACAGTCCGCGCCCCAGGTAACTTGCAGTCGTTCGGCGATGAGTCGTCCGCATTCGCCTTTCCCGGCAACATCGTCGAGTTCAAGGCCAACGAATCGCCCCATTGACACTAGCGCCGATTTCTTTTCCTTGCTTCCAGGGCCCAGCGGCTCGGCCGGCTGATTCCCAAGAAAGTACATCCTTGCGACAGCATTAGCTTTGCTCGCAGCACTTTGGTAGCCGGATAACTGAATACTGCTCATAGACTCATCAACATCCATTGTTGATTACCTTAGTTGATAGGGACGGGTGTGGTTAGAACGGCATGGCTAGTATAATTGGTTTTGCCCATGATGCTGGGACGAGCGGTTGGGTGACCTCATTAATTCCTTCAACTGGTTGATTTCAGCTCGTTCTGCTGAACCACGGTTGGTCCAGCGCCGCTCTACACTGATTCTGCCTCCTGGGCTCTTGAGCGTTGCGTTGCAGATGCGTCAGCCTGGATCGTAGTCCTGTTGAGTCCGCTCCACCGGATGTTGACTAGAACGTAGCTGAGCACCCCAACAGGGGTCCGTTCCGTCAGTATCGACAGATCTTGCGATAAGTGCGACCGGTACAGTATGGCCATCAGCAACCACACTGTTACCCTTACAGTGAGCCACCTCTGCGGTCGCAGTTTTTTTGTCAGTATTCATCTGGTCCGCGTCTATCTGTTGCGCACCGACAGCTCGGTGCGATCCGTGGCCATGCTCGACAGCGCAACGCAACACTCGACATATAGGCGACACCTTTCAGTAACGACTTTGTGATCTTTTGCAGTTTCGTGAGGTCGGGCCGGCTTTTGCCTCTCAACCGGCTAAGCTTGTTCCGTGCCTACCGTCCCCTTCTACTACGTTGACCTGTTCGCGGGTATTGGGGGTTTCCACGCGGCCCTGTCTGGGATGGGCGGCCAATGCACCTATGCGGTCGAGATCGACAAGGACGCCGCCCGCATCTACGAGCAGAACTGGGGCGTCGGTGCCCTCGGCGACATCACAGTTGATGCGGGCGAACACGGTGTTTCCGAGAGGATCCAGCCCCACGACATCCTCGCCGCCGGGTTCCCATGTCAGCCCTTCTCTAAGTCCGGTGCCCAGGCCGGGATGCTGGACGAGGTGCGAGGCACGCTCTACTTCAACATCCTCAAGATCGTTCAGGAGCGTCACCCCACGGTGCTTCTCCTCGAGAACGTTCGGAATCTTGCCGGACCGCGCCACGCCCACGAGTGGGAGGTCATCGTCGAGTCCCTGAGGCAGGAGGGGTATCGCGTCGCAGATACCCCCGCCATCCTCTCGCCACACCAGCTCGGACCAGAGCGGGGAGGGCGACCCCAGGTCAGGGAGCGAGTCTTCATCACTGCCACCTACGACCCTAACGGCATCGAGTCAACGGAACCCCAGCCTGTGGCGAGGCCTAGAGAGCTGTACGCGGATGGGCCAGTCGACTGGCAGATAGATGACTACCTGCTCGCTGACGTAGAGGGCTACGACCTGTCGGATCCCGAGAAGGACTGGATCTACGCCTGGGACGACTGGGTGCAGCGGTTTCGCAACCACAATCCGGGGAAGAAGCTACCTGGGTTCCCCATTTGGGTCGATGCGTGGCAGACAATCGAGGACCTGGAGATCCAGATCGAGTCGGGCGAGCTCGATGACGTTCCCGCCTGGAAGATGAACTTCCTGCGCAAGAACGCGCAGCTCTTCACCGACAACGCGGCCTGGTGCCGGGCATGGAAGACCACCTCTGACGTGAAGAACTTCCCGCCGTCGCGCCGTAAGCTCGAGTGGCAGGCACAGGACATCGAGTCCCTCTGGGACTGCCTCATGCACTTCCGTCCCTCAGGTCTGCGTGCGAAGCCTCCCACCTACGTTCCTGCGCTTGTCGCCATCACACAGACCAGCATCGTCGGGAAGAAACGTCGCCGGCTGGCACCTCGGGAGGCCGCCCGTCTTCAGGGGTTCCCTGATGAGTTCTCCTTTGCCGGCCAACCCGACGCCAAGACCTACAAGCAGCTGGGGAACGGCGTCAACGTAGGCGTGGTCTGGAACGTACTCAAGATGCACTGTGAGCGCGACCGCCGCATCCTCGAGTCGACAGCGTCCGGCCGCCGTATCCTCAATGCGGTAGATGCCGCTCCAGCAAGTCCTGATGAGGCGGCCCGCAAGCTACTGACGAGGTGATGTATGCAGCCTGCGCTATCGGATGATGGCTCGTCCAACCCGCTGCACGCTCCCGAACCAGCACGAGACAAGCCCGCCGATCCGAAGGTGAGCGCTCGCTACTCCAACCTGTCACGGCGTGACACCTCCCCAGAGATGGAGCTGCGGCGAGCGCTGTGGCGGATAGGACTGCGGTATCGAGTGCAGTACAAGGTCCCGGGGATTCCGCGTCGCAAGGTCGACATTGCTTTCCCCGGGAAGAAAGTGGCGGTGCAGGTCGACGGCTGCTTCTGGCACGGCTGCCCTGAGCACGGGACCATGCCCGGCCGGAACTCCGAGTGGTGGAGGTGGAAGATCGCGAGGAACCAGGCCCGCGACCGTGACACCAATGAGAAACTCAACGCCCTTGGATGGACGGTCATCCATATCTGGGAGCACGAGGACTCTGACGATGCAGTAGGGCTCGTAGCCCACGCAGTCACCGCAGCGACCAAGGCTCACCAGAGATCCGCCGAAGCCCGGGCCGAGTAGATGGGTACCCGGCCGCAGGGTTCCAGACGAGGCTGTTTGTGTGGAATTCCGGCATATTGCTTGTCCTCACGGCAAGGGCTCGGACCAGAGTCAGTCGGCAGCCCAGTCACCTCAGGCAGTGTCAGCGAAGCCTTAAGCCCACGGGCAGCTCCCAGCCGACGTGCATCGTCCGCAATGCCTGGACGTTGCGAACGACGCACATGGAGCGGGTGAGACTCTCACGCCACCATCGCTCTCGATGGCGGTCATCAATGGGATACCTCTATCTGATCTCGCAGGCGATGCCGTCCCGGTCTCGATCCAGCTCCTCGCGGTATCCAGGATCGCCCCGATACAAGGGAGCTGCTCCCGCCTCCTTTGCCTTCTTGCAGTTGGGAAAGTACATGCTCTCCTGCCTCGGCTCCGGTACGGGGGCAGGGGCCGCCGCACCACCGCCGGCCTGGCTCTCCTCTTCCGGTGTCGACTCAGGCTCTTGCGTCGGCTCAGACTCCTGCATGAGAGGCTGCAACGGAGGCTGCGATGGCGGGGCCTGCGTCGTCGGAATCGGCGACGGCCTAGGCGTAGGACTCGGGGTCGGGGATGGGGTGGGACTGGGAGTAGGCGACGGAGAGGGAGTCGGAGTGGGTGACGGCGACGGCGAAGCAGTCACCGTCGGAGATGGTGCCGGTGTCGGTGAACCCGCATCATCAGCCACGGACGGAACCCCGCAGCCGGCGATTCCAACGCCAAGAACCAGGGCGAGGAGCACAGGAGCCGAGGTCCTCAGCAGCCCCCGCCGCCTCGACGTCGAGGAAGACACTGATGAAACAGACGAACGGGAAAATATGGGAGAAATAGGGGACAAAAAGGGCGCGTTCACGAGAGCCTCGAGTCAGGAGAAGGGATGTTGGGCGGCTAGCCGATAGAATTGAAGCACTCCAGGGGCAGTAATAACTCATGCAGCCATAAAATGCAATCGGATTGATACACACATTTTTTACTGTTGCCGAGAATAGAAATTGACGTGAGACCGCTTGACAATTGTCCCTTATTGTTACGATTATTGGGTAGACTTCCATCTCCACGACAGCCGAACGCACATGCGCTCAGGCGGCTCAGTGAGACTTAGGAGGAGTCGAACCGGAGTCTGACGAACCAGGGTCCGAGGGGCGCACCGAGGCTCAGCCGCCGGGGCGATGCCGCTCTCGGGCCGGCCGCCCCACACTTCCGGCCATGAGCACTTCCCGCACGTCCCTGTCCCAGCAGACGCCAACCGCCTTCGGAGCACCGGATCCTGCGCCGTCGGACTCCGCTCCGGGCCCCGCTCCGGTCTCGGCTCCGACCGCAAGCACCCGGCCCGACCGACTGAGCACCGTCGCGCTGGTCATCTTCACGAGCGTCTACGCCTTCTTCTTCCCCCTCCACCTCGGTCACTTTCTCATCCCCGGGGACGCCGGCCCCGCAACCGGCCTCGCGCTCTACATCGCTCTCTTCGCCGTCGGCTGCGTCGCCTTCCGCCACCCAC
>ERZ773213.1950-NODE-1950-length-10248-cov-37.311684_pt1 | contig 10248 bp, 5 predicted proteins | sample MGYA00580996_ERZ773213 | MGnify/ENA primary metagenome ERZ773213 (study PRJEB29015, sample SAMEA2738152) | human oral metagenome | biome: human oral; feature: human-associated habitat; material: saliva | place: China | collected 2197 ...
TCCTTTGTGCGCATGACTGCACGTCACAATCAGTTTGTCAGGCGTTGTTTCAAAGTGATTGGTTAAGCCTTGTCAAGAGGGTGGCGTTGCAGCTTATTTAACAAGGCTGGATTGCTGAAAATATGTGCATATTCGCAGGTGGGGGCCGGTTTGTAAACTGGTTGATGCCGATCGGCTTTGGTGTTTTGTGAGTGTGAGCAGTGGCTTTTGGGTTTGAAGTTTAGAGCTGGGATGGCTTGAACGGGAGGGCTGGCGAGCTGTGCCCTATCATTAAAACGTGTTAAACCCGAATTCTCTCCTGTTGCTTCCTTGAAGGTCTGATGACTTGCGTTGCTGATATTTGGGCTCGACGGCGCCCGTAGGGTCTACCTGCCCCGATGCTGGGTTGTGGGGGTTGGCAGGCAAGATAGGGAGACGCTGGTGAGTTGAAGATACTGGGGCACGGCGTCGAGGAAGGTTGGCGCGCGGCGTCGTCGTTGTTGCACCTATATATAAGGAGACGTGACACAAAAGGGGGCGGTGCGAAAGGAGGCTCGGGGCTGTGCAGGCAAGAAAAAGGGGCCGACGTACCACGACGTCGACCCCAAATGCACGGCAAATAGGCGTTAGCGTTGAGCGCGGCGCGTCAGCCAGCGGTCAAAACCGGCGAAAATCAAGATGCACACCAGCGCAAAAACCAGCGTGAAACCAATAGCCATCAGTGAGACCGCGTAGCCAAGCACCTCCACGTTCAAAAATCCATAAGGATAAGTGTGGGTAATGGCGCCGCGAATCAGGATAAAAGGCACCCACACCACAGGAATCACTAGGGATCGCAAAATCACGCCGCGATCAATGCCTCCGCGCGGGCCGGTGATAAACCAGGCCAGCACCATGGCCAGGGGAACTATGATGTGCTGAATTGGGTTAGTTAGGTAATCCCAACCCGAAAGCTGCTTGTAAGGGCCAATAAAACCGGCGTAAACAATGCCGGTCACGGTGATCATCATGGTGGCGCACAGTTGCAAAGCTCGCCACCAGTTACTGGCCGGGCCCTGATGGCGTGCCAGGTACGTGGCCACCACCGCAACCAGGATGTTTGACCATTCCGTGAAGTAGCTAAAGGTTTCAAACAGTCGAGTAGGGGCGCCGGACCAGCCCGGGGCGCTGGTGCCAAACATGCCGGGGTCCACATTGCCGCGCGCGTAGCCGTCGCAGGCAGTAATAATTACAGTGGCACTGAAACCGAACCAAGTTATTGCTGCAATCGCACCATAAATCAGACGTGCATTTCGACCCAGCGCTGAGGTGGAGGTGTAAGCCGGGGCTGGGGTATAAGTCTTACTCACGCATTTCAGGGTATACAAACCCAAACACAGGCAAAATCATCCCTTCCCTATAAAAATTTCATGGGGTTTTATAGGGAACGGACGAAATGTCAGTATTTGTAAGGCATAGGGCTGGACTGTGAGACAAATGTCTGGGGTCTGAGACCAGGGCTGGCGGCGCGCTCGGCACGGCGCGCTCGGCGTGTTGGTGACTGGGCGGCGGCACGGGAAGATGCGGGATATGGGCGGCGCGCCCGGCATAGGGCCGGGAGAGGTGCGGACGGCGAGCGTCCCCTGTGCGGCGACGGCGCCGATGCAAGTGGGCCGCCAATGCGGCGTCGTTGTTAATGTGGGCGGCACCCTAACGCAGCGGCACCCCGAGCATCCTTAATGTGGGCGGCACCCCGAGCATTCCTAATCGAGCATCCCTAATAACGAACCCGCGTTCGCGCCCGAAGCGATGCTGCATAGACTGAGGGCATGCTTGAGCTCCGCGAAATCTCGAAATCCTATGTCACCAGTGCATTAACGCAGGTGGCGCTGGATGACGTGAGCGTAACTTTCCGTGACAACGAGTTTGTGGCAATCCTGGGCGCCTCAGGCTCGGGTAAAACCACCATGCTGAACGTGATCGGCGGGCTGGACCACTTTGATTCAGGCGATCTGGTGATTGACGGCGTTTCCACCGCCCACTACAAAGACCGCGACTGGGACGCCTACCGCAATGCGCGCGTGGGTTTTGTGTTTCAAAGCTACAACCTGATCCCGCACCAGAGCGTGGTGGCCAATGTGGAGCTGGCGCTTACGCTTTCGGGGGTTTCGCGTGGGCAACGACGCCGCCGCGCCCTGGCTGCCCTGGAAACTGTGGGTTTGGCGGAGCACTCGCACAAGCGGCCCTCCCAGCTGTCGGGCGGGCAGATGCAGCGCGTGGCCATTGCGCGTGCGCTGATCAATGACCCCGAAATTCTGCTGGCAGACGAGCCCACCGGCGCATTGGACTCCACCACGTCGGTGCAGGTGATGGATCTGCTGCAGGAGGTGGCCCGCCAGCGCCTGGTAATCATGGTCACCCACAACCCCGAGTTGGCCCACCAATATGCCACGCGCATCGTGGAACTGGCTGATGGACGCATTATTGCCGACTCAGATCCGGTTGTGCGGGAGTCGGAGGATGCGGACGGCGACGGCGGTGATGCAGAGGGTGCCGGCGATGGCGCGGCTGGCGCGGCAGTTGGCTGCGACGACGGGGCTGAAGGTGCAGGCGGGGGTGCTGCGGGCGACGGCGCGGCTAGGGCTGCGCGTGAAGCTGCGGCCCTGAATGATGACACTGCGCAGATACCCGCCGTAAGTGCTGGTGAGCATGCTTATGGCAGCGGTGCTGAGGGTGACGATGCGACTGAGGATGACGACGCGGCTGAGGGTGACGAGGCAGATGCTGAGGACGCTGGCGGCTTGGCTGAGGGGGCTGGCGCCGTCGTCGGGCGTAAGGAAAGCCAGCACAGAGCGAGCAGGCGCAGAACAGACAGGGTCGCAAAACGTCGGGGGCACAACAAAAACCGTGTGGATGCCAGCCGTCCCGGGCGCAGGCCGCGACGCGTGTCCATGGGGCCGCTGACCGCGCTGGGGCTCAGTTTTACCAACCTGATGACCAAAAAGGGGCGCACCGCCATGACCTCATTTGCGGGGTCGATTGGCATTATTGGTATTGCGCTGGTACTGGCATTGGCAAGCGGGGCGAATAATTACATTATTACCACCCAGGAACGCGCTATGGCTTCTTACCCGCTAACTATTGAGCGGGTGGGAATGGATTTAACCGGCGTATTATCTACCTCGGCGGCGGGTGAAGATGCGCCAAATGACGGCAAAATTCATACCGCCTCGCAGTTATCTAATGTGACTGCGTCAATGAAAACCAATGATTTAACTTCGCTGCAAAGCTATTTAAAGGGTAATGGTGGCAACATAAATAAGTATGTGCGCACCATTGAATATAATTACGGCATTAATCCGCGTATCTATCTACCAAAAAGCTCTAAAGGGCCGGTGCAGGTAAATCCGGATGTGACCTTCACTGAAGGCTCCACTAATTTCGGGGCTTTCCAATCCATGACTTCTACAAATATTTTCAAACAGTTAGCTAATGATCGTTCGCTGTATGTAAATAGCTATGATGTAGTTAGTGGGCGTTGGCCGACGGCGGCAAATGAGCTGGTGGTGGCGCTAGATTCTAATGGGCGCCTGCCTGAGCGGCTTGAATATACGCTAGGTTTGCGTGACTATGGGCAGTTGCAAAATGCTATGGCTAAACTGCGTCAAAATGAGGGTGTGAAACTAAAAAACTCTGCTGCCACATGGGCGCCTCAGCAAATTTTGGGCGCTAAATTCAAGCTAGTTAACGTGCCCGATCTTTACAAATATGATGCTAAATATAAGGTTTGGAGCGCTCGGGATAATGATGCTGCTGCGCTCAAGCAAATTGTAGCTGCTGGAACTGATCTAAAGATTGTGGGTATAGTTAAACCCACTTCTAGCGGTGGTGGATTTGGGCAATCTAGTGTACTTTCTCCGGGTATCTATTACACCGGGGCGCTTACCCAACAGGTAATTGCTAAGGCGGCGGCGTCGCCAATTGTTAAGCAACAGTTAGCTGACCCCAAACGCAATGTATTTACCGGAAAGACTTTCGAGGAAGAAGCTAAAGAACACGCTAATCCGCAAATTGATTTGTCTTCGCTGATCACTATTGATCAAGATAAATTGATGGCAGCATTTAAATTTGATCCGTCCTCTATCAATGCTGGATTGAATAATTTAGACTTCTCGGGGATGGATTTAAGCGGGGCTGTAGGCAATGTGCAGCTGGACTTAAGTAGCCTGGATCTAAGTCAAATGCCCGCGATTGATTTAAATGGGCTAGACGCATCCAAGTTGGATTACTCGACATTGCAGAAACAGTTTCCGCAACTGGCCAACATTGACTTAGCCAAAGTGGTGCAGGCTGCGCTAGCTAACGGGGCCATCAAGCCTGGTGGCAGTCAGGCGCTAAGTAACATCCTCACCCAGGTGGTAGGCGGTTTTATACCCTGGTATGCACAGCATGGGGGTGACGACGACGGTGGCGGCCCGGGTACGCCGGGCCAGGCCGATCCTGCCAAGATTGCTGCGGCGGTGACAAAGTATTTGCAAACTGAGCAGGTGCAAAAACTGTTGGCACCAATCTTTAGTGGCGACACCATAATTGACCGGGCCAAGCTTACCGCTAACCTTACCCAGGCTCTGGGTAACGATCCGGCGGTGCAACAAATTGCTGAAAATGTTTCGGCTGACCTGGCTAGTCAGATTTCCAGTAAAGTGGCCAATGCGCTTAGTTCTACGGTTACTACCGCGCTAAGTAAGGCTGTTGGACAGTTGCTGCAAAGCTCACTCAATCAGCTGATGACCACCTTGCAAACCCAGCTAACTGCCCAGGTGCAAAACGCCATGGGGCAGATTATGGGTAATCTTTCCAGCGCCATGCAAGTGGATGCAAATAAACTTAAAGAAGCGTTTAAGTTTAATATGAAGCCGGAAGAAATTGTGGCATTGCTAACGCAGCTACTTAACCCTAATGCAACCACGGCTCGCGCCAATTTACTCACTTTAGGGTATGCGCGCGCTGATCAGCCGGAACGCATTGATATTTACCCAAAGTCTTTCGCTGATAAAGACCAGGTTAAGTCTATTCTTGCCAACTACAATGCAGAGGCTAAAGCTAAAAAACAAACCGGCAAGGTTATTGTTTATTCAGACCTTGTGGGGATGCTGATGAGTTCAATCACCAACATCATTAATATTGTGACTGCGCTGCTGGTGGCATTTGTGTCTATTTCGCTGGTGGTGTCGTCGATTATGATTGGTATTATCACGTTTATTTCCGTATTGGAGCGGCGCAAAGAGATTGGAATTTTGCGTTCAATTGGTGCGTCTAAAGCTGATATTAGGCGCGTATTTAATGCGGAAACCCTGATTGTGGGGGCCCTGGCAGGTTTGCTAGGTGTAGGCGTGAGCGTATTGGTGACTATTCCAGCCAATATTTACGTGGCCGACCGCTTTGGAGTGCAAGACATTGCCACACTGCCTGTTGCTGCCGGGGTCATTTTGGTGGTCATTTCCATGGGCCTGACTTTCTTAGCTGGTTTGCTGCCGGCCTCCAAGGCTGCACGCGAAGACCCTGTAGAGGCCCTGCGTGGGGAATAAATACAGGCAAAATCATCCCTTCCCTATAAAAATTTCATGGGGTTTTATAGGGAAGGGATGAAATGTCAGTATCTGTGAACAGGTGTATAAGTTGTTAACCAAGGGGCAGGTTGTGAACCGAGGCTCTACGGTGTGGATCAGGATTTGCGGCGCGAGCCAAAAGACTTGCGCAGTGAGCCAGTAACCTAGATGTGCACTTCGGGCCTGACCTTCCCAGCAATCTGAACTGCCCAAACGATCTGGCTCGGCAGGCTATTGCGGCCAGCCTCTTAGTATCCCTTCAGTCAGGGTCACTTCCTGGACACTGTAAAAGCCTGCGTCACCTGCCACTTTGAGTGTGAAACTCCCCAAGTTTCCTCAATGTCTAGGCAATTTTAAGGTGAATTGGATATTTTTGAGCCAGTTAAATTCTCAGATCGAGGTGGTCTAAAGTGCTTAAAAACAGCGGATTCGGCAAGCGAATTTTGCGTCGCACCAACACTTTCCTGCTGGCTGCGGCTGTGGCTGCAGCGACTCTTGGGGGTGGTGCGGTTGCAGCTCCGGTGGCGACGACGTCGTCCGTGGCGGCCCCGGTAGTAGCGGCGTCGTCGGTAACGCGGCTAACCCAAGCTGGCGTCGTCGGCAAGATGGGCGCCCCGGGCACCGGCGTTATCGACTCCAGTAACGGTTGGGTGGACAAAACCTGCACGGTTAAAGGCGGGGACTGGGTTTATCGGGGCGGCGACTCCTGGTGGTACCGCAATTCTGACGGCTCTTACCCCAGCAAATGCGTAGCCACAATTAAAGGCGTTAAGTATCTATTTGATGCAAATGGTTGGGCTGCCAGCGGCTGGGCTGCTTCAAAGAAAACCGATAAATTAGGTAACAAATACTGGTATCACTTCACCACTAATGGTTTAAGTAAAGGCTGGCATATTGAGGGCTCGGCACGCTTTTACCTAGACGGTGGCGACGGGCATATGTATGTCAACTGGAATACCATTGGCGGGAAATCTTATTACTTCACTCCCGGTGGCACAATGGTTACCGGCTGGTATAAGGCTTACCCGGGTTGGTATCATTTTGGGGACGACGGCGTATTAACCACTGGTTGGTTTAAGTCCGGTAATGCTTGGTATTACCTAGATCCGGGTAAAGGCTCCACTAATTTGAGTGGTGCATATAAGGGTCTAATGCTTACCGGTTACCAAACTATTGACGGCAAGCGTTACTATTTCGACGCTTCAGGTAAATGGGATCCCAGTAAATAATTAATATTTACTGCTATTTGCTGGCTCCGGGCCTGCAGGTAGTCTCCGGTCTGCGTGCGTTGGGCTAGCTTGCCTGCGGCCTCGGATTGTTTGCTGGCTCCGGCTAGCTGGCCTGCCTGCAGTCCCTAGTCTGTCTGCAGCCCCCGGCTAGCTGGATTGCCTGCGGCCCGGTCCTGCCTGTGTTGGGTTAGTCTGTTGCAGCCTCGGCCTGCGCGCGTTGGGCTAGCCTGCATGCGCCGTCGCTAATATGCGGTCGCCGTCGCAAATACTGACATTTCATCCCTTCCCTATAAAACCCCATGGAATTTTTATAGGGAAGGGATGATTTTGCCTGTGTTTGCCTGTGTTTGTATGTGCTTGCCTGATTTTGCCTGCCGGCCAGCTTGCCTGCAATCAGACAGCAGCGAGCTCTTCGCGCAGGCGCTGTTTTACAGCCAGCGGCGCCCAGGAAATCTCGATCGCGTTAGCCACTAGGGTGCGCAGGAAGTCCTCATCAACCCCATCGTGGTCAGCCACGCGTTGGAAGTTATCGCCGATGTAGCCGCCAAAGTAGGCCGGGTCATCAGAGTTGATAGTTACCAGGACGCCGTCGGCAACTAGCTGCTTAACCAACTCAACCTTGTCAGACTCAGAAATCCACAGGTTCGAAATCGGGCAGCTGGTCAGCCCAATACGGTGCTCCACCAGGTACTTAACTAGCGCCGGGTTCTCCACCACGTTGGTGCCGTGGTCCACGCGCTGCACCTGAATGTCCTCAATGACCTGGCGGATGTGCTCAATAGAGTCTTTAATGTCGACGTCGCAGTGCATGGTCAGCTGGTAGCCCTCGCGGCGAGCGCGGGCAAAGACTGCGGCAAACTTGGCCGGCTCGTGGTCGGTTTCGTCAGAGTCCAGGCCCACGCCCACGATCCACTGCTTGTAAGGCAGCGACTCCAGCAGCGTAGCCATGGCGTATTCGGGCTGGAAGTCGCGCAGGAAACACATGATGAACTGGCTAAATACGCCCAGGGTTTGCTCGGCCTCAAGCTGGGCGCGGCGCAGACCAGAAATCACGGTGTGGAAGCTGACCCCACGGCAGGTGTGTGCCTGGGGGTCAAAGAAAATTTCTGCGTAACGCAGTCCCTGGCTGGCGGCCTTGCGGTAGTAGGCCATGGCCAGGTCATAGAAGTCTTCGCTGGTGAGCAGCACGTTCATGCCGTCGTAGTAGGCGTCTAGGAAGGAAGCTAGATCGTCGAAAGTGTAGGAGTCCTTAACTTCCTGCTCGCTACTAAAAGGTAGCTTGATGCCGTTGCGCTGGGCTAGCTTGAATTTCAGCTCCGGCTCTAGCGTGCCCTCAATGTGTACGTGCAGCTCAACCTTGGGTAGAGCCTGAACTAGTGCCTCGTGGGCCATCACGTCTCCTTAGAAAAACTGAGAATTTAGTAAATTCTAGTTGTCTTGCGGTGTCCGCGTGGCCCAAATTACGCGCTCAGTGTGCCCTGATGTAGGCCCTTCTTATGGTGCACTGGTCCCGACGCTGGCCCGCACTCTCGACGACGCCGCCCTGTGCTCTCGACGACGCTGGCCGTAGTCGTGGCCTGCCCTTGCGGCCCGCCAAAGTCCCGACGCCGGTCCGTCTGGCTCGTCCCGCCCTCGCCCCGACCGCCGCCCCGTGCCCCCCAGCGGCCGCCGTCGCCCCGGCCCAGGGGAACGCCCAGCTCAGACCCCCAGGAATTCCTTGATTGCCGGCAGCTCACGCTGAGCCTGGGCGTACCCCACCTGGTAGGCCTCTTCGAGCACTTCATAGCGCATTTCGAGCTTGGAAATTTCGGTGACTTCCGGGCAGTAGACATAGGCGCGTCCCTCAGCTTCCAGTCTGAAAGCGGTTTTGCGGGCGGCGTTGTAGCGGGCGCTGCGGGCGGTGACGGCGTCGGCAATGGAAGGTAGACGTGGGAAGGCGGCGCGCATACTGGCGTGGGTGCCCAGACGCGTGGCCGGCTTGATGAAGCCGCGCGGGCGAGTGAGCACAATCAGGAATTTGCGGTAACCGTCGCGCATGGGTGCGTCCAGCGGAATGCCGCCGTTGGGGCCAAGTGCGCCGTCAACGTAAGTGTCGCCGTCGATCTCTACCGGCGGCATCAGCACCGGCAGGGTGGACGACGCGCGCGCAAGTAAGCCCACGTCAGAGACGCTATGCATGTCCTCTTTGGTGAACCATACGGCCTGGCCGCGCGTGGCGTTAAAAGAGCCAACACGTATCTGCGCCGGGTTGGCCATGAAAGTGTCGTAGTCGAAGGGGAAATCGCCGTCAGCCTCGGCAATGTCGTGGTAAAGATAGTCCACATTGAAGATGCCGCGCCCGGCTAGCCAGTGCTTGTAGCCGCCAAATTCGGGGCTGAGGGCTACGTCAACGAAGGAGTCGTGGGCGCGGGCGGCGTCACGTGAAACATAGTTAACAGTGTGCGAGCTACCTGCGGAAATGCCGGAAACATGCGGAAAATCTAGACCCGCTTCGATCAGGGTGGCCACCAGTCCGGCGGTGTACACCCCGCGCATACCGCCGCCTTCAAAAACTAGTGCTGTGTCAGGAAGATGTGTCAATGCGGTACTCACCGCGTCAGCCTATGCCAGCGGCCCATAGCTAGGTAAGGCGCGACACACGTGAGCCGCCCCGCTACTGGTGTGACCCAGTTGGCAGGGCGGCTTGCGTTGGGTTGGTTTTAGTGCCGACGACGGCGCCCGGCTGGTCCAGTCAGTCCAGGCCGGCCCGGCTGGCAGCCAAGCCTTAGATCTGGGCTAGGGCCTGATCAAGGTCGGCGATTAGATCGTTGACGTCCTCCAGGCCTACGGCCAGACGCAGCAGGGTTCCGGGCACGCCCCCAACCCCGCCGGTGCGGGTCGAGTGAGTCATGATTGCCGGGTGCTCGATCAGCGACTCGGGCGCGCCCAGCGACGCAGCCAGCGCAAATACGCGGGTCAGGCCGGTTAGGCGGATGGCGTCGTCCTCATTGGCCAGCTCGAAAGAAAGCACTCCACCGCTACCTAGCGGGTTTTGGCGCTGAGCCAACTCGTGCGCCGGGTGGCTGGGCAGGCCCGGGTAGTAGACGGCAGTTACCTTGGGGTGGGTCTGCAAGAACTCGGCCACCGCCTGAGTATTGGTGCAGTGGCGCTCCACGCGCACTGCCAGGGTCTTTAGGCCACGGTGAGCTAGGAAAGCGTCACGCGGGGACTCAATAGCCCCCAAAGTCATCTGCAGACGGGTTAGCTCCTCGGCGGCGTCGCGAGAATCAAAGAACGGGGTGACGTGCTCAGGCAGCTGCAGGCCGTCGCGCAGCACCACCGCGCCACCAACCACATCCGAGTGCCCACCAATGTACTTAGTGGTGGAGTGCACCACCACGTCCGCGCCCAGCTCCAGCGGGCGCTGCAGCAGCGGGGTGGCGAAGGTGTTATCAACCACCAAAAGTGCCCCC
>ERZ773213.1958-NODE-1958-length-10222-cov-5.015344_pt1 | contig 10222 bp, 6 predicted proteins | sample MGYA00580996_ERZ773213 | MGnify/ENA primary metagenome ERZ773213 (study PRJEB29015, sample SAMEA2738152) | human oral metagenome | biome: human oral; feature: human-associated habitat; material: saliva | place: China | collected 2197 ...
CATCCCGACAGGATTTGCACCGCGCCGTGAGTTTGTGGGTGCAGGTGTTGCAGCAGAACCGCGACGGCAAAATCAGATGGTCGGTGGATGTGGATGCGCAGGAAGCGTAAGCGGAATAGGGAAGGGGTCGTCTGAAAAAGCGGAAGAGGCATTTTCAGACGACCTTTTCGCAGTATCGAACATTAATCTTTAGAAACGCTGATGGTGTGTTTGACGTGTTTTAAATTCGCCACGATGGTAAACGTCATCATCACCAGCAAAGCCCACGAACTCCATTTGCTGATGTGTACCGATGCCCATGCGCCGATTTGGTTGGGATAACGCCAAACGCCGAACAAAGTCCCTAAGTTTTCCGCTAGCCAAATGAAAAAACCGATTAGGACGAAAGACAGCAGGAGCGGCATTTTTCGGGTAGTGTCATAGGGCGTGTATAAAACCGTTGTCCGCGCATACAGCCCGAGTGCGAATGCGGCGAGATACCAGCGGTAGTCGCCGAGATAGTGATGAGTGAAAAAATTGACGTAAATTGCCAGCGCGCACAATGTGCTCAACCAATACGGCGGATGGCTTTTGATTCTGATATTAAAGAGCCGCCAAGCCTGAATGATGTAGCTGCCGACCGCCGCATACATAAAGCCTGCAAACAGCGGCACGCCGCCGATTTTGGTGTATGCCTCGTCCGGATAGCTCCAAGACTGGATGTCGCCCGATGTTTTGAACCACTCCAAAGCAAAGCCCACCAAGTGAAAAAGCGTAATCGATTTCACTTCGTCCCACGTTTCCAGCTTGAAATACAGCATCGCAACCTGCACGGAGACTGCAAAAATCAGCAGCAGGTCATAGCGTGAAACCCCCAGCCAGCCTGTTTTCGGAATCAGGAACATGGCAATGAAAAACAGACCTGCAAACAAACAGGCGCGCGCTTCTTTCAGTCCGAAAAACCAGAATTCGACCGCAAAACGCCGCCAGCCGTGCAAATCATCCCGTTTCGGGTGTTCCATCAGCCAAGTATCCAGTTTGCCCAACATATTTTCAGACGACCTTCATTTTTAAAAGGGATGGAATATAACGTAAGAATAGGGATCCGGGAATATTAAGTGGCCGTCTGAAAAAGCGGTTGGCGTTTTCAGACGACCTTTTGCGTTATAATCGGGCAAACGATAAAGACACACACACAAATCCTACCCGTACCCCCATGAACAAACAGATCCGCCAAGAAATTTTCGAGCGTTTCCGCGCTGCCAATCCCCATCCGACCACCGAGCTTCATTTCAATTCCCCCTTCGAGCTTTTGATCGCCGTTTTGCTGTCGGCGCAGGCGACCGATGTGGGCGTGAACAAGGCGACGGCAAAGCTGTTTCCGGTTGCCAATACGCCGCAGGCGATGCTGGATTTGGGTTTGGACGGGGTGATGGAATACACGAAAACCATCGGGCTTTACAAAACCAAGTCCAAACACATCATGCAGACTTGCCGCATCCTGCTGGAAAAATACAACGGCGAAGTGCCGGAAGACCGCGAGGCTTTAGAATCGTTGCCGGGCGTAGGGCGCAAGACGGCAAACGTGGTGTTGAACACGGCGTTCGGTCATCCCGTCATGGCGGTCGATACGCATATCTTCAGAGTGTCCAACCGTACCAAAATCGCGCCGGGCAAGGATGTGCGCGAGGTGGAAGACAAGCTGATGCGCTTTGTGCCGAAAGAGTTTTTGATGGATGCGCATCATTGGCTGATTTTGCACGGACGCTACACCTGTAAGGCGCAGAAGCCGCAATGTGGGAAATGTATGATTAATGATTTATGCGAGTATGGTGCGAAGTTGATGTAAACGTTGATAAATTGTAAACAATCAACAAAACAACCTTCCCATTAGGTTAAAATTTCTGACGGCATTTTTTTATTTAAAATGAAATGCTTGAAAAAATACGGGCAAAAGGTAAAATTCGACCTTATCGGGTTGGAAAACGATAAAAGTTTCAGACGACCCCGGTTTTTTAAGATGCAAGAACACAATCCGTTATTCGGAAAAGGAAACGCGGTGCGCGAAAAAATGAACAAATACAGATACTTTGCTTTGGTAACGGCTTCTGCGCTGGCCTTGGGCGGCTGTGACAAAATCAGCAGCTTCTTCGGCGGCGACAGTAAAAGCGAAGAATTCGTACAAAGAATCGAACCTTCCAAAGATAACGGCAGCGTCGGTATGCTGCTGCCCGATTTCGCACAATTGGTGCAAAACGAAGGCCAGGCGGTGGTCAATATCCAAGCCTCCCCCGCAGGGCGTGCCGCAGGCAGCGGACAGTCTGAAGAGCAGGGCATGGACTTGAGCCAGTTCCCTGACAACGACCCGTTTTACGAGTTTTTCAAACGCCTGGTTCCGAATATGCCCGATATGCCGGAAGACGAATCTGCCGACGATGATTTGAATTTCGGCTCCGGCTTCATCATCAGCAAAGACGGCTATATCCTGACCAATGCCCACGTTGTTGCAGGAATGGGCAATATCAAAGTTCTGCTCAACGACAAACGCGAATACACCGCCAAACTGATCGGTTCGGATACGCAATCCGATGTCGCACTGTTGAAGATTGATGCTTCGGAAGAATTGCCCGTCGTCAAAATCGGCAATCCGAAAGATTTGAAACCGGGCGAATGGGTTGCCGCCATCGGTGCGCCGTTCGGCTTTGACAACAGCGTTACTTCGGGCATCGTGTCCGCCAAAGGACGCAGCCTGCCGAACGAAAGCTACACGCCTTTCATCCAAACCGACGTTGCCATCAATCCGGGCAACTCCGGCGGCCCGCTGTTTAACCTGAAAGGTCAGGTAGTCGGCATCAACTCTCAAATTTACAGCCGCAGCGGCGGATTTATGGGCATTTCCTTCGCGATTCCGATTGATGTGGCGATGAATGTTGCCGAGCAGTTGAAAACCAGCGGTAAGGTTCAGCGCGGTCAGTTGGGCGTGATTATTCAGGAAGTGTCTTACGATCTGGCGAAATCGTTCGGTTTGGACAAAGCCAGCGGCGCGTTGATTGCCAAAGTGATGCCGAACAGCCCTGCCATGCAGGCAGGATTGCAAGTGGGCGACATCGTCCGCAGCGTCAACGGCGAAGAAGTGCGCGTGTCCAGCGATTTGCCGGTCATGGTCGGCTCGATGCTGCCGGGTAAGGAAGTTTCGCTGGAAGTATGGCGCAAAGGCGAGAAAATCAATGTGAAAGTCAAACTCGGCAGCATGGCGGAGCAGAACGAAACGTCTTCTCGCGCTACCGAGCAGCCGCAGTCGGCAAATCCGGCGGACGGCTTTACCGTCGATAATACGGGACTGACCCTGCGCGTCGATGAAGGTGCAGGCAAAAGCCGTCTGATTGTTTCCCGCGTCAGCGGCGCGGCGGAACGTGCCGGACTCAAACGCGGCGACGAAATCCTCGCCGTCAGTCAAATCAGCGTCAACGACGAATCGAGCTTCCGCAGCGCGTTGGCAGGCGCGGGCAAAAATGTACCGCTGCTGGTTCAGCGCGACGGCAATACGCTTTTCCTCGCCCTGACCCTGCAATAAGGTGCAACGCAAGCGCCATTCAATGATAGAATACCCGCCATCCTAAGGTGGCGGGTATTTTGTAATTTTAGCAACTGATTGATTTGTTTGTTTTTTGATGGTTTTGCTCTTTTGGCTTTGTCAACAATCGCATTCAAAGGTCGTCTGAAAACGTTCCGCTCCGATTGACTTCCTATTAATAAAAATATTATGCACCTGATTGATTATTCACATTCGTTTTTATCCGTCGTGCCGCCGTTTTTGGCATTGGCGCTTGCCGTCATTACCCGCCGCGTGCTGTTGTCTTTGGGCATCGGTATTTTGGTCGGCGTTGCCTTTTTGGTCGGCGGCAGCCCGATTGACGGACTGACACACCTGAAAGACATGGTGGTCGGACTGGCTTGGGCAGACGGCGATTGGTCGCTGGGAAAACCTAAAATCCTGATTTTCTTATTGTTGCTCGGTATTTTCACTTCTCTTTTAACTTTTTCGGGCAGCAATCAGGCGTTTGCCGATTGGGCGAAGCAACACATCAAAGGGCGGCGCGGCGCAAAAATGCTGACTGCCTGCCTCGTATTCGTTACCTTTATCGACGACTATTTCCACAGCCTCGCCGTCGGTGCGATTGCCCGCCCCGTTACCGACAAATTCAAAGTTTCCCGCGCCAAACTCGCGTATATCCTTGATTCCACCGCTGCGCCGATGTGCGTACTGATGCCGGTTTCAAGCTGGGGCGCATCGATTATCGCCACGCTGGCAGGTCTGCTCGTTACCTACCACATCACCGGATACACGCCGATGGGTGTGTTTGTTGCCATGAGCCTGATGAATTATTACGCCCTGTTCGCCCTGATCATGGTGTTTGTCGTCGCTTGGTTTTCTTTCGACATCGGCTCGATGGCGCGCCTTGAAAAAGCGGCATTGCAGGAAACCCATGACGAATCCGCCGGCTCTGACGGCCCTAAAGGCAGGGTTTACGCGCTGATTATCCCTGTTTTGGTGTTGATCGCATCCACCGTTTCCGCCATGATTTACACAGGCGCGCAGGCAAGCGAAACTTTCACTATTTTGGGCGCGTTTGAAAATACCGATGTAAACACTTCGCTGGTGTTCGGCGGTACTTGCGGCGTACTCGCCGTCGTCCTCTGCACACTCGGCACCATCAAGGCCGCCGACTATCCCAAAGCCGTCCGTCAGGGCATATCTTCGATGTTCGGCGCGATTACCATCCTGATTCTTGCCTGGCTCATCAGCACCGTCGTCAGCGAAATGCACACCGGCGACTACCTCTCCACGCTGGTTGCAGACAACATCCATCCCGGCTTCCTGCCCGTCATCCTCTTCCTGCTTGCCAGCGTGATGGCGTTCGCCACAGGCACAAGCTGGGGCACGTTCGGCATTATGCTGCCGATTGCCGCCGCGATGGCGGTTAAAGTCGATGCATCGTTGGTTATCCCGTGTATGTCCGCCGTGATGGCAGGCGCGGTGTGCGGCGACCACTGCTCGCCCATTTCCGACACCACCATCCTGTCTTCCACCGGCGCGCATTGCAACCATATCGACCACGTTACATCGCAACTGCCTTATGCCTTGACCGTCGCAGGCGCGGCAGCGGCAGGCTACCTCGTGTTGGGCATGACGCAATCGGCTTGGCTGGGCTTTTTCGCCACTGGCGTCGTCATGACCGCCCTCATCTTCATACTGAAAGACAAAAAAGGCAAAGCTACCTAATGTGTTTTCCCGTTTTCAGACGACCTTCGATACTTTAAGGTCGTCTGAAAACATTTTAAGGAATCCAAAAATGAACGCTCCCTATTCCATCCCGCGCGGTCCCGTTATGGCAGACGTCGCCGCCTACTGTCTCTCCGAAGAAGAAAAACAACGCTTGCTCGACCCGTCTATCGGCGGCGTCATCTTGTTCCGCCGCAACTTCGAAAACGTCGGGCAGCTCAAAGCCCTGGTTCAAGAAATCAAAGCACTGCGCACGCCCGAACTCATTATCGCCGTCGATCACGAAGGCGGCAGGGTGCAACGCTTCATCGAAGGCTTCACCCGACTGCCCGCCATGAACACTTTAGGGCAGATTTGGAATGCCGAAGGCGAAGCCGCCGCCAAAGAAAAAGCCGAGCAGGTCGGCTGGGTATTGGCGACGGAACTGACCGCCTGCGGCATAGACCTCTCCTTCACGCCCGTCCTCGACCTCGATTGGGGAACATGCCCCGTCATCGGCAACCGCAGCTTCCACCGCAACGCCGAAACCGTAACCCAGCTCGCCCTTGCCCTGCAAAAAGGTCTGAATCGAGGCGGCATGAAATCCTGCGGCAAACATTTCCCCGGACATGGATTCGTCGAAGGCGACAGCCATTTGGTGCAACCCGAAGACACGCGCAGCCTTGCCGAACTCGAAGCCGCCGACATGATTCCGTTCCGCGCCCTAAGCGGCGCAGGCATGGCGGCGGTCATGCCCGCCCACGTCGTTTATCCGCAAATTGACGGCAAGCCCGCCGGTTTCTCTGAAAAATGGCTCAAACAAATCCTGCGCCAAGACATTGGATTTAAAGGCGTTATCTTTTCAGACGACCTCACTATGGAAGGCGCAGGCGCAGCGGGCGGCATCAAAGAACGTGCAAACGCTTCCTTTACAGCAGGCTGCGACATCGTCCTCGTCTGCAACCGTCCCGACCTCGTGGACGAACTGCGCGACGGCTTCCAAATCCCCGTCAATCCCGATTTGGCAAACCGCTGGCAATACATGGCGAACACACTGGGCAAAGAAGCCGCCCAAGCCGTGATGCAAACGCCTGATTTCCAAGCCGCCCAAGCCATGACCGCGCAACTTGCCACGCCTAAAGACACCGCCGGCGGCGTGAAAGTCGGCGAAGCGTTTTAAAGGCGTTTGATTTAGAAAACATGAAAGAAGGTCGTCTGAAAAGCTTGAATTAAGGTTTTCAGACGACCTTTTTATTTCACAATGATAATTTGATTATCCTTCGTCAGGCAGCTTGGTGATCTGTACCCGCTCGATGCGTTGGCCGTCTTTTTCAATGACTTGGAAACGCCAGCCGTGGAAGTCGGCAAAGTCGCCGACATCGGGAATGCTTTGCAACTCTTCCATAATCAGTCCGGCAACAGTGTGGAAGTCGGCATCTTCTTCTTGCGGCGGGAGGTTGAGTTGCGGCGCGAGTTCGACGTATTCGAGCGAACCGTCCACGGTCAAGCTTTCATCGGCATTTTCTTGAACGGCGGGTTCTTCTTGGCGTTCAAACTCTTCGGGGAATTCGCCGGCAATGGTTTCCAGCAGGTCTTTCATGGTAACCATGCCCAAAACCGCGCCGAATTCATCGACTACCAAAGCATAATCCGCGCTGCTTTGGCGGAACAGTTCAATCGCACCCAATGCGGTCGTACTGTCCGGCAGGACGAGCGGCTGGCGCAGGACGGCTTGGATATTGAGTTCGCCGGTTTCGAGCAGTTGGGCGAGCAGGTCTTTTTTGTTGATGTAGCCCAACGGTTCGTCCACACCGGCTTTACCGACGACGAGCAGGCGGCTGTACGGGGTGTTTTGCAGTTGGGCGTGTTGCTCTTCGCGGCTTTGGGAGATGTCCAAACGCTCAATGTCGCGGCGGGGAATCATCACACCGAGGATGGGGCGTTCGGCAAGCGTGAGAACGCTGCGTATCATAGATTTTTCGTTTTCCTCAAAATGCCCGTCGTCCTCTGCTTCGTCGCCCGCTTTGGCAAGCACGCTTTCGCGTATGCCCATCATGCCCAAGACGTTCTCGGCGGTTCGTTTGCGCCATGAGCTGCTGATGTAGTCGTTTTTGCGGCTGTTGCGCTGCGAAATTTGGTTGAATGCTTCAATCAGGATGGAGAAGCCGATAGCGGCGTAGAGGTAGCCTTTCGGAATGTGGAAATGGAAGGCTTCGGCAATAAGGCTGAAACCGATCATCAGCAGGAAACCCAAGCAGAGCATGACGACGGTAGGATGCCTGTCCACAAATTCGGTCAGCGGTTTGCTGGCGGAAATCATGACGGTCATGGCAACGGCAACGGCACCCATGGCGACGACGATGTGATCGACCATGGCGACGGCAGTGATGACGGAATCGATGGAAAATACCGCGTCAAGAATCAGGATTTGGGCAACCACGCTCCAAAATCGCGCGTGTTTTTTCTGACTGTCGGCAACGGCAAATTGGTTATGCCCTTCGAGGCGTTCGTGGAGCTCGGTGGTGGCTTTGTAGAGCAGGAAGATACCGCCCGCGAGCATAATCATGTCTTTGCCGGAAACGTCCAACCCGCTGATGTGGAACAGCGGGCGCGTCAGGGTCATGATGTGTGCCATGAAGCCGAGCATGATGATGCGGATAACGACCGCAAGCCCCAAACCGGTAATACGCGCGCGGTCGCGTTGGGCGGGTTTGACTTTGTTTGCCAAAATAGCGACGAAAACGAGGTTGTCTATCCCCAAGACAACTTCGAGTACCAGAAGCGTGGCAAAGCCTATCCAAGTATGCGGCTCTGCCAACCAACTGAAATCCATGATTTTTGTATTCCTTTGTGTTCAAACGCGAAAAGGCAGCCTGAAACGCTCAAGCTGCCTGATTCATATCGATACGCACGAAAAACGGCGGGCGGTCATGCTGCTCTGCTCTGGGTCTTTCATGTGTGCGTATGTCTCAAGTAAAAATAATGTAAATAGTTTAGCAGTTTGGGAGGCGGATGGCAAAAGGTCGTCTGAAAGATAAGTCTTATTTTCAGACGACCTTTTGTTCAAGCTAAACCTGATTCAGATTCAGCCTCTGTTTTTCAACCGCCCATGCAACTCCTGCACGCTGTATACGCCCAGGTGGTCGCGGCTTTTTGCGCCTTCACTCATGGCTTCGCCACCGGCGATGGTGGTGTATTGCGGCACGCGTTGGGTGAGGGAGGTGCGGCGGATGCTGTGGCTGTCGGCGATGGATTGCGCCGAGCTGCTGACAGTGTTCACCACCAGCGCGATTTCGCCGTTTTTAATCGCGTCCACGATGTGCGGGCGCCCTTCCTGCACTTTGTTTACCGCTTGCACGATGATGCCGTGCTCTTTCAGGTATTCGGCGGTGCCGCGTGTGGCGCAGACGCCGTAGCCGAGTGCTTGGAAGTTTTGCGCGGTTTTGACGATGAGCGGTTTGTCTTCGTCGCGCACGGCGAGGAAGATTTTGCCGGTCGGGTTCAGGCGTTCGCCTGCACCGAGTTGGGCTTTGTAGTAGGCTTCGCCGAAGCTTGCGCCCACGCCCATCACTTCGCCGGTGGAGCGCATTTCGGGGCCGAGAATGGTGTCCACACCGGGGAATTTGATGAAGGGGAACACGGCTTCTTTAACGGCATAGAAATCGGGGACGACTTCTTTTTCCACGCCTTGCTCTTGCAGGGAAATGCCTGCCATGCAGCGCGCGCCGACTTTGGCGAGCGGCACGCCGGTGGCTTTGGAGACGAAGGGAACGGTACGGCTGGCGCGCGGGTTTACTTCCAGCACGAACACCACGCCGTCCTGCACGGCAAACTGGACGTTCATCAGGCCGACCACGCCCAGCGCGTAGGCCATGGCTTTGGTTTGGCGGCGGATTTCGTCTTGGATTTCTTCGCTGAGCGAGTAGGGCGGCAGCGAGCAGCCGGAGTCGCCGGAGTGGATGCCTGCCTGTTCGACGTGTTGCATGATGCCGCCGATAACGACGTCTTTGCCGTCTGAAACGCAGTCCACATCGACTTCAATCGCGTTGTTGAGGAAGAAATCGAGCAATACGGGGCTGTCTTCGGATACCTGCACGGCTTCGCGCATGTATTTTTGCAGCTCTTCGGCGGAGTGGACGACCTGCATGGCGCGGCCGCCGAGGACGTAAGACGGGCGCACGACCAGCGGATAGCCGATTTCTTCGGCTTTGACGAGCGCTTCTTCTTCGTTGTGGGCGATGCGGTTGGGCGGCTGGCGCAAGCCTAAGTCGTTCAACACTTTTTGGAAGCGTTCGCGGTCTTCGGCGGCGTCGATGCTGTCGGCGGACGTGCCGATGATGTTCACGCCGTTTTCAACCAGCGCGTTGGCGAGTTTGAGCGGGGTTTGACCGCCGTAATGCACAATCACGCCCCACGGGTTTTCGGTGCGGACGATTTCCAACACGTCTTCCAGTGTCAGCGGCTCGAAATAGAGGCGGTCGCTGGTGTCGAAGTCGGTGGACACGGTTTCGGGGTTGCAGTTCACCATAATCGTTTCAAAGCCCGATTCGCGCAGGGCGAGTGCGGCGTGAACGCAGCAATAGTCAAACTCGATGCCTTGGCCGATGCGGTTCGGGCCGCCGCCGAGAATCATCACTTTCTTACGGTCGGAAGGGCGCGCCTCGCATTCTTCTTCGTAAGTGGAATAGAGGTAGGCGGTTTCGGTGGCGAACTCGGCGGCGCAGGTATCGACGCGTTTATAGACGGGATGCAGCTTCAGCGCGTAGCGGTGTTCGCGCACTTCTTTTTCTTTTACACCTAAAAGCTGCGCGATGCGTTTGTCGGAGAAGCCTTTGCGTTTCAGACGGCGTAAGGCGGCGAAATCCAAATCTTGCAGGCAGCCTGCACTTACCTGCTGCTCTTCTTTCACCAAGTCTTCGATTTGCGCCAAGAACCAAGGGTCGATGGCGCAGATTTCGTGGATTTCTTCCAGCGTGAAGC
>ERZ773213.1963-NODE-1963-length-10204-cov-12.998916_pt1 | contig 10204 bp, 7 predicted proteins | sample MGYA00580996_ERZ773213 | MGnify/ENA primary metagenome ERZ773213 (study PRJEB29015, sample SAMEA2738152) | human oral metagenome | biome: human oral; feature: human-associated habitat; material: saliva | place: China | collected 2197 ...
GCTCGTCATGTTCCAGGAATGTCACCGTCTGGCAGGTGCGTTCGCGGCATATCCAGCGTCGTTTATGCCACCGGATCCACACAGGTACCCCGGCCCGAGGCGCGTCGATCAGAACGACCAAGCGACACAGAGCAGCAGGTAGGGTGAGACACCGCCCGAGGTCCTTGAAGATAGCGGGGGTAGTGATCGATGAACTCGAGAAGACCCCACGCGCTGCCTAGTGCCCGTGGCCCGAACTCATGGAACAAGATTCCACCGGTGGGTGGCATCTTTGCGAACACCCTGAACGCCTGCCCCTTCAGTTCGCGATCACCGCACACAAAAACTGAAAGTGCGCGCAGCCAACACTCACCCGCTCATTTGTGCCGACGCTGTGCCTTTCTTCAGGGTTCCTCGCGCCATGATGCAGTGCCCAATCGTATGGCGGTGATAGAGTATCTCGCGAGCGCAACACCTTCTGATTCATACGAAGGCATTGCGATGACGTACTCAGATATCGTCGAAGACGGGACGACGGAGACAGAGGAGCAGGAATATCTCGTGAGCGGTGACATGGGCGCCATCATGATCGTGATTCCGCGGAACCGGTGCGCTACAGGCGAAGAGGCTGTCGCTATTAAGGGCGTGAGCTTCAATACCTTCGTGCAATGCGCATGATCAAAGCGGTTACAAAGAGGGGCAGTAACCAGTGCTAACAGACGAGCTACATACCATTGGCTTAGGGTTCATCGAGAGCTTCGATTCACGTTATCCGACGCGCATTCTGGAAACACTTCTTTGCGACCGTACCACCGGACGCAACATCATCTGGGCTGATAACGAGTACGAGGCGCTTGGCGTTGGCTACATGGGAGACGATGAGATCACCGTCGAGAAGATCACTGGCCTCTCCTCCGGCGTCATCAAGCCCCGGATCACCAAGGAGAAGGAACACCAGTCACAGCGCGCCAAGACGCGAGCCGAGGTATTCACGCCGTCATGGCTGGTGAACCGTATGAACAACGATCTTGACGCCATATGGTTCGGTAGGCGGGATTCCTTCAATACTGAGGACGGCATCACGTGGCTCACCAGCACGTCGCCAGTCGTTTTCCCTAAGCGGAAAGGCTTAGGCTGGCACGCCTACGTCAAGAGCCCCCGCTTGGAGATAACCTGCGGAGAGGCCCCCTTCGTGTGTTCGCGCTACGACACCGTTACAGGTATCCCTCTTCCCATAGGCGAGCGCATAGGCTTCCTCGATCGGAAACTACGCATCGTAGGAGAAAAGACAAAGTCGCGCCGCGAGTGGGTTCGCTGGGGGCTTGCTGCCCTCAAAGCCTCCTACGGCTTCGAGTATCAGGGTGATAACCTGCTCCTTGCACGCATCAACGTGTTCGAAACATTCTGCGAACACCTGCGCGAGCGATGGGGCCCGGGAATATCCGACGAGGAACTGGACCAGGCGGCCTGGGTCGTGTCATGGAACTTCTGGCAGATGAACGGCTTAACCTACGCGGTGCCCACCAACAAGATGGACGCCGTCGTGCAGTCGGCGCTCTTCGGATATGAGGAGCCCGTGCCGGAGCCCCCGCAGCCCACGCTGTTCGAGCTCCTGGACGAATCGCCATTCGACGATACAGTAGTTGAAGAAGAAAAGGGAGGGGAGCCCGGCGAGACGGTTCCCCTCTGTGTCATATACGACTGGCAGGAAAACGAGCCTCTCGAGTTTCAAGCGATGAAAGGCAAGGCGCGTCCCATGGACAAGAAGTTCTACGCGGTAATCGGCAACCCTCCGTACCAGAGTGATAAAGACGACAACGACCGAAAGCCGCCGATATACGACGTCTTCATGGACGCGGCTTATCAAGTGAGTGACCGAGTCGAACTTGTTACGCCTGGCCGTTTTCTTTTCAATGCTGGCCAAACGCCTAAAGCGTGGAACGAAAAGATGCTAAATGACGAGCATTTGAAAGTTCTGTTATATGAGCCTGACGCATCAACGGTATTCCCCAACACAGACATTAAAGGCGGAATCGCTATCACGCTGAGAGATGCCACCTCTGATTTTGGGAAAATAGAGACTTTCACAATTTATCCGGAGCTCAACGGGATATTAAAGAAAGTCAATCGTGCAACAAGTGGGCAGTTGCACCTAGATAGCATCTTTGCATCGCAGCGTTGCTATAAATTCTCGGACCTTTTCTACCAAGAAAATGCTGAGAACGAAAACGTCTCGGAACAACTAGGACCAGGGAATCGAATCAAAATAGTCTCGAAGGTAATGGAAACGCTTCCCGAAATTTTTACAGTCAAGCCGAACGGCCCCGAAACAGACGTCTATAAGTTCTTTGGCTGGAAAAATGGCAAGAGAATGCATCGCTATATCGCAAAGAGGTTCATCAGCGAGAACGAGTACATAGACGGCTTCAAGCTCTTGATTCCAGAAGCTAACAACTCGGGAAAATACGGAGAAACGCTCGCAGAACCAATGGTAGTTGGTCCCAATACAGGCTCATCGGATACATTCCTGAACGCCGGGCCTTTCAAGACTGAGGGTGAGGCTTGTAATCTTGCTCGCTACTACAAAACGAAGTTTTTCAGGGCTCTTCTTGGTGTAAAAAAGGCGACGCATCACAGCCCATCGCAAGTATGGAGGACAATTCCACTCCAGGACTTCACGTCCGCCTCCGACATTGACTGGTCGAAACCCATTTCCGAGATCGACCGGCAGCTCTACGCGAAATATGGGCTTACCGACGAAGAGATTGACTTCATCGAGTCGCACGTGAAGGAGATGATCTGATCATGGCTTTCACCAACATCAGCAACCTCGTCAAGACCTCTCGTCCGGCGCTGCCGCAGATATACGCCTACACCACGCCCGAGATCGCCCGCCACGACGGCTGGACCAAGATCGGCTACACCGAGCAAAACGTGAGGGAACGCCTCAAGCAGCAGGCGCACACGATCGACGTGGTGTACAAGCTCGAGTGGCACGGCAACGCAACCTTCGAGGACACGGGCAAGACCTTCCATGACACGGACTTCCACGGTTACCTGCGCAAGCTCGACGTGAGGGACAAGCCAGGCACCGAGTGGTTCGAAATCGAGCCAGACCCGGCTCACGTGCGCTTCTACGAGTTCCGCGAGAACCACGGCGTCGTCGAGGACGCGCCCGCGACCATCGAGTACCGCCTGCGCAACGAGCAGGAGCGCGCCTCCGAGGAGACCGCGAGCTACGCGCGCAGCCACGAGGGCGGCGAGTTCCTCTGGAACGCCAAGCCGCGCTTCGGCAAGACCCTCACCTCCTACGACTTCTGCAAGCGCGTGGGCGCGCAGAAGGTCCTCATTGTCACCAACCGCCCTGCCATCGCCAACTCCTGGTACGACGACTACGAGGGGTTCGTGGGGCGCGACTCAGGGCTCGTGTTCATCAGCTCGGCACCCGCGCTCCAGGGCAGGAAGTACTGCCTCACTCGCGAGCAGTACCTGGACGGCCTCCAGAAGGGCGGCCCCAAGGGCTTCATCGAGTTCGTGAGCCTGCAGGACCTGAAGGGCGCCATCGACTTCGGCGGCAAGTACGACAAGCTCGAACACGTCGCCAACCTCGAGTGGGACGTCCTCATCATCGACGAGGCGCACGAGGGCGTGGACACCTTCAAGACCGACGTGGCCTTCGACCACATCAGGCGCAAGTTCACGCTTCACCTCTCGGGAACGCCCTTCAAGGCCATCGCGAACGAGAAGTTCCCCGAGGAGGCCATCTTCAACTGGACCTACGCCGACGAGCAGAAGGCCAAGAGGGACTGGGACGACCCGGAGCTCCCCAATCCCTACGCGGACCTGCCGCGCCTCAACATGTTCACCTACCAGATGTCCGACATCGTGGCCGACGAGGTCAGCCGCGGCATGGACATCGACGGCGAGACCGTGGAGTACGCCTTCGACCTCAACGAGTTCTTCGCCACCAACGAGAACGGCTACTTCCTGCACAACGACGACGTCGACCGCTTCCTGGACGCGCTCACCACGCAGAGGAAGTTCCCGTTCTCCACCCCCGAGCTCAGGGACGAGCTGCGCCACACCTTCTGGATGCTCAACCGCGTCGACTCCGCCAAGGCTCTCGCGAAGAAGCTGAGGCAGCATCCCGTGTTCAAGGACTACGAGATCGTGCTCGCCGCCGGCGACGGCAAGCTCGACGACGACGAGGCGAGCGCGCAGGCCTTCGACAAGGTGCGCAAGGCCATAGCCGAGCACGACCACACCATCACGCTCTCGGTGGGCCAGCTCACCACCGGCGTCACCGTGCCCGAGTGGACGGCGGTGCTCATGCTCTCCAACATGAAGAGCCCTGCGCTCTATATGCAGGCGGCCTTCCGCGCACAGAACCCGTGCCTGTTCAACTGTGGCAGCACCTTCCTGCGCAAGGAGAACGCCTACGTCTTCGACTTCGACCCCGCCCGCACGCTCACCATCTTCGAGGAGTTCGCCAACGACCTCTACACCGACACCGCCTCGGGCGGCGGCACCGCAGACGACCGCAAGCAGCGCGTGAGGACGCTGCTCAACTTCTTCCCGGTCATAGGCGAGGACGAGAACGGCGAGATGGTGGAGCTCGACGCCGAGCGCGTGCTTTCCATCCCTCGCAGGATCCGCTCGCACGAGGTGGTGCGCCGCGGATTCATGAGCGACTTCCTCTTCCAGAACATCGCAAACGTCTTCCGTGCGCCCGCCGAGGTGCTCGAGGTGCTTCAGAAGTTCGAGCCCTTCAAGACTCCCAGCAAGCAGCTCGGCGTACGCGAGGACACGGCTGACGAGCTCGACATCGACGAGAACGGCGAGATCGACATCCCGCAGGAACGGGTAATAGGCCTTGCCGAGGGGATGTTCGGCGAGAAGGTCTACGGCTCTATCGCGGACGAGCTCGACGAGGCCATCGACGCCATAACCGTCGACGAGGGCGGAGACCCCGACGACGTGTTCCTCGACAAGCTGCGGTCGATCTTCTCAGACAGTATCGCCAAGCCCCTCGTGGAGGCGGCGAACGAGAAGTACGGCGACAAGTTCCGCGCCTCGCAGCAGAAGAAGGTGGAGCGGCGCATCAAGGCGGACGTGGACATCAGGCTCAACCGCGAGGTGGGCAACTTCACCATCGAGAGAAACCGCATCGAGAAAGACCGCGCAAGTCAGCTCGACCTCGCGCAGACGCAGGAGGAGGCCGACAAGATCAACCACGCACACGACGAGAAGATCGAGAACGCACGCCAGAGCCTCGTGGAGAGCCTCAAGGACTCCCGCGACGAGCTGGTAAAGAGCGCCGGCGAGACCGTGGTTCGCGAGGTGGAAACCGCCAAGAGGGAGAGCAAGAAGCAGGCCATCGAGGGCAACATCCGCGACCATCTGCGTGGCTTCTCCCGCACGATCCCCTCGTTCCTGATGGCCTACGGCAACGAAGAGACGACGCTCGCCAAGTTCGACCAAATCATCCCCGCTGACGTGTTCCTGGAGGTCACGAGCGTGACCGTGGAGCAGTTCCGCCTGTTGCGCGATGGCGGAGACGTCACCGACCCCGAGAGAGGCGAGACGATCCACTTCGAGGGGCAACTCTTCGACCCCGTGGTCTTCGACGACTCGGTGCGCGAGTTCATCGACCTGCGCGGCAAGCTCGCCAACTACTTCGACGACAGCCGGGACGAGGACATCTTCGACTACGTGCCGCCGCAGAAGACCAACCAGATCTTCACGCCCCGTAACGTGGTCGTGAAGATGGTCGACCTGTTCGAGCAGGAGAACCCGGGATGCTTCGACGACCCAGAGCATACCTTCGCCGACCTCTACATGAAGAGCGGCCTCTACATCACCGAAGTTATTAAGCGCCTGTTCAACAGCGAGAAGATGCACGATCTCTTCCCTAACGACCGAGCCAGGCTCGACCACATCCTTGAGAGGCAGGTCTTCGGCATCGCACCGACCGAGATCATCTACAAGATAGCGACGAACTACATCTTGGGTGCGAACGGCGAGGTAGGCGGCGACTGCGACACGAACTTCGTGAAGGCCGATTCCGCCGAGCTCGCCAAGGAGGGAAAGCTCGCCGAGTTCGTCGAGCAAACGTTCGGGAGAAAGCTGCGCGGATAGACGTACACTGCCATACTAAAAAACTGAAAACAAAGCAGCTCTCGCAGCCACAATATCGAAGCATTGCAGTTCAAAAAGTACTATCGACGGCACGCAGGTTAATATTGCTGCTATACAAATCACGATACGTTTTACTTGGAGCAAGCCAAACGCTTTGGTAAATAACTCGGCGAAACGGAACGACTTTGGCCTGATATTAAACTGGCTCTTCAGAGTTGAGTGTGGGTGGGGGCGTCTAGGCGTCCTGCGATGAGGGGCCCTTAAACAAGGCCACTTTCACGGAGTATACAAATCTCCCGAATAGCCTCTCTCACTTCCGACTCGTAGCCATTTGGCGCACCGATATAGAACGCTCATATCCCTTTACTGGCTCTTCATAATTGAGGGTGTAGTTGGGGTCTGAATCCTCCTATTTCGAGGAGTGCTCGGGTGATGTAGTGGGTGAGGTTTCGGAATCCGAGGGCGGAGCCGCGTAGGTGTTCGAGGCGTCCGTTGATCGCTTCGGTAGGGCCGTTGCTGGTGTGGGGATGATTGAAGTAGGCCAGGATGTCCCCGGCTCGGCATTTGAGTGTTCTGCCCAGCGTGACGAGCTCGGTCAGGCCCCTCGGTACACGCGTGGAGGTCAGTGTGTTGATTTCGGCTTGCATCAGGGCTTTACCGGCTCTTCATAATTGAGGGTGTGGGGGTGGCGTGCGGAGTTGGGCGTGTCGTGGCCGGGTGGGGGTCGAGGTCTTCCGATGATGGGGGTTCCTAGACCATCCATCTGAAAGACCTCGACATGTCCAATGCTACGCGCCTTCATGAGCGTGGATGACCTCGGACTGGAGGTGGTGGGTCAGCGTGTAGGTGGTAATCGTACGGTCTTGTCCTGCAAGGTGGTGGGTGAGGATTGGTGGCTCTTTAGAGTTGATTTATATCCTTAATTTCTGATCACAACCCACTCGCCCGCACTTTGCGCGGGAGAACTCGTTAAACTCACATTCCCATCTATTCAGTAGGTACTTGGAGCGCACCGTAAAAATGAATCAATTTCTGCAGCTGTTTCGACGAGAATTGCGTGTAAGCCGGTTCGGAACAGTTAATTGCTGAGTGCCTGCGAAGCAAATAAACTTCTCCAATGGGGCCATCCCTCTCCGTCTTTGCGTCGGAAGTGTACCCATCCAATTCCCGACCAAAATAAGTCAGCATCCTCTGAAAATGCAATAACTGGAGTTCCAGTATAACGGGTCGTGATGCGTTGAGCGAAAGCTGTCCCGTAGCCACAACGCCGAACATCATCACGTATCTCGAAAAAAGTAATTTCCTTAGTTGTGATAGGTTTATCTATCCCATCGTATTCGGCAGCAAGTTTACAATCGATAACCTCTGCGCGACCTACTTCCGTACCATTGACCAAAAACTGCAGATACTCCTTGCTGTCACGAATAGTCGCATCGATTCTTCCGGCCCGTGTGTGCCACCAACTAGTATTGAAACCTCTAACTACCTGGTACGGCGTATTGTAGTCTTCCTTCTGTGACAGGATACGTAGCTCATATTGATGCATGCACTGAGTATACAACTGCAGCTAGCGTGAAAAGGCGGAGGACCACCCATTGTTAGGGCGCTTTGGTGTCTCAAGTTACTGGGTGGGGCTGTTGTAGGGTCGGTTGCGTCCAACGGTCACGTAGTAGCTCCCATCCGCAGTGGGCGGAACGTATACTCACCGCTCATCACCACATCCGAGCCCTGCGACAACAGAGTCACGGACATGACGGCTGAAGTCCCTACTTGAATCCGGCTATCGCCAGCCAATCCAGTCATTCAGTAGGCTAACCAAGCCGAATGCGACTCAGATAAGTCCACTGTCGCGGAGTATGCGAATCTCTCGAATAGTCTCCCTGACTTCAGATTCATAACCGTTTGTCGCGCCGATATAGAACGCTCGCAGCCCCTTACTTCGCAACAGCTGCGTAACGAGAACAGCGGTGATACCTGCCTGTGAGAAGACGAAACAGACCGGCTCGCTGCCATGCTCCAAAGTCTTTGCGAGGAAGGAATCGACGAGCTGACCGGCCACTTCTTCGTAGTTATCAGCCTTGATTTGTTTGGCTTCAGACTTCTGCAGAGTCGCAATCTCATCGGTCATAGCACCATGATCAAGAAGCATCTGCACACCGTCTGCGCTCCCCATAAACGGGACTTGATAGCGCTTTCTGATGGTTGCGTCAACGAAGATGTAGTCTTTATCTTTCTCGACACAGTAGGGAATCGATTCAATCGGAACCTGTACTACATTGAGTCGAGAGGCTTCGATCATACTTCGAAATTCCTCACTAGCGAGACCCATAGCAATAATCAGTTGCAATATCGACATTCCAACAGCACCAGCAAAACACGACCAAAGCATATACTGTCCAGCATCAATAAATTTCTGTTGCGCAGGCGTAGCTTCAGTAATCTTTGACAATGCCGTAATACATATCAGTACGACAAATATGAAGAAAAATGTTACAAGAATTCTAACTTGATCCCTAGCACTCCTAGTAAATCTACTTACACGCTTTTCAAGACTGTAAGAATGAACAACATCTTTGGCGATTTCACGCGTCAGCTGTTGCTTCACCGTATTTGATATTTCATTTCTAAACCCGAGAGCGCCACGCTTTTGAAAAATGCGCAGATACTTGAGACCTTTTACCTTGCGTCGATAACTAAACCAATTCTTAAAATCGTAACCATTCTTAATTGCCTTATTAATTTCGATCGCCAGTTTTATGAATGTTCCGAGCGCTACAAGGAAACCAATGCCTTTCGCAGCATAATCAATCCACTCCACAACCACTCCTTCGTTAGTCGAGTCATGTCCGCATCGACAGTCTGATAGGCACTTTATCACCAGACACTACTCCACCCACGTAGGTGTCAAACCGTGAACAACCCGCAGCGCGCTGCACAATAGTCAAGTGTTGAACAATTCAACTGATCGACTTATCAACGCTAACGCACCGGGTACGCACCGACCCTGATAAGAAATACATCAGGGTCTCCAGGCATCTCAGCTCTTCTCGTACCCAATCTGCCAAAACCCCATATCAAGCAGCTTCATCTGGGGATAGACCAGGTCCTCGGTCCGCATTCCGCGCCGCGCTTCCTCGAGGCGGTCGTTGTACTCCTCGTAGAAGTCCACGAGCTTGATGAGGGAATTCCGGCTATATTCCCGCGTCGTCACCTTGTATATCGCAACGCCATCCTGAAAGAATCTGTCGTACGCGGGCAAGCACCCGAGCGTTCCCATGAGTATTTTCGTGATGAGGACCGGCGACACTGGGCTCGCAACCTCGCGCCCGGCGACCTCATTGCGTATCGGCCGGAAATGGTAAGCGATGTCGCCGGACAGCTTCTTCAGCTGCTTCCAAACGTCATCATCTCGCAAATCCGCGCAAGCAACCCCAAACAGGCAGTCATATTCAGGCTTCAGGACCTCCTCAACAACGGGCGACAGCACCTTGTAGTCCTTCTGAAGCAGGAAGGACGAACCCCGATACATGCCCCAGCTCGCCAGGTAGAAAGCGAGGTGCAGGCTCAAATAGTCATAGTCCGGGGAAGGGTCGGTCCGCGCATCTCGAAAGACGCGATAGCAATGCTCCCACGAGCGGGAGCGCCCATTGTCATTCGCGCGCGCATCGTCGTAGAAGGTCTGCGCAGCACTAATCAACTCATCGACGGCTTCCATACTTTTCTCCTTGTGTCTCCACGGAAGACCTCTCTTCCTCGGGGGATCTCGTTGTTTCAGCGGTTCCTATGCCCGCGGATTCGGATGCGAGAGGTCGACCGCCGATCGCGCCAACATGCGCCGTTCGTTCCCGCGCGTCGAAGAGCCGCGCCGCTTCATTTCTCGACCACCATATCGCACGAGGCCTCGACGCCGCGGCCAACTGGAAGGCTGTACCTGAGGATCGTCGGTCTCTGACAATCCGGAAGAGCTCACATACCCACAGCTCACGACGAGGCCGAGGCCCGTCATGCACATACGTGCGGTTACGGGAATGCGGGTGGGAGGATTTGCGTGATGGTTGCGCAGCATTGTTGGTGTTTCGTGTCGGTT